>Ga0255053_10001680_pt1 | contig 12090 bp, 9 predicted proteins | sample JV7_2_22_MG_FD_188635 | JGI IMG/M metagenome (GOLD analysis project Ga0255053, IMG submission 188635) | Seawater microbial communities from Jervis Inlet, British Columbia, Canada - JV7_2_22 | ecosystem: Environmental > Aquatic > Marine > Inlet | place: Canada: British Columbia | collected...
CATCTGATCTAAAATAATTAATGTGTTCAGCAAGCCTCCAAGTTTTTTGAAGTAAAACAAATTGTGAACTGGCTTTCAAACGGTCAGGTTTTTTTAAAATAACCTTTAAAAGTGGATTCAAAATTTTAGATCGCGCCAAAGAGCAAGGCGCGCTCCGGGAAAAAAGCGGAGCGTACACGGCAGTACGTGAGCATTTTTTGCCGGAGCGGAACGCGGCTATTTGGTGCGAGATGAATTTTTGAATCCGCTTTTACATGTACATCCCTCCGGTAACATGAATCACCTGACCGGTGATATAAGCCGCGCTGTCTGAAGCCAGAAATGTAATGGTATCGGCCACATCCTGAGGGGTTCCGGCTCTTTGCAACGGAATCATGCTGAGCATAGCTTCTCTAGCTTTATCGGATAGAACTGCCGTCATATCGGTTTCTATAAAACCCGGCGCAACAGCGTTTACGGTAATGCCTCTGCCACCGAGTTCCTTGGCCACCGTTTTGGTGAGACCAATCATACCGGCTTTTGAGGCCACATAATTGGCCTGACCGGGATTGCCCATTACCCCCACCACCGAAGCCAGATTGATAATCCTGCCCGAACGCTGTTTGACCATTATCTTGGAAACCGCTTTGATACAGTTAAATACGCTTTTAAGGTTGACGCTGATCACCGCATCCCAGTCCTGTTCTTTCATGCGCATGATCAGACCATCGCGCGTGATCCCGGCATTGTTAACCAGCACGTCAATTTGCCCGTATTTATCAAAAACACCCTCTACCCAGCCTGACACGGCCGCACTGCTGGCAACGTCTACCTGTTCGAAGGAGGCTTCGGGGCCCAGTGCCTGTGCTGCGGCTTCCCCCGCTTCCGGGTTGACGTCGCAGAGCGCGATCCTGGCGCCTTCGCTGGCAAAGTTTTCAGCCGTCACCCGACCGATTCCAGCTGCCCCTCCGGTAACCATCACCACTTTATTTTCGAATCGCAAGTTTGTCTCCTTCCACGCCACAAAATAACAGTTAGCGATTAAATATAATGTCAGCTGCGCGGTTCATGGCCGGAATGATGTTCTGATAGCTGTCCGCCAGAGCTGCGTGCGATGTTTCGGTCAGAAAGGCCGATATCTGCTCGGGCTCAAAAACACCGGAACCCCGCAAAATTTTTAAGATATTAGCGGATACCAGTTCGGCAATTTCGTTGGCAAACAGTCGTGAGAAAAGGCATATTTTTTCGGCTTCCGGATTATTTCCACCGTTAAAAGCAGCAGCCTGCCGCGCCAGGCCGGCGGCCACCTCCACATGCATCATCATGTCGGCCAGAGCAAACATGACATACTGTTCACGGGTCAGTCGATTATCATTAACCAAAAAAATGGTTTTGTTTAATGCGCGAGCCGCCAGACCGATATAGCGGCAGCCGGCATCGCCGCACTGTGCTTCGAGTTTATCCATTTCTTCGGCCAGGCCGTCGTAATAGGCCCCTTTTGTTTTGCGCGTTTTTTTCCAGCGAAAGGTACTGATGATGTTTTGCTGGATTTCACTGGTGCCCTCGTAAATACAGGTAATTTTCACATCTCTTTTTATTTTTTCAACGCCATATTCGGTGATATATCCGTATCCGCCTAAAGCCTGCATGGCATCATCGGCAGCCTTATTGGCGCATTCGGTTGCAAAAAGCTTGGCGATGGAACCCTCCACTTCGAGGTCTTGCTCGCCGGCATCCAATCTTGTGGCCACCTCATCAATATAAGTTGCGGCCGCTGTCAGCCGAACGGCATGCGGTACAACCAGCTTGTGGGTGTAGCCCTGTTTTTCCGATAGCGGCGTTTTGAATTGAATCCGTTCTTTGGCATACGGGATGACGATATCCAGGGCCGCTTCGCCGCTGCCAAGCGCCATAGAGGCCACCATCAGCCGGGTGTACCCGAATACCTTGCTGGCCTGTTTGAGCCCCTGCCCGGTTACACCGCCAATTACGTTTTCCACCGGCACAAAAACATCGCTAAATGTCAGCGGCGAGGTATTTGAGGCACGGATTCCATGCTTTTCTTCACCTTTTCCCCGCTGATAGCCCTCGGTATCTTTTTCAATAATGAAAAAGGTGGCGCCCTCGGGGGTGCTGGCCAGCAGGGTGATAAAATCAGCATAACCACCGGTGGAAATAAATTGTTTGGTGCCGTTTATCTTGTAGCCGGTGATCTCTCCGCCGTCATCTTTTACCGGTTCAGCTTTCGTTTTTATAGAAACGACATTGCTGCCGGCATCGGGTTCCGTAACGGCATAGGCCACCAGGGCCTCTCCGGCAGCAATTTTCCCAAGCCATTTTTGTTTTTGTTCTTCGGTTGCCCCCACAATAATGGGGTCTGCGCCCAGCTGAATCGCGAAGAAGGCGGTGGTGATGCCCAGGCATATCTTGGCCATTTCCCTGGTGATGGCGCAGCTGTCACGGGCACCGCCGCCCAGACCGCCATAATCTTCAGGGATCATTAAAAGCTGCAGTCCGATTTCCGGACCCAGCATTTCACGAATGATATCCTCGGGAAATATCTCTTCACGATCAAATTCAAAAATTTTTTCCGGTGTCAAAAGACGTTTTCTTAGCTGTGCCACCGTATCCAGAACCATCTGCCTGGATTCCAGATCCAGCCCGTAAAGTTCACCTTCCGTCGGCATCTTGTCTGAAGCCATTGAATTCTGTCCTTATTGAAAATTGAAGCGCTTTATTGTAAAAAAGGATTAGAACCTATCTCAAAAATAGCAGATCATGCCCAAGGGCCCCGCTGAAGCGGGATTACATATCGAATCTTAATAAATTAATGTATGCATCAAGGCGCAAGCCGACGCAAAAGCGCAGCATACATGTAAAGTATGTGAGCATTTTAAGGAGGTTTGCAACGCTGCCATTGGGTATTAGATGCATTTTTGAGATAGGTTCTAGTCTTCTTCGGTTTCGATGACCTTACGGCCCTTGTAATACCCACAGTTGGGACACGCATGGTGCGGCAGGGTGGCTTCGCCACACTCCGGGCACGTCGCTGTATTTATTGCGGTGAGTTTCTGGTGGGTCCGTCGCTTATCGCGCTTTGATTTTGATTTTTTCCGTTTCGGCACTGCCATAAGTAATCTCCTAACAAACTGAATTTTATATTTATTTTAATTTTAACGGCCTAGATTTAAGGTAGCGCTTCTAGTAATTTATCTTGAAACGATTGTCAAGTGTTTTCATCGATTTTATCCCATATGTTCTCTTGTACCCGACAATCTTCTATGTTATGGAAATGCACCGCTAAAAGAATGGCCGTTGATTATAAATAACTATCTAAATTTATTAAATATATAATAAAATACAGCGGTCTCCAGAAACCATTTTAAACGGGATCGTTTTTCGATGGCAGATCGTACCGGCCGAACAGGTTAAATTATTAGAATTCTTGATACGTTCGGTTTACTTATTTATCATAGCGGTTAGATAATGATTGGTAAATTAATCCGTATTATTAATTTGTCAATAAATCATACTCTTATAAGGGTATTCGTGCAATCGACGGTGTAAACATTACTTAACAATTTGCTCACTAGTTACCTTAAGCGCTTCGCCCTATTTGGAATATAGAAATTATGAGAAAATTAATGACCCCGTAAGCAAAACAAAGGTGAATGCTAAAATGAATGCGAAAATAAAGAATGACCTGGTTGTAACGCGCTTTCCACCCAGTCCCACCGGCTTCATGCATGTCGGCAATGCGCGTACTGCTATCTTTAACTGGCTGTACGCCCGCCGTATGAAAGGAAAATTTATTTTGCGTATCGAAGACACCGACACCGAACGCTCGACTCAGGAGGCCATAGACGCCATTTTTGAAGCGCTTGAATGGCTCGGTATTGACTGGGACGAAGGCCCCTACTATCAAACCAAACGCCTTGATATTTACAACAGTTACCTGGAACGCCTCATCGATTCCGGCCAGGCGTACTATTGCACCTGCTCGCCCGAAGATATTGAGGCCATGCGTCAAAAAGCCATGGCCACCGGCGGCAAACCGAAATATGACGGCACCTGTCGCCATAAAGGACTACCGAAAACTCAGGGATCGGTGATGCGGTTAAAAGCGCCTTTAGGCGGGACAACAGTGGTTGAAGATGTGGTCAAGGGCAACATTGTATTTCAAAATGATGAGCTGGATGATTTTATTCTGTGCCGCAGCGACGGCATCCCCACCTATAACTATGCGGTGGTCATTGATGATATGACCATGCAGGTTAACACCGTTATCCGCGGCGATGATCACGTCATGAACACCCCCAAACAAATACTCATTTATAACGCGCTGGATTGTCCGCTGCCGATTTTTGGCCATGTGCCCATGGTGCTGGGAACAGACAAAAGCCGCTTCAGCAAGCGCCATGGCGCCGTATCTGTTTCAGCTTACCGCGATATGGGTTATCTGCCGGATGCCATGCTCAACTACCTGGTCCGGCTGGGCTGGTCGCATGGTGATCAGGAATTTTTTACCCGCCGGGAGCTGATCGAGGTGTTTGATCTGGAACACATCGGGCGTTCCGCCGGGGTTTTTGATCCGGAAAAGCTATTATCGCTCAATGCCGATCATATTCGGGCCACTCCCCCTGAAAAACTCGTGGAGCCCCTTAAGCCCTTTTTAAAACAGCGCGGCATAGCGGTTGAGGATGGGGACAGCGGCCTGATGGAGAGCATTATCGAGACCCTGCACGCCCGCAGCAAAACGCTGGAAGAAATGGCTGAAAGCGCCCTGTTTTATTTTGCAGATGACATCAACTATGAAGAAAAGGCCGCCAAAAAATTTCTAAAAGCGACGGTGGTTGAAGCCTTACAGCTGTTGATCGACCAATTTGAAAAACTGGAAGATTTTTCCGAAAAAAAATTGGAAAATGCCTTTCAGGCCGTAATGGACCAAACCGGCCTCAAGCTGGGAAAAATAGCCCAACCCGTACGCGTGGCCCTCACCGGAAAAACCGCCAGCCCCGGCATTTTTGAAGTGACCGCCATCCTCGGCAAGGATAAGGTAATTTCAAGGCTTCAAAAGGCCATCCGTTTTATTGAAGAAAGGTCTGAATGAAAAGATAATATTATAGCCACAGACCCAGGACCCACACTCATTTTTTTTTCATTGGTCACAAATTTAATATGCTTTTTTTCTTTTTATTTTTTAGACAGGATTAACAGGATTATTCAGGATTATTTTTTAATCTTTCTCACTTCCCAGATGGAAGTGAGAAAACTCAATCCGCTTTCAGCGGAAAATAAATTTCCCTGGCAAGCACCATTACCCTGGAATATTTTTGTAGTGCCATTTAAATACCGACACACCTATGAGCATGTTCACCTTCGCCGAAGGCGATTGTGTATTTTCAGTTTCTTCCCGCCGTCGCTTCTTTGAGCAGCTATGGCGCGGTAAACCTGGAAACTGAAAATGTAAAATTAAAATCTTGTGAATCCTGTTAATCCTGTCTAAAAAAATGCCTGACACATGAAACTTGAAACTATTCATGTATGTCCGCGGCTGTCCGTGGCTAATTAATTCTTGCCATAGTCTGTGTCTCGTCTGTGGGGCCTGCCGCGGCGAAGCTCGCCAGAGCGAAGACGGGTCTGTGGCTAATTCTAAACAGAAAAATTGACTTGACGGGCGGGCAAATGATATATATTTAAGGAAAATATCAACATGCTGAGGGATCGTCTAGCGGCAGGACGACGGGTTCTGGCCCCGTTAACCCAGGTTCGAATCCTGGTCCCTCAGCCATTTCGACGCGTTCCGGGGTACCCCATTGGTTTTTTAACTGTAACTTTCCTATCTGAAAAATTTCCTTATTTTTTCGCACAAACCGATCATTTAAGAGTCAAACCAATTGATATTTCTCAAATCGTTTGATTTTTTTTAAAAAATGCATTCTAATTTAAAAAATGTGAACCTCTGTCCCTGTTAAGGAATGGCTCTTATGAAGTTACCGGACAACAAGACCGCTAAAAACTCGAAACCGGCTTCCTCAAAAACCAACGGTGAATTTGCACCGCCGCCGAGCTTCATCAAACACATTATTGATGAAGACATTAAAGCCGCTAAAAACGATGGACGCGTCCATACGCGCTTTCCGCCGGAACCCAACGGGTATCTGCACATCGGACATGCGAAATCCATCTGTTTAAATTTCGGGCTTGCCGGAGAATTCGGCGGACTTTGCAATCTGCGCTACGATGATACCGACCCGGCCAAAGAAGAAGTGGAATATGTGGAATCCATCAAGCAGGACGTTCGCTGGCTGGGATTTGACTGGCAAGATCGCGAATACTATGCCTCCGATTATTTTGAGCAACTATTTGAATTTGCCGTTCAGCTCATTAAAAAAGGCAAGGCCTACGTGGACAGCCTGAGTTCTGATCAGGTCAGGGAATATCGCGGCACCCTGACGCAACCCGGTAAAAACAGTCCCTATCGTGAGCGCACGATTGAAGAAAATCTGGATCTGTTTGAACGCATGCGAGCCGGTGAATATAATGAAGGCGAGCATGTGCTGCGGGCCAAGATCGATATGGCATCCCCCAATATGCTGATGCGCGATCCCACTCTGTATCGGGTCAAGAAGGTCCCCCATTATCGCACCGCCGGTATGTGGGTGATTTATCCCATGTATGACTTTACCCACTGCCTATCGGATTCGATCGAAGGCATCACCCATTCGATTTGTACGCTGGAATTTGAAATCAATCGTGAGCTCTATGACTGGGTTCTGGACCAGCTGGAAGTCTACCATCCACAGCAAATCGAGTTTGCGCGTCTCAACCTCAACTTTACGGTGCTCAGCAAGCGCAAGCTGATCCGCCTGGTGGAAGAAGGCCGTGTAGACAGCTGGGATGATCCGCGCATGCCGACGATATCCGGTTTGCGGCGTCGGGGATACACTCCTGAAGCCATCCGCAATTTCTGCGAACGCATCGGGGTGGCTAAAGCCGACAGCATGGTGGACATTGCCCTGCTGGAATACTGCATCCGGGAAAATCTGAATAAAATTGCGCCCCGGGTAATGGGTGTGTTGCGGCCCCTGAAGGTCATCATTGACAATTACCCCGAGGATCAGGTGGAAGAATTGGATGCCATAAACAATCCGGAAGATCCGGCTATGGGCACCCGCAAAATCCCCTTTTCCAGGGAGCTGTACATCGAACAGGATGATTTTATGGAAGAACCGCCTAAAAAGTTTTTCCGCCTGGCCCCGGGCCGGGAAGTCCGGCTGCGCTATGCCTACTTTATTACCTGTGTCGATGTGGTCAAAGACCCCGCAACAGGAGAAGTAATCGAGCTGCATTGCACCTATGATCCCCAAACCCGCGGTGGTGATGCGCCTGATGGCCGCAAAGTCAAAGGGACGCTGCATTGGGTTTCAGCATCTCATGCGGCAGCGGCTGAAGTGCGCCTCTACGAGCATCTCTTTTTAAAGGAAAACCCCAACGAGGTGGAAGACGGAAAAGATTTTTCCGATTATATTAACCCTAATTCTTTGAAAAAATTGACAAATTGTATGGTAGAACCCGGCCTGGCCGCCGCCGGACCGGGAAATCGCTACCAGTTTGAACGTCTGGGATATTTTTGTGTGGATGCCAAGGATTCCAAAGAGGGGTCCCTGGTGTTCAACCGCACGGTAACCTTGCGGGATACCTGGGCAAAAATCCTCAAGGCCCAGCAGCAGAAAAAGTAACCCTATCGGAATCATATAGTGGTTTAGATCAAACGTTGCCCGTTCAAGTCTAAATTTAAGGGTTCAATATTACCATTAATCTGAATAATTCCAATATATTAGAATATTTTTTAATCTTTTTTTGAACTAAAAATTGAATTAATCGATAAATTATGGTACCAATATTCCCAGATGAGGGGGTGATTTCCTAAAAAATAATCCAAAATTTAGATCATCTAATTTCGGGGTGGCAGCGCGTTTGGACTTGGCTAAAGATAGCATTTAATTCCCGGCATTGTCTGTTTGATAGCGTCCATTTCGAGATCACCGGCACCATGTCTTTTTCGGTCAAGGAGACGGAAACCGTGGTGCACAATGTTCAGCTTGAAGAGATTGTCGTGCTTCTGCAGCATTCCAATTACGGTTGGAATAAATCACCGGCAACGACAGGAGGAGAGCAGATCTGGTTTTCTAAGTAGGGGTGATTTCGGATTCGATCAAGATTGTGGACCAATAAGGGGGAAGAATTTAAGCGTCTGAATGACTGCCACCTCGATTATTTTTAAAAGTGGCTTTTAAACCCTCATTTTTTGCCCGAGGGCTGCGTTGAGATCCGCTTCAAAATGCTCGCGTACTACCGTGTACGCTCCGCTTTTGAACCGAATCCCGCCTTGTTGAACACTTTAATTTCTAAAACCAGGACGTGAAATCCCGCCATCTGATAGGCGGGGCCCTCGAACAAAATCTAAAGGTCTAAAAACCACTTTTGCATTAAAATTCTCTGTGATCTCTGCGAGCTCTGTGGTAAATCAAAAAACAATTCCGACATATCCCACAAAACTATCTCCCGGGCTTTTATCATAGCTTGTCGCATAGGCGATGGATTCGGCCCGATCGGCACCCAGGTGTTTCGCGGTTTCGATTGCTGTCGCCGCGGCACCGGCACAGCACGCGTTGTGGCTGGTCAAGGCTTCATTGATCACCTTTTCAGCATCCATATCCAGCATCATGTCGATAATGCGACGATCGTTTTGATTGCGCACCCAATCAACAGCCTGTGGACCGGTTCCTTCAGATACGAACCCATAATTACGACCATAATGCGTCAGATCCGTAGATCCAATCACTTTAATACGTAAATCCAAACGATTGGCAATATCAACGACCGCCCGGCCGATTTTCAATGAGCCTTTGGCGGGCGGCACACCCATGGCAACGATCTTCACCTCGTTAAAGAAATATTTGATAAAGGGAAGCTGAAGCTCGATGGTATTGTCCTGGGTGAAGCTGTCGGGAGATTCAAGTGTAAAAGAAAATTGCTTCGTCAGTTCGCCGCTCAGTTGCTCATCCACACAAATTTCGCCGAAAGGTGTCTCCCATGCGCCTTCGGCCATCATCATACAGGGGGAGTCCGCATGAAGATGCATCCCGAAAACAACAAACACATCGGGGGGATCATCTGATTTCAAACAGCTGATCACATTGCAGGCGATACTACCCGAAAAAAACCATCCGGCATGGGGTACGATGCCCCCCACCCGCTTTCCGGCCGGCAAATCTATCTTTTTACCCTCGGCCAGAAACCCGTCGATTTCTTTTTCGCATTCAGCCGCACTTGAAGGGTACCAGCTGCCCGCAAAGGCTGCTCTTCTGAGCTTTGTAGCGATCATGGTCCACCTCCTAAAGAAAGGCTTAGGCATAAGGAGCGCTTGCGCTTGAAGAGCGTTTCACTTGAGGAGAAATGTTAATTGTTTCCAGCCTCGAGGCCGTTAGGCCGGTCCTAAAGGCTCGTAGAGCCGCTCCTCGAGTCCCTCCGAAAGGGGACGCTCAAAATTAACCGGCACCCTGTGCATCTGTCCCGGCCACTTAGGTGATGTTGGTCTTGGATTTTAGTATAAAGAATCTGCGGGAGGTTGTCTATGCCGATTTTTTAAGATTTATTTGGATTTTAGACGGTTTCCCTGCCCCGGTGCACCTGATGGAGCGTTGATCTGACCGGGCCGCCGGCAGCACTTTTTTTCATCCTTTATCTGCTCCTGCGCTGCATGCCCGCTGAATGCGGCTTCGCGTTAATCTTCTGAGTCCCTTGTTAATATTCAATTGACTTTCCTTTTAGAAAAAGATGATTATCATTGTGGTGAACATTTTTCGAACCGGCTGTGTCTGACCGAATTATTATAGAAGTGGTTTCAAACAGGAGGATACCATGTGGGAGTATACCGATAAAGTAAAAGACCATTTTCTCAACCCGCGCAATGTGGGCGTATTGGATGATGCTGATGGGGTGGGCGAAGTCGGATCGATCGCATGCGGTGATGCCCTGACGTTTTATTTCAAGCTCGATGAAAACGGCAAAATTAAAGACGCCACCTTTCAGACGTTTGGCTGTGCCAGTGCGATCGCGTCTTCATCGGCACTGACCGAAATGGTCAAAGGCCTGACCCTGGAGGAAGCGCAAAAAATTACCAACGAAGACATCGCCGATTACCTGGGCGGCCTGCCGAAAGAAAAGATGCATTGCTCAGTAATGGGCCGCGATGCGCTTGAAAAGGCCATCACCTGTCATCTGCGTGTGCCCGAAGAAGAGGTTGAAGGCGAAATTGTGTGTGAATGTTTCGGTGTCACCGACCGTGAAATCGAACGGGTTGTTCGGGAAAACAAGCTGACCACAATTGAAGATGTCACCGATTATGTAAAAGCCGGCGGCGGCTGCGGCAACTGCCATGACCGCATCCAGGAAATCATCGACTCCATCCTGGGTACCACGCGGCCGGTTAAAGAAAAAAAACCGGCCCTGACCAATTTGCAGAAAATCAAGCTGATCGAAGAAATTATCGGGCACGAGATTAATCCAACATTGAAAAAGGATGCCGGCCGGCTTGAATTAATCGACGTTGACGGCAATCGGGTTTTGGTGCGTATGGGCGGCACCTGTGCATCATGTGCCAAATCCCCGGTTACGCTTAAACACTATGTTGAATCCAGGTTGCGGGAGCTGGTATCGCCGGAAATCGTGGTCGAGGAGGTACAGCAATGAAAGTGATTTATGTCGATAACAATGCCACGACGATGGTCGCTCCGGAAGTCCTGGATGCCATGTTGCCCTATTTCAGCACCTATTACGGTAACCCCTCCAGCATGCATTCTTTTGGCGGTGGAGTTGCCGGTTCAATTAAAACCGCCCGAGAAAACGTCGCCCGGTTGATTGGAGCGCAACCTGAAGAGATCGTTTTTACCAGCTGCGGCACTGAAAGTGATGGTACCGCTATACGCGCGGCCATCGAATCCTATCCGGATAAAAAGCATATTGTGACTTCCAGGGTCGAACACCCCGCTGTAAAAAATCTCTATGAAATCCTGTCCAAAAAAGGATACCGCGCCACGTTTGTTCCGGTTGACCATAGCGGCAGACTCGATATCGACTATCTATATGACAGCCTGAGCGATGATACGGCAATTGTCAGCCTCATGTGGGGCAACAATGAAACCGGGGTGATTTTCCCAATCGAAGAAATCTCCCGGGAGGTCAAAAGCCGGGGGATTTTATTTCATACCGATGCCGTTCAGGCCGTGGGCAAATTCCCCATCAACATCAGCGAGACCGGCGTGGACATGCTCTCGCTTTCCGGCCATAAGTTTCACTCTCCCAAGGGAATCGGTGCGCTTTATATTCGTAAAGGCACCCGGTTCTCACCATTTATGGTCGGCGGCCACCAGGAAAAAGGTCGCCGCGGCGGTACTGAAAACACGGCATCGATTACCGGCCTGGGTAAAGCCGCCGAATTGGCGGCTGCACATCTTGAGGAAAACGGTTATGATCGCATCAGCCGGCTGCGGGACAAACTCGAGCAAAGCCTGCTGACCAGGGTGTCCAATGCAATGATCAATGGTGACCCGGCAAACCGTTTAGCGAACACCACCAGCATTGCCTTTGAATATGTGGAAGGCGAAGCGATTCTGCTGATGATGAATGAATACGGCATCTGCGCATCTTCGGGCTCCGCCTGTACCAGCGGCTCGCTGGAACCCTCCCATGTTCTACGTGCCATGGGAGTCCCCTTTACAGCGGCCCACGGCTCTATTCGCTTCAGTCTCAGCCGTTATAATACGGAAGATGAAATTGATGTGATTCTGGAAAAATTGCCACCTATCATCGAGCGCTTAAGAGAGCTGTCGCCTTTTTGGAAACAGGCAATGGGGAGTTGATTGGGAATTGGAGACTGGGTATCGGGTAGTGGCTGTTTTTCATGCCACAAATCAGCTATTAAAAAAAAATATCGAATATCGAACAAGGAATCTCCAATATCGAAGTATGGTATCGCTTCGCTCTTTCTTTTTGTCTTAATTGAAATGATCGTTCAACCCTGAGTCTCTTGAAGGGGCGCTGTGG
>Ga0255053_10001682_pt1 | contig 12087 bp, 8 predicted proteins | sample JV7_2_22_MG_FD_188635 | JGI IMG/M metagenome (GOLD analysis project Ga0255053, IMG submission 188635) | Seawater microbial communities from Jervis Inlet, British Columbia, Canada - JV7_2_22 | ecosystem: Environmental > Aquatic > Marine > Inlet | place: Canada: British Columbia | collected...
GGAGGGTGGGGACTACGAAGCCACCGGGAACGACGTGCACGACAACGAGATCACCTTCCTGGGCCTTCGCGGACTGGCCGGCGTCGGGGCGGACTTCGACCCGGCCTGGACACTCGCCTTTGAGAGCAACGTCTTCGACCACAACACCTACCACCTCCGCGATCTCCGCCAAGCGCACTTCGCGTGGGACAACACCGAAGGACCCTTGAGTTGGTTCCAGGCCCGGGGCCAGGAGGCCCTGGGGCAGGTGGACGCGGACGCCGTTCCCCTGGAGTGGCGTTGCGACATGCGGTGAGGGGGACGAGCAAGAAAAGACCCATAGATTGGGGTTAAAATGCTACAATAGGCCCGGCGCACTGCCCGCTCCTGGCCGGAAGGTCCGGCCCGCTCCCCAAAGGGGACTGCCCCGAAGGGCGAGAGACTCGCGGCGCTAGCAGGGCGCGGCCAACCGCGTTTCCTGGGGGGGAGTCGATTACGCCGTGCTCGGCACCGACGCCACCAGGCTCGAGGAAGCCGCCACCTCCGCTTCGGAGTACGAGGTCGAGATCGACGGCTTCGACCGGGACCGCTGGGACGCCGTGGTACGCGGCTTCGACGATGCCGGCTTCCACCAGACCTGGTCCTACGGTGCCGCCCGCTGGGGCGAGCCCAACCTGAGCCACATCGTGCTCCGGCGCAACGGACAGTGCGTGGCTGCCGCCCAGCTCGCCGTCCTGCGGGCTCCCCTGCTCCGAACCGGCGTGGCCTACCTGAACTGGGGGCCCCTCTGGCGGCCGCACGGCGGCGACCCGGACCCGCTCGTCTTCCAGCGCATGCTGGCGGCGCTGCGCGAGCACTACGCCGAGAGGCGAGGTCTGCTGCTGCGGCTCATGCCCCGCATCTTCGACGACGAGGGGGATGCGTTCGTCTCGCTCCTCGAGAGCGAGGGCTTCGTTCCCAGGCCCCGACTCTCCACCTACCGGACGCTGCTCCTCGACCTCTCCCTCGATATCGACGAGCTGCATCGAAGAGCGCACAGCAAGTTTCGCTACAACCTCCGGCGCGCTCCGCAGGACGAGCTCCAGGTCACCCCGCTCGAAGGAGAAGAGGGCTTGGTCGTCTTCCGACGCGTGTACAACGAGATGCAGCGCCGAAAGCACTTCGTCGACTTCAGCGACATCGGGCACCTCGAAGAGATCCAGGCCGGCCTTCCAGCAGACCTCGAGCCGAGCATCGCCGCCTGCTGGCACCGCGGAGAGCCGGTGGCCGTCGCGGTGACCTCGACCATGGGAGACACCGGCGTCTCCCTCTGGCACGCGACGAACGAGGAGGCACGACGCCTGCGCGCCGGATACGTTCTCTCCTGGTGGCTGGTCGGCTGGCTCAAGGAGCGCGGCATGCGCTGGTATGACCTCGGCGGGCTCGAAACCGAGGGCACGGCGGGCGTCAACGTCTACAAGGCCAGCCTGGCAGGCAAGCGCGGGAGGGAGGTGCGTCTGGTGGGCAAGTTCGACGCGTGCAAGCGCACCTCCAGCCTGGTGACCGTTCGTCTGGCGGACCTCATGCGGGAGACATACCAGAGGGCGAGACTGGTGCGCCGCCTCGTCCCCTGACCCGGATCGAGCTCGCTCAAGCGGCTTCGCGCGCCGTCCGATCTCCAAGGAGAGTCGGAGGAAAGATCCCAGCCGATGACAACCGCGCCCGAAAGCCAGTCGCAAGGGGGCTCGCAGCTCGGGAACTTCGCCGCGGGGCTCCTGGCCTCGTCGCTCTGCGCGGCCTTCCTGAACCTGGGGATGAGCGCCTTCGATCATCCCGGCGCGTTTCGATTCTTCCCCGCCCTGTTCCTGCCGCTGGCGCTCACGCTCGGGATCTTCGCCGGCGCCTACCTGCTTCTCTGGGGCGTGGCCACCCTCCCCCTGCGGCGCCTCGGCGCTTCGTCCGCGTCGATCGCCGTGGCTCTGGGCACCTTCTCGAGTCTCCTGGCCCTGCTCTGGCCGGTGGCGGCGGTGCTGCGTCGCGAAGTTGCCTGGAAGAGTGGGCTCGTCCTGCTCGCTCTGGTTGCGCTCACGCTGCTCACCGCCTCCCTGGCGGCGTTGCTCCTGAGCGACCGCTGGCGGGGGCGGCCCTGGGTTCGATCCCGGGCGGCAGCCCTGATCCTGGCGGCGCCCCTCGGCGCGGCGCTCGCGCTCCTCCTCGCCTGGTGCCTCGCCTATCCCCTTTCGGCGTCGAACGCCGCAGCGCGGCTGCTGGTCTCGGGCGCCTTCGCCCTGATCGGGGCCGGGACGATCTCCGCACTGCTGATGCTCTCGGCGAGACTCCCGGTGCTCCGGATCCTGGCTGGCCTCTTCCTCCTGGTGATCGCGAGTCCCGTTCTCGAAGGGTTCCCGAACCACGGCGCGAATCCACCTCCTTCGAGCGTGGAAGACGACAGGCCGCAGATCGTCGTCCTGATCACCGTCGACACTCTCCGCCTGGACTTCGTCGAGGGGGAGCGCGCGGAACCGACGCCGGCAGTCGACTCGCTCCTGGCCGACAGTGTCGTCTTCGAGAACGCCCGCTCCGCGGCGCCCTGGACCAAGCCCTCCGTGGCGACGCTCCTCACCGGACTCTCCCCCCTGGTTCATCGCGCCAACTCGATCGGAGTGGGCCTGCCCGAGGAGGTCAAGACGGTCGCAGAGTACATGCGCGGCGCCGGCTACCACACGGTGGGAATCGGTTTGAACGAACACCTGGATCCGTCCTTCAATTTCCACCAGGGATTCGAGCTGTACCAATTCCCGGCCCGCGGTGACTACGGTCTCAGCTTCGGCTCGATGTTGCTGTCTCGGCTGCGGCCGAACCGATACCCGGACCTCTTCGTGTCGACGGAAGGCATTGCAGACGTGGCCGTGGACTGGGTCCGCTCCAACCGGGACAAGCACTTCTTCCTCTGGATGCACATCCTGGATCCGCACTGGCCCTACTGGCCACCGCCCGCGTTCGCGCCACCCACCCGCGAGGACACGAGCATCGACGACTTCTGGGGCGATTGGGAGACCGTGACCAACGTCCAGGCGGGAAACCTCAAGCTCAGCGATGGGGACAAGAATCGTGTACGCGAGCTGTATCGCGCGGAGATCCGCTACGCGGACTCGAACATCCGTCGACTGCTGGACGCCTTGAAGGAGCTCGACCTGTACGATGGCGCCCTGATCGCCTTCTCCTCCGATCACGGCGAAGAGTTCTGGGAGCACGGCCACTACGAGCACGGCCACAGCCTGTTCGACGAGGTGCTGCGCGTCCCACTCGCCTTCAAGTTGCCCGGGTCCCGATTCAAGACCCGGATCGGCGCGCCGGTCTCGACCGAAAGCCTGACCCCCACCCTGGTGGACCTGCTCGGGCTGGAGACCCAGGCGCACGGCTTCAGCTCGCCGTCGCTTCAGGGCTACTGGAATCCGGAGGTCGACCCGGATCCGCCCGAAGCGCTCTTCGCCAACGGTACCTACCACTACGGCGAGAAGATCATGGTCCTGCTGCGCGGTCGTTGGAAGTACGTGGTGGAGGCCGACACCGGGCGCAGAGATCTCTACGACCTGCTCGACGATCCGGGCGAGCTCCAGTCGCTCGCGTCGTCGAGGCAGGAGGTGGTTGCCGAGGCGGACACCTTGCTGGCGAAGCGAATCGCTTCGAGTGACGGTCTTCGCCGAGCCCTGCGGATCGAAGATCTCCCCACGGTTCAGCTGTCGGAGAAGCTGCGAGCGCGCCTGCGTGCGCTGGGCTACGCGGGCTCCGATCAGTAGGCGGGCCTTGCGCGCCACGCGGGAAGCGCACATGAAGCGACTGCGAAACGGAGCCATTCCCGGCGTTCTTCTCGTCCTGGCGATCGCCACGGCCTGCGTCTGCCTTTCAGGGCAAACGCACGCCGCCTCCGCTGCCGCCGCCTCGGCGACCGGCGATTCCCTTCGAGAGCAGCTCGGCGCCATCGGGTACCTGGACCGATTCGAGGTGGTGGCGCCCGAAGATCGAGAGAAGTGCGGCGTGACACGCTTCGAGACGGATCGTGCCTCGCCCGGCGTGAATCTCTTCATCCTCCGAACTCCCTGGAGCGTGGTCCTCCTGGACATGTACGGAGAACCGGTGCATACCATGTTCCCCGACGGCGGAGCCGAGGGGTGGCATCACGTCGAGCCTCTTTCCAAGGGAAGATTTCTCGCGGTCCACCGGAACCACGCCGTCCTCGAATTCGCTTCGGATTCGAGTATCCGCTGGCGAACCGAGCTCCACGCGCACCACGACGTCCGGTTGGGACTCCTGGGTGAGATCTACACGCTCGGTCGACGGCTGCGCCGGGTTCCCCGTTCGGGAGGAGCGGTCTTCGTCGTCGACGACTTCATTGCCGAGCTCTCGCCGGACGGGAAGATCCGGCGCGAGATCTCACTGCTGGAGGTCTTCGGAGACTGTCCCTCCCTCGACCACTTCGACTGGAAGGATCTCTGGCTCACCCGGAGCCTCTACCTGCTGCGGCGGTTCATCCCACCGCAAAGGCGCTTTCGGGAACGCTACGACCTCTTCCACACCAATTCGATCCAGGTGCTGGATCGCGACGTCGAGGGCCTTTGCGAGAGGGGAGACCTCTTGATCTCGGTTCGTAACCGTGATCTGATCGCCGTCGTCGATCCCGATGAGGAGAGGTTCGTCTGGAGCTGGGGCGAGGGAATGCTCGACAAGGCCCATCATGCCACCTTGCTGGACGACGGGAACATCCTGATCTTCGACAACGGCCTTTCGCGCGGATGGAGCCGCGTCATCGAACTCAATCCGTTGACCCGGCGGATCGAATGGGAGTACGTGGGAGATCCGCCGGAATCGTTCTGGTCCAGGACTCGCGGATCCGCTCAACGTCTTCCCAACGGCGACACCCTGATCACGGAGTCGGATCGCGGGCACGTCTTCGAGGTCACGCGAGAGGGTGACATCGTCTGGGAATACCACACTCCCCTCTTCCAGGAGGGGGATGATTTCGTGCGCTCTCCGATCTACAGAATGATGCGCTACGACGAATCCATCTTCGGGCAACTCGACCGACCCCAATCGGGAGCTGAGAAGCTGCCCACCCACTCCCCCAGGGCGACCACGCCGCTGGCTTCGAGTTCGTGTCGCCCGACGTTGCGAAAGTAGTACCTGCCCCGCAAGCTCGGCGAACCCGGGAAGTTCCTCCCCTAGAGACCGAGCCGGATCGGTTCAGAAATCCTCGATCTCTACACGGCATCGTTATGCCGTCGCATTTCTGGAGCAGTCGGAATGGTGACACGGACTTGTCTACTAGATTCACAGAGCCTTCGACTGTAGAATGCGATCTCGGTGGACGTCGCCGATGGGGCTCCCTATCGACGATAGGATGAGGCGCAATCTGGGCAAGAACCTCGCGATCGCGGCGACTGCCTTGGCGGTGTCCCTGTTCGTCGCTGAGCTGGTGGTCCGTGCCTTCGTGCCCGTGCGGAACGTCGGACCCTCATTCTCCGTCTACGATCCGATCTACGGCAGGCGCCTGAAGAAGAGCTTCTCCACCGAGAGGATCACACCCGAGTTCACGATGCGTTTCTCCACCAATGAGCGGGGATTTCGGGGACCCGAGTTGGCGGATCCGAGAGCTCCTTCGATCCTCTTCCTCGGCGACTCCTTCACCATGGGATACGGCGTGAACGACGGGGAGGAGTACCCCCGGCGTGTGGCGAGGGCCCTGACGGCGCGCGGCCCCGCCTCGCTGACGGTGGTGAACGCCGGGGTTGGCAATAGCGGAAACGGTCGCTGGCTCAAGTTCCTGCGCGAAGAAGCCTCCCGCTATCGCCCGGAACTCGTCGTTCTGCAGATGCACCGCAACGATTTCGGAGACAATCTGATGGAGGGCCTGTTCGCGCTCGCGCCAGACGGCGAGCTTCGCGAGCTTCCAGTCCCCCCGCCGGGTCCGCTGAGGACGCTCCAGTCTGTGATCGAGATGATTCCGGGGCTGGACCGCTCATACCTCGTGGGCCTCGCGAAACAGCTCCCCGAGGTGAGCGTGGCACCGCTGGGAACGCGGGGCGAGCGGCTCACCCTGCGAATCCTCGAGGCGGTGCTCCGCGTCTGCGAGACGAGCGGCTGGCCCGTGGTTGGGCTGCTCGTGGACATGCCAGATTCCCGTCGGGTCCCGTTGGACGAGCTTTTCGCGGCCCGGGGAATTCCCGCCGTGGCGATGCCGACGAAGCTGGAGCGCCCAGACATCTACTACGAGGCCGATGGGCATTGGAGGCCCTCGGGGCACGCCCTCGCCGCTAGCAGACTGCTCGAGGTCTTCGACCGCCGCGGTCTGTTAGGGGGAGCTTCCGGATCCACCGGCGTGCGCGCCGCAGATCCCCGCACAGGTGGCTGAAGCGGAGTCCCCGCTGTTCCACCTCGCAAGCGTCTGACGCTTGCTCCGGTCACGCCTGCTCCGCATCTCTGGCTGCCGGCCCAATCCCGAAGAAGCTGATCCAGTGGGGAGACGGCCCCCGATTCGATCAGGGCAGGAGGATGGGAGGACGGGGCCGTTCGGTCGGTTCCCCCGTGTGCCCCGGTTCCCAGGGGAAGGTGAGTCGAATCGGAGATCGCAGCGTGAAATCCTGCTCCCTCAGCTCGACGGTCTCGAAGTTCGACCGGGGCCAGACCAGGTTGTAGTTGCACCAATCCGCATAGACGGAATCGAGAATCCTCACGTTCTGCGAGTTCATCCCCGCCGCCCAGCCCAGGGCATTCGAGAGGGGCCGGCCACCGCGTACGGTATCGATGCTGCCGTCCGCCATCCTCCGGTTCTGCGCTTCGCAGATGTTCGACTTGCAGCGGGTGCGCCGGAAGGTGACGTCGAAGCCGGGAGAGGCCGAGAAGCATCCATTGCCCATCCGGACCGCATCCACGTCTTCCACCAGCAAGCCGCTCGTATAGCCCTTGGCCTGTTCGGCGATCACTCCGACGCCCGAGTGGGAGTTGTTCCCGTCGATGAGTCCTCGACGAACGACGATGTCGGATGAGTGGAACACGTTGATGTTGTCCTCGGTAAAGGAGGTTTCCCGGGGACACTCCACCGAGAAGTCCTCGATCAGCCCCCGGTGGCTTCCCTCCCCGAACTGGACCAGCTGCCCTCGTGGGAAGAGGCCGCGGAAGTCGTGGCCTTCCACCATGGAGATCTTCGCGTCGGGTGAGCGATCCAGATAGATCCCCGTGGAGCCTCGCACCAGCTTGGCTCGACGGACGGTCAGGTTCGAGGAGCGGTAGACGTGGATGTTGTTGCGGTCCGAGTTCGGGTTCTCTCCGAAGGGCGGGGCGCCGGTGTGGGTGATGGACACGTTCTCGATGAGAAGGCGGTCTGCGTCTTGGACCCAAATCCCCGCGCCACCCGCGTGAAGAATCTCCACATTGCGAATCACCACGTCGTCGCGCCCGTTGACCGTGATGCCATCGCCGCGGGTCGAGGTGATGCGCAGGTTCTCGATCACCTGCCCGTCTCTGGTGGCAGCCACCGGGCCGGAATCCCGCAGTGTCGTCTGAGCCCATGACTGCCCCGCGGGGAGCACAAGGAGGATCAGGATCAGACAGAGTCTTCGGCCCATCGGTGTGTACCTCCTCGTCCGGCAAGCCGGAAAGCCCACCTCGACAGCCGAGGTCTCCAGGCGCCCAGCCGGTCTCGGCTCGTAGTATCGGCGCAGTGTGGGGCCCTAGATGTGACGAAGCTCTCAGGCTTTCGAGAATTCGGCCCCCGTCAGCTCGCCCGTCCAAGGAGAAGAGCGTTGGTGGGGCGACCTCGCCCAATTTGTGGCCCAGGCTTCACCGAGTTTCGTTGACCTCGAGGAGCGAGTGGCCATAATCTACCGCCACTGAGACAGCGTCGGTCGCTGGCGCGGGTCCGGGCTGCACGCATTCTGCCCCGGAGCGCGCGGGCTTGTCTCCGAAGCGGTCGACAGTCATTCAAATGGGAGCGGCCCCCGCCGCGTTGGAGGGACGACCCGGTCGTTGCCTGCTGGGACGCAGGGCCGGGCGCCAACACGGAGAACGGGGGCGGCGAGGCCGAATCAGCCATCAATGCCCTGACCATCGTGGCCCACGGCTTGCCCGGCGACCGCCACCTCGGCCTGCCCCTCTTCGAGAACACGCTCGTGCGGCCGTGGCCGGAGAGCGCGCAGATAGGGATTCCAAGCTGGGAACCTGCGCAATGTCCGAGTACGGATCTTATGTCAATCCCCTGCGGGGACCGGGGGCGGCATCAGCTCGGATCTCCTGACCGCCGGCGCCACGTCCATCCTCGTCCTCGGAGCGGCTGCATTCCTGCTCCGAGCCCCGGTTTCTCCGGCATTTCCGCTGATCTGCGGCGTCGGTCAACTCGTCGCCCTCGGCTCCACGCGCTTCGCCATCCTGGCCGGACTGCGCTGGCTGCGCCGCCGCGGGAAGAACTACCGGAGAATCCTGGTGATCGGCTCCGGGCCGCGCGCCCATGGCGTCGAGGAAGCGATTGCTGCGCACCCGGAGTGGGGTCTCCGGCTCGTCGGCTTCGTGGACGACGGCGACGCGCCGGTCGACGAGCGAATCGATCCAGAGAAGCTGCACAAGCTGATCGAGGTACCCAGGCTTCTGCACGATACCGTCATCGACGAGGTCATCGCGGCTTGTCCGCGCTCGATGCTCTCGTTCATCGAACCGATCGTCGATGTCTGCGGAAAGATGGGCGTCCCGATCACGTTGCTCTCGGACTTGTTCGGTGATTACCTGCCGCCATCTCACATCACCCACTTCAACGGCCTGGCAGCCCTGAGCTTCGCGCAGGTTCACCACAGCCCGAGCAGGCTGATGGTCAAGCGCGGGATCGACCTGATCGGGGCGAGTATCGGCCTGGTGCTCGCTGCACCGGTGCTCCTCGCCGCCGCGATCGCGATCCGCGTGAATTCGCCGGGGCGGGTCTTCTTCGGCCAGATCCGCTGCGGCCTGAACGGGCGGCGCTTCTTCTGCTGGAAGCTACGCACCATGTGCGACGGTGCGGAGGAGCAGCAAGCGGGGCTTGCTCACCTGAACGAGATGGACGGCCCCGTCTTCAAGATCAACGGGGATCCCCGCGTCACCGCGGTGGGTGGCGTGCTGCGCCGCTTGAGCCTGGACGAGCTACCACAGCTCTGGAACGTGCTCGTCGGGGACATGAGTCTCGTGGGGCCGCGTCCGCCGGTCCCCCAAGAGGTCGCGCAGTACGGCGACAGCGAACGCCGGCGCATCTCGATGCGGCCGGGTATCACCTGTCTCTGGCAGATCAAAGGGCGGAACAACATTGGCTTCCTGCAGTGGGTGAAGCTCGACCTCGAGTACATCGACACCTGGTCGCTCAGCAACGATTTCAAGATCATGCTGAAGACGATTCCCGCCGTCTTCCTGAGAACCGGCGCCAGCTGAACGCTAGAGGAAGACCGCTTCGTCCGAGAGATCCGATTCGCCCGCCGCGTTGAAGGCGCTCGCCCGGATCCACCCCGGCGGCTCTCTCCAATTCGAGAAGACGAAGTGCACGGTGACGCTGTCGCCGTCTCCACCGCGAACCAGAGTGGCGGCAAACGTGTACTCGATGGGCTGGTGCTGGGAGTCCAGCATCGCGAACTCCACCCCTTCCCAGCCCCCACTCGAAACGCGGTCTCCGAAGACGATTTGCCCGGCCTCGCTCCAGATCGGACTCGCCTCGTCCTCCGCTCGCCAGAGCTGCATTCCCTGGACCACGCTGCTCTCGAAGTCGGGGATCAGAACGTTCAGCTTCTTCCACTCACATCCCGTCAGGGCCAGCGCCGTCAGCACTAGCGCGGCACAGGCGGATCGATGGATGCTTCGTTTCATGGCCCACACACCTCCAAGACCTGGACTGACGCCCTCTCGCTCGAGTCTTTCGAGAAGGATCGGCTGGGGTGGTGTCGGCCGATGTGACGGGAATTACACGCCGGGCATTTCTTTCCCCCGAGGAATTGGGGGCGGAGGAGAGCTTGAGCGGTGCGCTCAGAAGGCCCCGCCAGTATAGACGGTGGTCGCCGCTCGGGCGCCGAGCCCGAAGACCTGCTGGATCGGATAGAAGATGCCGCGAAGGAAGTGCCCGATCTGGGCGGACACGGTCGGAGGCACCACGACCACGTCGCCGTCTTGGAGCAAGATATTGGTCTGGAGGTCTTCCGTCTTCCATGGCCGAGAGGTTCACGCGATAGACGCGAGTCTCGCTCTCCTGGAACCGAATCACCTTGATCCTGCTCTTCGCGGCGAGCAAGCAGATAGGGATTCCAAGCTGGGAACCTGCGCAATGTCCGAGTACGGATCTTATGTCAATCCCCTGCGGGGACCCGGGGCGGGGGTGGCGGGAGCGGATTCCACCATTCCGTGCGGTGTCGCGCGGGTCGACTCCGGGGGCCGCGCCTCGGGCGCCCGGGGGGCGCGATTCGTTTCGCGCGCCTGACGACTCGACTCCGGGGGCGCCCTCGCCGAGCGCTGTCGGCTCGCCCCGGAGGTCGGCGCTCGGGGGCGGTTCGGTCGGGCCGTGTGGCTCGGTGGCACGCTCGCCCGCGGCGGCTGCGAGGGCAGCATTGCCAGCGGGCACGACCCGGTAGCGCCAGCTGGCGCAGGGCGCCAGGATGCCGTGGTAACGGACCTGGTGGGCACGCGGGGGAGGAATCAGGGGTACGAGCCGCTCGATGAGCTCGCTGCGCTCCATCAGGATGTGGCTGGTGCGGTCGCGCCAGGGGGTCTTCAGGCGCACGGCGAGCCTTCCGTCGGGAAGCTCCTCGAGGCGATCGTTCGCGAGCGGCGGCCGCGCGACGTAGCGACAGAGCCTCTCCAAACGGCGGCGGTCGCGAGCAGGTACGGCCACCGCGGCGTGGAGACTCATGCCGCCGTGCTGTGGTACCCGGGGCGACGCCTCCGGTTCGGCGTTGTCGTCCGCGGGCTCGATGCGGTCGCCCAGTCGCCGCCAGCGCTCGCCTGCGTTGGTTCCGCTGGTGCTGCGCCCCCGCAGCGAAGCCGCCGCGAGCACGGCGAGCAGTGGCTCATCGCGCGCGAGGGCGTCTTCGTCTGCGCCCGCGCGTTCGGCCACCAGCCGCTCGAGGCGGCGAGCCGTGCCGGCGAGCACCCGCGCCAGATCGTCGTCACCGAGGGGAGGCAGGGGCAGGAAGCGGGGCGCCGCTCTGGGGTCCCCGGCGTCGGCGTAGACGCCGTCGAGAGCGAGCGTATGGAAATGGAGATTGAGATTCATCGCCGAGCCAAAGCGCTGGATGAAGGTGACCGCGCCGCACTGCTGGGCTCGAACCCCCCAGTGCTGTCGGCTGCGCCGGCGCAGCTCGGCGAAAAGGGCCCGCACGAAGGCGCGGAGCACCTCGCTCGCGAGCTTCGCGTCGTAGGCGCAGCGGTAGCGGAGCGGGTACGGAAGCGTGAGCACCCACTGCCGGATCGGAACCTCGGGCAGAACGCGGTCGGCGAGATGCGCGGCGGTATCAGCCATGCGACGGCCGCCGCAGGCGGGGCAGAAGCCGCGCCGTTTGCAGGAGAAGGGCACGAGGCGGTCGCAGCCACAGTCGTCGCAGCGCAGGCGCAAAAAACCGTGGGCGAGGACGCCGCAGCGCAGGAAGGCGCGGAGTTCCTGCTCGACGAAGCGGGGCACGGGATGCCCGCGTTCGGCAGACCGGGCCAGGAAGCCCCCGAGTTGCTCGCGAATCGTCCGGTGGAGGAGGGTCTGCTCGGGGCGGTGGGGGGTGTAGCGCGCACCCGCGTCCGGACCGGGGAGCGTGTGGTCGGAGGAAGCGACCGACTCGGCGGACATTGCGCCGGGCGTACTTGCGAAGTCCGTGCCTGGGGTCGAGCGCGTCTCGCGATCGCGTGATCGCACGTTCACGGCGTCGCCGTTGCCCGGAGTACACGGCTCGGGCGGCACCTCGGCAACGTCGACCTCGTGGGCGGGATCGACTGCGGGGGGGGGTCATAACGATAAGCGGGTGGTCTGATGTCTGCCGCCTCAGCCCACCGAGATCAGCTCCAGAGAGACGCTTGAGTGGCACGCCTTTCCGGAGAGCACCGTTTCCGGCAGTTTTGTTCCCAACTCGAGGATGTCCGACGAGG
>Ga0255053_10001683_pt1 | contig 12085 bp, 9 predicted proteins | sample JV7_2_22_MG_FD_188635 | JGI IMG/M metagenome (GOLD analysis project Ga0255053, IMG submission 188635) | Seawater microbial communities from Jervis Inlet, British Columbia, Canada - JV7_2_22 | ecosystem: Environmental > Aquatic > Marine > Inlet | place: Canada: British Columbia | collected...
AAAAACGGGTGCCGGCATTTCGCGTATCTGGATTACGGCCTTCTCGATCGCATCGTCCATCGCCAGGTCATCGATCGTTCCGGTGAGATCTGAGAAATCTGCACCGGAACTGAAAACATCCCCGGCCCCTGTGAGAATGATAGCGCGGGCTCCAAGTTCCCGGGCCGAAGCAAGCTTTTTGTTGAGATCGTTCAGCAAGGAATATGAAAGTGCGTTCTTGCGGCCTGGGTTATCGAGCACGAGCTCGCAAATGTCGTCCTTGGTCGTGATGAAAACCTGGGCGTTATTAGCCATGAGCGGCATCCCTTGAACCAATTCTGCTCAATACAAATTCCCTCAGGGCCGGTCGTTTGATTTTTCCGGCCGGGCTCAGCGGCAGCGCATCCATGATCTCCAGGTACTCCGGCCACTTGTATTTGGCGAGGCCTTGGCTGTTGGCAATCTCTGTGATGTCTTCGAGCGTCAGCTTACCATGCCCGTTTTTTGGAACCACGCAGGCGCACAAGCGCTCACCAAGACGCTTATCGGGTACGTCGATTATCGCGATCTGCTCTATTCTCGGGTCTCCGACAAGTTTTGCCTCGATCTCTGCCACCGATATATTGGCGCCGCCGCGAATGATAATTTCTTTCTGCCGACCGGTGATTTTCAGATAGCCTTCAGCGTCGATTGCGGCGATGTCCCCGGTTCGGAACCATCCGCCCTCGAGAAACAATTCCTCATCCAGATCCGGGCGATCGAAGTAGCCAAGAAATCGCTGCGGGCCGCGCATCACGAGGGCACCTTCCTCACCGGCGGGTGCTTCACCATCGTCTTCCCTGAGCACTTTGAGCTGTGTGCCGAGAAAGGGCCGGCCATCTGTCGTAACTAATTTTTCCTTCGGCGTGTCGGGCGCGCATCCGCTGCCTATGCCTTCCGTCATTCCCCAGATGACGGAGGTCAGTGTCGAGGGCAGCTTGTTCCGCGCCAGGCGCAGCAAATCCCCGGGTACATACGCGCCACCGCAAAGGATCACCCGAAGCGATAGTTGATCGGCGAAGTCTGGAAACAAAGGGCTTGCCAAAAGGTCGCGCAGCAAAGTTGGCGTCAATATGCAATACGCGGCGCCTTCTCGTGCCATCAACTCCAGGGCACGATCCGCATTCCACGATTCCAGCAAAACCACTGTCGAGCCGAGAAACAGTGCCAGCCGCACGCCGTGTACCAGACCGCCCGAGAAACCGAGTGGGGCAGCGGTGAATATCACATCGTCGGGTCCGAGATCATATATCGGCACGATACCGGCGTTCATCGCGCCGAGCGTATTCGAGCTGTGCATGACGCCTTTCGGCTCACCGGACGATCCTGAGGTAAACAACAGGAACATGAGGTCCGAAGGCGTGACCGGCTCCCCGGCTTGCGGCGCATCGGATGGCGCTTCGGCCAGCAGGCGGTCATACCTTGTCCACCCGGGGTCATCCTGTTTCGATCCCACGGAAATCCGGGTCGTCAGAGACGGAAAGTCGTCGACAATGCCATCGATCATTTCGACAAAGCTGAAGCCCCGAAATTCGCCAGCCACGACGATGCCTTTGGCGTTGCTTACTTTCAGCACGCCGCCGAATTCATGCTCCCTGCCCGCGATCGGCATGTGCACGGACACCGCCCCGAGGTAACCGAGTGCGAGCATGAAAATCGTAACGTGCTGCCAATTGGGGAGTGCGATGATGAATTTATCGCCACGGCCGATGCCGTTTGCCTGCAAAGCAGCGGCGAGGCGGGAAACCTCTTTGGCAAGGTCCGCATAAGTTATTGGATCGAAACGATCGTCGACGACCGCGATTTTGTCCGGCGAACGTTCGACAGCGGTCTCAAGAAAATCCGTCGGCAAGCGATCCGTCCAGAGTCCCTCTGCACGATATGAATCACATAATTCCTGAGGCTGCTTTTTCATCAGTGGCATTACATTGCATAGCCGCCACTGATGCTTACAACCTGACCTGTGGTGTAGGACGATTTATCCGATGCCAGCAACAGCACGAGCGGCACAATGTCCTTCGGCACACCATGGCGCCTCAATGGATAACGTCGCACAACTTTGGCGAGCACCTCATCGTTCTGAAATATCTGGCTCTGATGGCTGCCCTCGTGCCAGAGACTCTCGGCGCCTGCATCATCAGCGCTCTCGGGCAGGGTCAGGCCCGGACAAACGACGTTGACGTTCAGATTATATTTTCCGAATTCGCGCGCCAGCGCTTTGCTCAAAGAGATAACACCGCCTTTGCAGGCGCTGTACACGGCTTCGTTATATTCACCGACGCGACCCGCGTCGGACCCTATCGTGATGATCTTGCCGTAGGTCCGTTCGATCATCGACGGTGCGACGGCCCTGATGCAGTTAATCGGTCCCCACAAATTGATTGCGATCTCGCGCTCGAAATCGCTGACAGGCTTGTTCAGAAAAAGGTCGTTTGCCGTCCAGCCGGCATTGTTCACAAGGATATCTATTTGTCCAAAACGTTCCAGCGTTTGTGCTGCCATCTGCTCAATTTGCTTCGCGTCGGTGACATCGGCCTCGATGAATATTGCATCGCCATCGCCCATCGCGTTGAGTTCTTCTACGACACGCTCGGCCTGTTTTTTGTCAACGTCCGCAACCACGACATTAGCCCCTTCTGCGGCAAAACCTTCGGCGATGGCCTTGCCGATATTCGAAGCGCCGCCGGTTACGATGGCTGTCTTGTTGCTCAGTTCCAGGTCCATTATTTCTTGCCCTTTTTGCTTCGTTCCTGAAAAGCGCGTAACCGCTCCTCTATCTCGTCGATTGCCTCTTCCCGGTTTCGCTGAAAATAGACCTGCTCGAGCCACAATGCTTCCGCTATCGGCAACGTGAGCCCCTTCGTCGCGACTTCTTTTATCATCGGAACGGCATTTCTTCCTCCGCGGCAGATTGCTTCGGCAATGTTCATGGCCTCTTCCATCAATTGACCTTCGGGCACGACTTTTTGTACCAGGCGAAGCCGCAACGCTTCTGCTGCATCGATCGATTCTCCGGTCAGCATCAGGAGCAAAGCGTCGCCGAGACCGATCAGCCTGGGAAGGGTCTGCGTGCCGCCGCCGCCGGGCAGGGCGCCCAACAACACCTCGGGGAGACCGAACACGGCTTTCTCGGATGCAATTCGCAAGTCACATCCCAGGGCCAGTTCGCAGCCGCCGCCGAACGCATAACCGTTTACCGCGGCGATCGTGGGTTTGCTGATCTCCATCGAGCATGGAGTCACCCAGGTGCGATGCCTGTCTTCGGCGCCCCAATGGAGAAAATCCGGCGCTTTCTTGATGTCGATACCGGTGGAGAACGCACGCCCTTCGCCCGTGTACACAAGAACACGGAGCTCGTCCTCTGCTTCGAACTCCTCCAGGCGGCGCCGGTGCTCCGCCATCAGTTCGAGGTCGAAGGAGTTCATGGCATGCGGTCGGTTCAAGGTCAGTATGGCGACCTCGTTACGCTTCTCCCACTTCAGCGCTTCGCCTTCCGGCTCGTTCTTTTCTTCGCTCATGCTTTACGCCTGTTTACTGTACGCTGCCTCATGGCGGCCGATAAAATCCGCGATGCATTGATTCAATTTGTCACTCGCTTCAAATTGCATGCAGTGGCCCACATCTTCAAAAACAGTAAGTTCGGCGCCCGGTATGGCGCGTGAAATCATTTCCGATGCTTTGGGCGGACAATAAGGATCATACTCGCCCGCGATCACTGACGTGGGACATCGGATGGCATTCAACTCCGGTGTCAGTGGGTTCTCACCGATATCCAACATCGCATTGCAGGCGTTCAGATAACCCGCCGGGTCCCGGACAGCACTCATGCGCAGTTCTTTGTATTCATCGATGAGGTCTGCATCTCCCGTATGGAAACATCCGCGCGCGTCACCGTCATTGGTCTTCGCAAGACTCTCGAGTCCGCCTGTGGTGACCTGTGCGATGCGATGATTGAAGAACTCCTGCCCGCCACGGCCGACAGCGCAGGAACTGGCGATCAGCACCAGGCCATTGGTCAGTTCCGGAAAATCCAGCGCGAATCGCTGTGAAATGACACCGCCCATCGAGAAACCGACCAGCCAGGCCGGACCCGTCTCGAACGCGCTCAGTAACTGCGCAAGATCGTCCGCCATCTGCCGTACCGTACCGTCGGCCGCACCGGTCGGACTTTCGCCGAAGCCCCGGATGTCATAACTGATAACGCGCGTCAATGGCTCGAGAAAAGATACCTGTCGCCACCACACTTCGCGGGTCTCGGACAGGCCATGGATAAGGACTGCAGTTGGGCGCTCGCTCATGTTCGAGTCTTAATGCGGTTGTCAGGTTGCCGATTCCTTGAGGGGCTTGATGATCCCCTCATGAATCTCCTCCATGCGTTCCTTTCTGCCGCCTGCACGGAACGCCAATGTCACGCCGTCGAGACCAAGCCTGGCGAGCTTGCGTATCCTTTCCAGGCATTCCTCGGCAGAGCCCACCAGCGCCAGATAGTCGATGAGTTCCCCCGACACGACGCCCTTGTGGTCGGCATGTTGAGACATGTGCTCGAGGCGATCGTAGGCTTTCGAGGCAGCTTCAAAGTCTGATTTGTAGGGTTGAAGGAAGTCGGGGAGTTCGCGCCATTTCGCGAACGTCTCCGCCTGTGACGTGACCCAGTGGCTGACATCGTCCCGCGCCTGTTCGCGATCCTCGGACATAGAGATATTGGACCAGAGATGCAGCTTGATATCGTCCATCGACCGCCCGGCTTGTTCGGCTCCCTCCCTGACGAGATCGATTTGCCAGCTTAGGAATTCCTCGTTCGCGCCGCCCATCAGGATCACGCCGTCGGCAACCCGCCCTGATAGCCGCAGCATGCGCTGCTGGTTGGCCGCGATGTATATCGGAATCGGACCCTTGCCAGTCACCATCTCGTAGGGACCGTGCTCACCGCCGGGTACCTCTTCGCCCGAGCAGAGCTTGCGAATCGTTATTATCGATTCTTCCATTTGCTTGATCGTGGCGGGTTTCAGGCCGATCGGAAATACACCGGTCCAACCAACACCAATGCCAACCAGCGCACGACCATTGCTGACTTCATTGAGCGCGGTAAACGTGTTCGCAAGAACACTCGGGTGCCTCGTCAGCGGATTGGTTACGCCGGTCGAGAGCAAAATTTTCGAAGTATTGACAGCGCACAGGGCGAGGGCCGTAAAACAATCTTTCATTGACAATTGGCAGTCGGCAATCCATGCGCTATCGAATCCCAGCGCCTCGGCATGCTGTACGACCTCGACGTTATGGAGGATCGGCTCGCGCGAACTTATCCCAAGTGACAATCCAACATCCATCCCGGTATTCTCCCCTTCTGATTGATCTCGTATCGTTGTGTGCCGCTGGATGCACATCGAGGCAAGGCTGCGACGATGCATTTGCCCATGGCGAGCAAGGCAAGCAGTATGAGTGCTCGATTTGACTAACTCAAGACCGTTTGCAGATAGTGGAGGACCACCGCGGCTGTGGAGCCGCAGAAATAGGGACGACGATGAGGCGATGGATTGAACCAAATGAGGTCACGGGATTTCTAGAGGCGGGAATGACCGTATTCGTGGCCGGCGCCACCGCGGAACCGAGTGAAATCCTCACCGCTTTGCAGCGCCAGCCTGACCGCTGTGCAGGCATACATTTTGTATCGGTCTCAATTCCCGGCATAAATGGCTTCGATTTCTCCACTTTGAATCCCGAAGCGAGATCAACAGCATTTTTTGCTACACCTCAAAACAGAGAATCCATTTCCGCCGGCCGCACGGAATTTGTTCCTATGCAATACAGGGCAATCTTCGCCTTCCTGGAAAGCGATCTGAAGATAGATGCTGTCCTGGTGCAGTTACCTCCGGCAAAGGGCGACTCTGTATCGCTCGGGATCAGCGCCGACTTCCTGCCCGCCGTGCTCGACAAAGCAGGATTGGTCATTGCCGAAATCAACGAACGGCAACCGCTACCTGCCGATTCGCCGAAATGCCCACTGGACAGGATCGATGTCGCCGCTGCCTGTGATCGCCCGGTTCCTGTCTTTGCGGACGCCAAAGTCGACGAGACCGCGGGTAAGATCGGGCATCATGTCGCCCAATTGATAAGCGATGGCGACTGTATCCAGATCGGAATCGGCGGCATCCCGAGCGCAACCCTGGGCGCACTCTCGGACAAGAATGATCTCGGGTTTCACTCGGGTCTGATTTCCGACGCCGTGATGGTTCTGGCCAGAGCCGGCAACATCACCGGCCGTCAAAAGAACATTGACACAGGCAAAATCGTGACCGGCACCACGCTTGGCGGCCAGGCGTTGATCGATTGGGCAGGGAGCGCGCCGGAACTCAGGTTTCGCCCCGTGAGCCACACTCACGATGTCGGTGTGATCCGTCATATCGACAATTTTGTTTCGATTAATTCCGCCCTTGAAGTCGATCTCTTTGGCCAGGTAAACGCCGATATGCTGGCTGGCCGGCAAAGGAGCGGCACCGGCGGTGCGGTCGACATGATGCGTGCCGCCGCCCTGTCGCGCGGCGGGCGCTCCATCGTTGCGCTCAGCGCAACCGCCGCTGGCGGCGAAAAATCGCGGCTCGTCACGGCGCTGGGCCGTAACACTGCAGCGACCGCGTTGCGCACCGACGTCGACTACGTTGTTACCGAATACGGTGCACGTTGTATCCGGCATCTGCCCATATCAGCCCGGGCTGAGGCACTTATTGAAATTGCCGCGCCGGAGTTCCGCGATCAACTTCGTGATGACTGGCACGTCCTTTCGGATTAACTTCGGTATAAAACTCAGTAGGACTTGGGCAAGCCCAGAGCTTTTTCTGCGATATTGCAAAGAATAAGTTGCGGACTGACAGGCGCCAGGCGCGCGATCATCACCTCGCGCAGCAGTCGCTCGACGTGGTATTCCTTTGCGTAACCCATGCCGCCATGTGTCATCACGGCACGGGTGCAGGCCTGATACCCGGCCTCGGCGCCGAGGTACTTTGCGGCATTCGCCTCCAGGCCGCACGGTTCCCCGTTGTCGTAAAGGGAGGCGGCACGCATTGCCATAAGAAAGGCCGCCTCCAGCTCCATCCAGCTTTGCGCCAGCGGATGCTGTATCGCCTGATTCTGGCCGATGGGGCGATCGAACACCTCCCGTTCCTTCGCGTATTGTGTGGCGCGACCTAAAGCATTCTGCCCAATGCCAATTGCCTCGACAGCTATTAATATGCGCTCCGGATTGAGGCTGTGCAGCAGGTGCCGAAAGCCCTCGCCCTCGTCACCGATCCGGTCTTCCATCGGCACCGGCAGTGCATCAATAAAGACTTCGTTCGAGTCGACCGCCGCACGGCCCATTTTAGGAATCAACCGGACATCGCAATAATCGCGATTTAAATCCGTGTAGAACAGTGTCATGCCCTCTGTCGGGCGCGCACACTCCTCCTTGAGTGTCGTGCGGGTAAGCAGCATGATCTTGTCGGCTACCTGAGCGCAGGAGGTCCAGATTTTCTTGCCGTTGACGACATAGCCGTCGCCGGTTCGATCGGCGCGCGTCTTGATTGATGTCGTATTCAGTCCGGCGTCCGCTTCGGTGACGCCGAAACAGGATTTGCATCGACCCTCGATCAGGTCCGGGAGCCAGCGCTTCCTTTGCTCGTCGCTACCGAAGACGACGATCGGATGCGGGCCGAAAATATTCAGGTGAATCGCTGATGCCGCACTCATTGCGCCGGAAGAGCCGGCCACTGCGTGCATCATCAATGCTGCCTCAGTTACTCCTAAGCCTGCGCCGCCGTACTCCTCGGGCATCGCAATTCCCAGCCATCCACCGTCTGCGATGGCCCGGTAGAAATCTTCGGGAAACTCGCCGCTCTTATCGCGTTCGAGCCAGTAATCGTCATCAAATCCGGCGCAGATCTTCTGTACTGCATCGCATACTGCCTGCTGGTCCGGTGTTAGCGAGAAATCCATCAGCCCTTTCTCCGGTAATCCTATTCAAGCGTCGAACAGAGCCATTTAGCTACGACATATCGTGTCGGTCAAGCTCTGCTGAAGTCCTCACTACCTCCTTGAGCAAATGCGCGAACGCGGCCTGAGTAGCAAATGCCATTCACGATACACTCGAGATACGGCATTATCGGTTGTCAATGACACCCGAACGTATTTGGAGATCAATGTGACCATGGACGAACTGGCCTTTCTGGATGCTACTGCGCAGGCTGAGCTTGTTCGGCGCAAGGAAGTGACGCCCGCGGAGATGGTGGAGGCTGCGATCGGCAGGATCGAGCGACTGAATCCAGCACTGAATGCCATCATCACGCCTTTGTTCGAGCGCGCGAGGGATGCTGCCGAAGTCGCATCGATGGACGCGCCATTCGCAGGCGTGCCATTCCTGCTCAAGGACATAGTGGCGGAATACGCGGGCACGCCCTTGTCCGAGGGGTCCGCGTTTCTGGCGGGCCATTACATTTCGCCTAAAGACAGCGAGCTGGTGCGGCGATACCGGAATGCTGGCCTGATCATCCTGGGCAAGACCAACACTCCGGAATTTGCGCTGCTGCCGACTACGGAGCCTCGGCAGTTTGGTGCTTGCCGGAATCCCTGGGACACGAACCGGACTACCGGCGGTTCCAGCGGTGGCTCCACGGCAGCCGTCGCCGCCGGCATGGTGCCTGCGGCGCACGCGAACGACGGCGGGGGCTCGATACGCGTTCCCTCATCCTGTTGCGGTCTGGTCGGGCTGAAGCCCACCCGGGGACGAAACTCCCTTGGACCTGAAATAGGCGATGCGGCCAACGGATTGCTTTGTGATCACGTCGTGACGCGTTCCGTGCGGGATAGCGCTGCGATTCTGGATGCCACGGCCGGCCCGGCACCCGGGGATCCGTATTGGCCTGCGTTGCCCGAGCGACCTTTTGCCACGGAGGTGGGACGACCACCAGAACGTTTGCGCATCGGCCTCGGGACCGAGCCGCTGACCGGCGTGTCTGCCCACCCCGATTGTGTTGCCGCTGCCGAATCGGCTGCGAGATTGTGCGAAGAACTGGGCCACGACGTTGTTGAGGCTTCGCCTTCCCTTGATGGCAAGCGTCTGTTTAAGGCATTTGGCAATGTGTGGGCCGGGTTCCTGTGCTGGGCCGTCAAGGACTGGGCGAGGCGCAGCGGCCGCACGCCTGACGAAGCTTGTTTCGAACCCGCGACCTGGCGCACGTTTTTGCACGGCGAACGGCAAAACTCCGGCGATTACCTGCTGGCGGTTCAGGATTTGCAACGTGCAAGCCGTGATGCCGCTGCCTTTTACGATGACTACGACATCTGGCTCACGCCAACATTGGCACAGCCGCCAATGCCTCTCGGTTATTTCGACTACACGCCGGAAACACGTGACAAGCATATTGCACGGCTCGGCGAATATACCGGGTTTACATTGATTGCAAATGCCAGCGGCCAGCCAGGTATCTCACTGCCGTTGTACTGGAATGAACACGATTTGCCGATCGGTGTGCAGTTGCTTGGCCGATATGGCGACGAAGCAACGCTCATACGCCTGGCCGGCCAGCTGGAGCAAGCGCGGCCGTGGTCGGACCGGAAACCACCGGTGTGTGCCTGATCGACGAGGTCTCACCAGATTACTAACAGCAACGAAGAAATCAGGCGCGCCGAGCGGTATCAGGAATCCGGTCAGAACCAACAGGCGGCAAGCGTGCTTCGTAATGTCCTCGCAAGAGACAGCGAAAACTTCGAAGTAAACTATGCACTTGGCATGCTGTATCACACTGCTGGCCGCAAAGATCTGGCAATTCCTTTGCTCAAGAAGGCCGTTCGGATCCGGCCCGATGATTTTGAAGCTGCTCTGAACCTCGGAATCATCGAGCGCGACCAGGGGAAGCTTGTCGATGCTCACACGCACCTCAAGACAGCCGCTGCCCTCGAACCGGACAACGCTATCGTGCATGCAAAGCTGGGAGCATTGCACATAGATCGCGATGACATCGACGCGGCGACGATAGAATTCCATCGTGCCCTGGAACTTGAACCGAATAATGCCGAATTAAACACACAGATGGGATCGCTTTATACAATTCATGGCGAACCGGACCAGGCAATCATTTATTACAGGAAGGCGATCTTACATAGCCCGCTTTATGGTGATGCTCACTATAGGCTTGCCTTCCTGCAGAAGATTACAGATTACACCGACGATGTAAGACGAATGGAAAAAGCCTTTCACACCCCGGACATGTCAGAGCAAGATCGAATTCTTGTTGGTATTGCTCTCGGAAAAGCCTTTGATGACCTAACGCAATATGACAAGGCTTTTGAATGTGTGCACGAAGCGAATCAACTTCAACGAAAGTCGATAGTGTATTCGTCCGATGAACAAAGAAAGATATTCGAACGGCATATGCAAGCTCTTAATCAGGAGTTTGTTGATCATTGCAAAACGTGCAGCATTACTGACGATACGCCTATCTTCATACTGGGCATGCCAAGATCCGGCACCAGTCTCGTTGAACAAATTCTGGCAAGTCATCCGTCAGTACACGGTGCCGGCGAGGTCGAATACTCTCGCCTGTTCGCTGAGGAAGCCCGGCAACTCACTGGTAAGCCATTTCCACAGAACATTGACACCATTGCTCCGCAGAAATTACGGGACCTCGGTCTTGCCTATATTGAAAATCTGAAAACCAATGCCGGTTCGGCACAACACGTTACCGACAAACTGCCGCACAATTTCCTGCGTGTCGCGTTATTTGCAGCACTAATGCCCAATGCGAAAATAATCCATTGTGACCGAGATCCATTGGATAACTGCCTGTCCATCTATCAGCACCGGTTTTCTTTAGCTCACGGCTATGCTTGTGACCTGAATGAGCTGGGTGAATACTACAAGCTCTATAAAGAAATGATGTCTTTCTGGCAGGAACTGTTACCCGGCCACATTTATCACATCAGCTATGAGAGCCTTGTTCAAAATACCGAGTCTGAAGTTCGGGACTTGATTGAATATTGTGGGCTCGCTTTCCACGATGATTGTCTGGAGTTCCACAAAACAACACGCCCAGTTGGCACGCCCAGCGCAGCTCAGGTTCGGCAGCCCATTTATAAGGATTCGCTTGGACGGGCCAAAAATTACGAGCAGTACTTGCAGCCGCTGATCGATGCATTGGCCTGAATTACGTTTCTTCGCCAGTTGGTCAGGCACGGGACGGTACGGCATCTCTCAAGACACGCTAATCGCTGGCATCCGGCACAGGCAACACCCGCTCCTCGCTCATTGGAAGCTCGTAGAGTGGTTTGTCAATCGCGTCGTATATGGCGTTGCGGATGGCCGGGGCCGTGGGAATGATGGGTGACTCGCCGATTCCTTTTGCACCCAGTGGCGCGGCAATAGGCTCGGGTATTTCCAATACCTCCATTTCCAGTTCCGGAATGTCAAGCGCCATCGGTATCACGTAATTTTCCAATGAAGGGTTCCGAGTGTGGCCCTCTTCGACGATAAGTTCCTCGGTCAGCGCATAGCCGATGCCCTGTGCGACACCGCCTTCGATCTGCCCGTAAACGCCGCCCGGATTGATCATTTTCCCGGCGTCGTGAACGGCGATCAGCCTTTCCACGGTGACCTGACCGGTTTCGCAGTCCACCAGCACCTGCGCGATCTGCGTACAGAACTGAAAAACCTCCTGGCTGTAACGGTAGCTGACCTCCGGGACATCGGTCGGGTATTCGAAGTGAACCAGGCTCTCCGCATGCAGGGGTTTCCCCCAGTTGCCGGCACGCAAAGCGAGATCCTTGACTGTTAACTCGTGCGGTTCGCCATCCACGGTCAATTTGCCCGCTTTCAAATCGAGCCGGTCCTTTTCGATTTTGGTTTTGCCGGCCGCCATCGTCAGCAGCGTGTCACGGATCGTGTCCGCTGCCTTGAGCACGGCGTTACCCGACACCATCGCCTGACGACTGGCACATGACGCGCCGGCATCCGGCGACTTGGCCGTGTCCGCCCTGATGACTCGGACAGATGACATATCGACACCCAGTCTTTCGGCGGTGAGCTGCGCCATGACGGTGA
>Ga0255053_10001687_pt1 | contig 12068 bp, 10 predicted proteins | sample JV7_2_22_MG_FD_188635 | JGI IMG/M metagenome (GOLD analysis project Ga0255053, IMG submission 188635) | Seawater microbial communities from Jervis Inlet, British Columbia, Canada - JV7_2_22 | ecosystem: Environmental > Aquatic > Marine > Inlet | place: Canada: British Columbia | collected...
TAACCGTGACTTGCTTGCGTTCTCCCTCTATTCTACCCCTTTGGGCTAGGATTTTCTCGGTAATGCCCTTCGGAAGGTATTTCTGAATCTTTTCGAGTTTTTCATCAAAAGAAAGGTCTTTGGGTGGGGATTCTTCGGGCTTTGTCAGATCGTGACCGCATTCACCACAAAATTTGAATTTAGGTGGATTTGGTGAATTGCAGCTTGGGCAAATTCTTTCTAATTTAGCGCCACATTCGCCACAGAACTTTATGCCTTCGGGATTTTCAAACTGACAACTCGGGCATTTCATTTTGTGCCCCCATTAAATTAAAGAACAGTTTGAATTATAGGGAAGGGACTTTGTACGATTAAACAGAAAATATCGTAATCAGGATCCAATGTCAATTAGATGGATACTCGATGCTTTATGGTTTGTTTTTGGATGATGTTTTTGCTGTATCTTGAAGGTTTTTGTCAGAAAACCCAATATCACTGAACTTGAGATAGTATGAGAGTATCTCAGCTTTTAAGAAACCTGTGATATCCTCTTAATTCAGAACAAAATTTGATGGATTTTTAGCCTGAATTTTCTATCCATCAGAACAAAAAGACATTTTATACCGATTGCAGATATCATCAAAAGAGATCCTATTTCACAACCCTCAATTTATGAGTCTCTCTCAGTTTCTTCCACAGTTCCTTCATAATAACCGTTGAGCCATCCGCTTCAGTCAAACTCTCATCTCCTGATAATTCCATACAGGATTCCATCAGTTGCTCGTTCACAGCCCATTCATCGAGCTTGTTTTTGATATAGATACCAAGGTCAATTGGAGAATTTCAAGTTTCTCCTCGTCAATCTTAGCCATGGTGGTTCTATCTTTCAATGACATTCCTGACATTATTTGGTGTACGGCTTCATCCAGAGTTCGGGGTCGATTTTTCTGTTTCTTAAGCCTTTCATTCCGGGAAAGAAGCATCCGGAGGGAATCAGGACTCTTATCTGCGGTAAAGCCAAAATAATAAGCGCTTTCTATGATATTCAGAACCGTCCTGGATATCTCAAGATCTTTGCTTGCACGTGGACCGGCCACATTCAGGGTCTCAATATTATTTTTCAACACCCACCCGCTCAGTTTCATGGCGGCATCGAATATACCGGTTTTATTGAGATCTACATGAAGCCACGGCCGCTTATATTCCAAGGCTAAATCCCTTGTGTAAGCAGACCCTCCTGTCAGCGTACCAGGTGAGACAATCAGAGTCCCATCAGAATCAATAACGTTGTGTTCAGTTCGCTCGGCATAGCTGGATGTGGGCATCTCTTCGAGTTGGTATTTTTCTGGTAGCTGTCCATCCTCGGTTATCCGGCCTTTCGGTATCCATCCACCGTGAGGGATGTCGAGCTTAATTGCGGCGTCGAGAGCGGCCTGGTCGGCACCGGTCTGTCCGCCTGAGATAATTTTCTTGATCATGGTAAAATAAAGGACATCACTGTGTTGACTATCTTAACCCTTTGTAAATACGAAAAACGTTTGCCGGTGGTGCACTGTTGTGTCCAGGGACCCGATATATTTCAAAGGTTGATGCTGCAAAAAGAGCAACAACCAATCCCAAAATAAGCGCAAGGGCATAGCGATGAGGAAGCAAACGAAACAAGAGCCAGTTGATTCCAGCAACAATGAGATAAAGAATGCCGCCTAATATAACAACATGTGCCCACAATATGGCAAGCATTGCAAATCCCTCGCCAGTAAATTTTGGTATTGCAACAATAGTGCCCTGGATTGAGATATAGATTATCCAGAAGGTTGGAACTATTCCGCCCACAACCACCATAAAATAGGGGACCGGAGCGGTCAGGAGAGAGGCACCGAATAACGTCCATTTCGGCCAGCGGGGTGAATTTTTAGATTGGGTGTTCAATGGCGGACCATTCAAATGGTTCGAGTTAAACAACAATATTTTCTGATTGAGCGAGTATTTTGTGATGCCGACTCATAAATGTCTCATGCTCGGATTATGGAAGCCCAGCGCCGGGAACATCTACCTGAACTATCTCGATGCGACCACTTGCCTTGGCCCGCGCTTCACTGGGATCGGATGTCTCTGATGTGAGTACGAAAAGTGTGTGGCGATCAGGACCACCAAGCATACAAGCATAGGGTGTTGTTTCCACGTTGATACGGTGAGTCACTTCACCTCCTTCGCGTACCCGCAAAACTTCTCTGGTTTTTCCAGGCGAAGCAAGCCATATAGAGCCTTCTGCATCCAGACAGATTCCATCAGGAAATATTCCGTCCAACTGTGCCCAGATACGACGCCTTTTCAGTGAGCCGTCAGTTTTTATATCGAAAGCTGTCAGTCGCTGGCCGAATGTTTCAGCAACAATGAGTGTACGTCCGTCTGGGGTAATAACAATTCCATTTGGAAAAATCATTTCATCCGCTACAACACGAGATTTGCCGTCCGGCATTACCAGCACAAGCTCCGCTGGTTGAATTTCAAATGGATGTACACCAAGATCAAAACCGAAGTTTCCGATATAAGATCGGCCCTCTCTATCAACCACCATATCGTTACAGTGAAACGAAGCGAGTTCGTTTAGGTCTGCGACTTCTGTAAGTCCCCCTAGGTCCAGCCGCATCAAACGGCGATCCATCATCGAGACGATCAACATCTGTCCGGTAGGAAGCCAACCAAGCCCCGAAGGTTGTCCGGGCACCTTAACGATTTTCTCCGCGTTACCATCCAGGTCTACAGTCATCACCTGATAAGCGTGAATGTCAGAGAACCAGAGCTTACCGTCATGCCAGCGCGGACCTTCTGGAAACATTAATCCGTCCAAAAGAACTGTTGTTTCTAGTGTCATTGGAATAGTAACCTCCTTACTGTTTTCAGATTTTCAAATAAACCATTTGGGGTTTAAATATCAGTCTTCAATAGGACACGGTTTAAATTCACAATTGTTATTGGGGTCTCTAGTCACAGGCCAACCATCCTGACATATTTTCACGTCATCAATACAAATAACTTCAGAAGGACATGGCTTAAATTCACAGTTGTTGTAAGGGTCTCTACCTACACTTGTGCCATCAGGACATAATTTGGCTTCTTTAGTACAAACAACGCCACTTGTATTACCTGTTTTGATTTCTTTTGCACAATTGTTGACAATAAAAAGACAGACGATAGCCAACCCAACATATATAATCTTTATTTTCATCTAATTTTGGTTATAATTGGATTTTATCTGGTATATCCAGGATAGTTGAATTCCACACCAATGCCTTCCGGGGTAACCCTGGCAATTTTGCCGGTTCTCTTCTCGCTTCCGAATTTGGAAGACTCAATGGTCATTGAAATATCTTGCCCCTTGGAGAAGCGACCCTTTGTTTTGATAAAGGCACTACCGTGACAATAGTTTTCAATTAAACCATGGTGGATAAAACCCCTGACAACAAAAGCCGCATTTCTTGCTTCAGTGAAGATTCTTACACAATCTCTTTTTTCTTCAGTTGTCATATGTCTTCCTTCACCTTGTTTTGTCGATAAAACAAATGTTTGGTGAAAATCGACTTGGTATCTTGTTCAGATTATATTTATAGCAAAACTCACAGAAAATCAAAAAAATAAACCTTGGGGGAAGGATAGAGCCCCACTGAAAAACGATCTTGGAAAAAATATCACAATCTCTGACACCACTTCAACACGAAAGATTTATAGCACAATCACCACGTTCATCTGACCAGAACGCAGAGGTGATATCACAGATTTTTTTAGGCGGGAAATTTTGAGGGTATGGAATATCTGCACAAAACCAAGGGCGGAGATAGTTGGTTTTATGGTAAAGATAAGGCTCAATTAAACTCAATCCAGACATGAAATAGTACCAAACCAGGCCATTTATCTCGCTTGGTTTATTCCTCCGGACCTCCTTATGTTTAGTCTGCCGAACCTCGGGATACATTACCCGTTCGTCCGGTGCTGTCGGAGGGGCGCTCAGCGATGGGCGTCCCTATCCCTATATATCCAATGCCCGCTCAACGCTTGACACCAGTGAACAGAAACCGGTTTACGCAGAAGAAGAATGTCCCCTCTTCGTCTAATCTGCTTAGGTCTACTAACCACGCCGCAGCTTCCTCTGCGGAGACCGCACCCTGTTCTTGGGCATGGCGAGCAATCCACTCAAGCGCACCGACTGAGAAATTCCCGGGCGTATAGCTTGTGTTGAGAATTGGGATGGCATCCACACGGATGGCAGTAAATCCTTGCGCCCGCAGGAGCAGTCCCAATTGCACCGGTAGATTAGGACTGGGGACCGCATCGTCCCAGGCCGCGAGCATTCGGCGGCTAAGTACTTCGTCGGAGTTGTTCAAAACAACACCACGCCAATCGGTTTCGAGAACGGCAATACGACCACCGTGTTTCAGCACACGATGCAACTCCGCGAGCGCTTTTGACACTTCGGACAAGTACAGCAAGACTTGAACGCAAGTCACGGCGTCAAAGCTTTCTTCCTTCTCCGGCAGCTCTTCCACGCTACCTTGTTTCAATTGAACCTGGGGCAGTCCCTTACAGCGCTTCGTGGCTAGCTCAAGCATGTCCAGGCTGTTGTCGATGCCAACCACGCAACCATCTGGCCCCACCGCCACTGCAAGCTCTTGGGCGAGCAAACCCGTGCCGCAACCCGCATCCAGGACGTGCTCACCAGATCGGAGCGCGAGCCCCTCTATCGTCCGAATACGCTGTTGCGCCACTTCCAGTGTGATGGCGCTGCGCTCGATCTCTCTCGCAGCCTTTTCATCATACTCGACCATTCCTATGCACCTCAGTACACGGATCTAACAATGACTAAATAGTTTCTCTATAACACCCCTGGTCGTCAAATTCGCATCATAACACCCGGCACCCAAAAGTATCATATGATGTTTGATTACAATTATTGCATATATCAAACTGGTATATTTACCCTATCTCATATTGAAGATTGATGTCAAATTATAGAACCGAAAAATACGGGTTTGGAAAATTTAAAGAGCAAATCCATGTGATAGGATTCACCCTTTTGAGTTGAGATACAATTTTGATATCTAATCTGGTTTTAGTTCCGGTTTTTATCAAATTATGGCTGTAAAACTCAAATTACCCTTTTTAATAAAAGGTGAATATCACAGGTTTTCGCAGGCTGGAAATTTTAAAGATACGTATGGAATACATGCAATTATGGAAGGACACGATTTAGATACACATCATTCTTCTCGCATCCATTTATTTTTCTAACTCTTCTTTAACTGCGAGTCCAATTTTTCCCATCGTGTACGGTTTCTTTATATACTTTCCTGCACCTAATTTCTGAGCTTTCTTCACGTCCGGCGTTTCAGCATATCCGCTGGCGATGATCGCCTTTTGACCCGGATGAATTTTTATTATCCTCTCGTAAGTCTCACGACCGTTGATTCCTTTAGGCATGATCATATCCAGGACGACCAAATCCACAGATTGTTCTTTCAGATATTCAATGGCCTCCTCACCACTTGAAACAGCTTCAGCAGTGTAGCCCAGCTTGGTCAAAATCTTACATGCAATCTCTCTTTGCCTCTCCTCATCATCCACCACCAGGACCCGCTCACCATTGCCCATATAGTCTTTTACTGGAACCGCTTCCCCCTCAGAGGGTACTTCATCTCTGGTCACCGGGAAATACAACTCAAATGCCGTTCCTTTCTCACTAGTATTTAAATTTATGTATCCATCATGATCCTGTAATGTATTCCAGACAACCGCCAGGCCTAAACCGGTTCCGCTTCGACCCATTACCTTCTTGGTATAAAAAGGCTCGAAAATCCTCTCAAGATCATCTGCTGATATACCCGAACCATCGTCAGATACGGTTAACACGGCATATTCACCCTCGCGGACATCATCATATCCCCTTAAAGGCTTATCAAGGTACCGGTTCTCAGTGGATATGGTGACCTTACCACTCCCTTCAATGGCCTCAGACGCATTCAAAATCAAATTTGTCAGGCTTTTTTTGATGTGGGTTGAGGAACAGCGGATATTCAATAGATCGGAATCGAGATCGGTTTTGAAGGTAATGAACGAATGCATGGTTTCGAGCCTCTGGTGTTCAGCGGAACCCAGATAATCGTCAACTAAGGTATTTAAACTTGAGATTTCTTTGCTGCTAGCCACGCCTCTTGCGACGGTCAACAAATCAGAGACCACATCGGCAGCCCTCATGCCAGACTCCATTATGGTCTCAATCGGCTTTCGAAGCTTGCTGTCTTCAGGCAAATCCATTAAAATCAGTTCCGGATAGCTCACAATCCCGGACAGGATGTTATTCAAATCATGCGCAATACCGCCGGCCATTAGCCCTAATGACTCCATTTTCTGAGTACGTTGGAGTTTGGCTTCAAGGCTCTTTTTATCGGTCTGGTCAATCGCTGTAATAATAGCACCTTCCTCAAGAGGAAACATCCTGATGTCAAGAAATCGATCATTGTAATCCTGTTCCGTGAAGTTTTTTGATTTTCCCATCTGGATACATTCCATCAATTCTTTATGCATATCGATGAGATGGCTGGCGGCATAATCCTTGTACATCACATCTCCAATAGAGGGCAGCCTATCGCTGGATGTTCTTTTGGCCTTGTTGTACATCGTGATGCGGGCATCCCTATCGACAACGATGGTTTCAATGGGATTGTCTTCAAACAGTGCACGATAGCGTTTTTCACTTTCCGATAGTGCCTTTTCCGCCTGCTTGCGCTTTGTGATGTCAGTATGAACTGTGACCAAGACTTTTCCATATGCGGGATGGTCGAACATCGATACGTTGGCATAACACCAAAAGGGCGTTCCGTCTTTCTTGATATTGTTAATTTCGCCTTTCCACGAACCAGTTTTATCCAGGATTTCGAAGATCTGTTTGGCTGTCTCTTCAGGGCTCTTGTCGGAAGGGGCATTGACGATTGAGACGTGTTTTCCGATCAATTCGCCGGGTTCATAGCCAAACATCCTTACAAATGCAGGATTTGTGTAGACAATAACACCATCATCAACTCTAACAAGGTAAACCCCCTCGGCCATATTGGCTGTGATTTCACCGTGAAGGCGCAGTTCATCCTCTGCATGTTTGCGTTCAGTTATGTCCTGAAAAATGCCACTAAGCTTCACTACTTTACTATCTACAACAACAGGCTCACAAACGGCCTGAGTCCATTTTTTATTTCCTTTCGCTGTAGTAATAAGAAATTCCATATTGTATGGTTCACCGTGTTCAAATGCTCGTTGAATTGCTTTTTCTAATATTAACTGATCTTCTTGACTGAAGAAAACAATCGCTCCTTTTTCTATTGATGAAGGATCATAGTCATCAGGAACCTCAGTAATATTGTATATTTCTTTAGTCCAGAAAACTTTCTTTGTCGTCCCATCAATTTCCCAACCCCCCACCTTTGCTATTTGCCCCGTCGCATTGAGGAACGTCTCACTTTTAGTCAACGCCTCCTCCGCCTGCTTGCGCTCGGTGATATCTCTTATCACCCCGCAAAGAACTGTTTCTTCTCCCAGTTTCATGGTTGAGCTCGATATCTCTACGGGGAATATTGTTCCGTCCTTTCTTTTATGGTAGCGCAGCAGAATTCTATCGAGTTCTCCGGAAAGGGTTTGTTTGATGGTCCTATCGGATTCCTCCGGTTCTGCTGTGATATCTGTCTGCGTTAAAGTTAAAAATTCTTCCCGGCTGTATCCATAGAGATCCAAAGCGGCATCATTGACATCCGAGATTTTTCGGGTTTCTGGATCAAAAAGCATGATGGCATCTGATATAGAGCTGAAAAGGTGGTGATACTTCTCTTCGCTTGCTCGAGCCTTTTTCTTTGCCTGCCTAACTTCTCTCACGTCTCGAAAGACTAAAACCACACCGATGATGTCTCCTTTTTCATTTTTGATAGGCGCCCCGCTGTCATCAATGTCGATTTCTGTTCCATCCCTGGCTATGAGAACCGTATGATTTGCCAGACCAACAATGGTGCCTTTGCGGATTACCTCGGCCACAGGATCCTCCACCTTTTTCCTTGTCTCCTCATTGATGATATTAAAGACATTTTCCAAAGGTCTTCCCCTGGCCTCCTCCTGGTGCCAGCCCGTCAGAGACTCGGCAACAGGGTTCATAAACGTCACTTGGCTATTTTTCTCAGTGGCAATGACTGCATCGCCGATGCTCTTAAGAGTTGTAGAGAGCCATTCTTCACTCTCCTTTAATTGCTTTTCCATTTTGTGTTTGAAAAGAGCGATCTCAATGGTGGTATTTAAATCTCTGTCTTCAAACGGCTTGATAATGTATCCAAACGGCTCGGTTACCTTTGCCCTCTCCAGCACATCCTCATCAGCGTAAGCGGTAACATAGACAACAGGAATATTGAACTGGGAGCGGATTTGGTCGGCGGCTTCAATACCATCCATTTTTCCCCTAAGCATAATATCCATTAGGACCAAATCAGGTTTATGTTCCTTTACCCTTTCAATGGCTTCTTCCCCGGAGGGCACCATGGCGGGCGCAAGAAAACCCAAGGCTTTCAACCTATTTTGGATGTCTCTTGCAACAACCGCGTCATCTTCCACAATCAAGATTTCTGCTTTTGTCATTGTTCTATATCCTTGCCTTATTTGTTTTCATCGTAAACTTAATGGAAAAACGGGTTCCTTCGGTTCTGTTCAGCTCAATCTGACCTCCAAGTTGATGTTCTGCCAAAATCTTGACCAGATCCAACCCCAATGATTCTATATTTCCAAAATCCAGCTCCTCTGGTATGCCTATACCATTATCACTCGACGATAGCTCAACATCGTCTTCATTGACTTTTCGCAGCGCAATTTTAATTTCCCCTTCTGTTTCATTTGGAAATGCGTATTTCAAAGAATTTGAAACCAGTTCATTGATTATTAACCCACAGGGAATTGCAAAATCAAGCCCTAGGGGAATATCCCCGATCTCCACTGTCAGCCTAATTCTATTTGGATTTACCCCACGCGATACGAACAGGTTGTTTGCAAGGGCCTTTATGTAACCATCAAAATCAATGTTGGAAAAATCTTCAGACTGGTAAAGTCTCTCGTGAATCAGGGCCATCGATTTTATCCGATCCTCACTTTCTTTTAGCATATCAGCATATTGCTTCTCACTAATTTTGTCAGATTGAAGCCTGAGTAAGCCGATGATAACCTGCATGTTATTCTTGACCCGATGGTGGATTTCCCTTAAAAGCACCTCCTTCTCATCAAGAGATGCCTTGATCTGCTCTTCCGCTTGTTTTCGCATGGTAATATCGCGCGTAACCTTGGAAAAGCCGCGCAGGTTTCCCTGCTTATCTCGCAGGACTGTGATGAGGACGCTTGCCACAAATTTAGAGCCATCTTTTCGTACACGCCAGCCCTCTTCTTCGAATTTGCCATCAGTTTTCGCTATCTCAAGTTCTTGATTGGGTTTGTCGTTCTTTATGTCTTCATCGGGGTAAAAGCATGAGAAATGCTGACCGATAATCTCATGCATTGTATAACCCTTAATGCGTTCGGCGCCAAGGTTCCAACTGACAATATGACCCGTTTGGTCCAGCATGAAAATGGCGTAATCGGTCACCCCCTCCACCAACAACCGAAAACGCTCCTCACTTTGTTCCAGGGTTCTGATCATCGGGTTGGTGATTTTTATGAACAATCCGGCACCCAACAAGATAACCAAAACCGCCACCAAACTGCTTATTAATCCCGCCTTGATAAAAGGTGATCGAATTTCAGATAAGTCAATCTTGGCTACAATACCCAGGTTTAGTTCTTCCACAGGCTCATGCGCTGCCAGGACGGTCTCTCCACGATAATCGAGGCCTATCACTGTTCCGGATTTTCCTTTAAGCGCCAGGCGCATCGGCTCAGCTAACTCAGAATCAAAAGGGACTGGCTTTGGTTTATCCAGATCAAAGTGTCGGTGACTCAGCAGAAAAACAATATTTTTCCCCTCTTTCCGGGAGAGAGTAAATTCTCCTGTTTCACCAAATCCTGCATAGTGTTCGCGGGCATCGACGATCTGGAATAAAGTAGCTGCCATAGGACCTTTTGGATACTCTTTGGAGTAAATAGCGTTGAATCGAGCGACTGCTTCTATGAGTCGCGCTTGACTCTGAGCGGTTTGCACCATTCGCGCCTTCTCTTCATTTATCGCTGCATTATATAAAATGTTGATTGTGGTCCCAGTGACAACCACAGACACAACTACCATTATAAAAATCAATAATAACACTCTCTTTTGTTGGCTCATGGTCTTACTCCACGCACTTTAATTATTTGTTGACCCTTTGTGTCAATTCTTCATAGGTTGGTTTTGGGGCAATTAGAAAATCCTTCAAATGCCATAAAAATGAAAAAGCCCATGCATTTTAATGCCGAAAAAATACGATGCATGGGCCACAAATCCTCATGGGATTTCATCCTTAAAGATTATATTTAACCGGAATTCATAAATGCCGTTAGTAATTGTTTTGGAGACTCAGAATTGGAGATAGATTACTCCGATGCCCGGTCGAACAAGATCAGATTTCAGCGCAGATCTAAAATAATATTCCGTTTAAAATTTAATAACACAAAAGAATCAAAAACGCAATTATTGGTGGTTTCGTATTAGAGGAGCCAAAGTTGCGCACTCCTATAAAACTTGGCTGAGCTATTCACCTAATCAGCGATTTAATCAAAAGAATTCCTCGCAGCTCTGCTGCGGGGGAGTTCATTTGATGTTTTTCATTGCATGGGATTACCAGAAAACCAAATATCGGCCCATTGCAAATAGTAAGAGTATCTCAGGTCTTAAGAAACCTGTGATATCCTCTAAATTCAAACCAAAATTTGATGGATTTATAGCCTGACATTGCAACACCTTTTAAAAATAGTCTTGCGCCGGGTCTCAGAGATGTGGTGTTTCTCGGTTACTGGAATTGAATATTGAATATTTGTGGAAGCCGCTATCGCGGAGAAGGCGCTTACGCCACGTGTCGCTTCGCTCCATCATTAGTAATTTCCAATCCAAACCCTTGACTTTTAACATCTGTCTCCATATAAATACATTATGAAACAGGCCAGTGAAATCAAAACATCGCTAACACGAGAATATGACCTCTATTCAAACGCCATGGCCTTTTATAAAAGCGCTTTGAAGGAGTTGGAGCAAAAACACCAGCTTAACACTCGGACTTTCCTTAAAAAGTTTGAATCCGGCCAGGTCGGGGATGAGTCCGATTTTTTTGACTGGTATGCATTTGCAAAACTCCTTGAGCGGTGGCAAAAGGCCCAGTCTGCAATCCGTTCAGCAATCCGGTGATACGAAAGTTCATCTCAGAAATTGAAAAGTCCATCAATTCATCCTCTATCGTCCTGTCCTCAAATATTCAAAAATATTTCGGCCCCGGTGAAGAAACGGCCTATCTGAAAGGCCCCAATCGCCAATCTTTAATTATTATTCTCTCCTTCTGCCATTAGGCATTTCGAAATCCGCATCCCTCTATTGTAAGCCCCTTCTATTAAGGCTTTTACCGGCGTTTTCGACCCGAACCGACAACCGATAATGCAAAATTGATCGCCAAAATCTTATACGGTCAAAAAAACTTTCGAATCGTACTCAAGATAAAGCCGACCTGGAATTGCTATTATCAGAATCGTAATCCACTTCAGAGCCGTTGTCGCCTGTCTACATCCTTTTCCAGTTCGATTTTGACTACAACTCCGATTTTTTTATCAAATATGGTTTTTTGAATGGCTGATTATCATATCGATATGGACCGCTTTTTTTATTGACATGATATTGTAATTTTTCTACGATTTTTATATAAAAATTGTATCTCAATGCCTGTCATTCTTCTTGAAAGGAGGAATATATGATCTCAGGAGGCTATACCGCCATTGCAACACCTTTTAAAGATGGTCTTGTCGATTATGAAGGGTTCGACCAACTCATCGGGTTCCAGATCGAAAATGGAATCACCGGGATACTGGCCGCCGGCACCACCGGCGAAAGCCCGACCCTGAAATGG
>Ga0255053_10001689_pt1 | contig 12063 bp, 20 predicted proteins | sample JV7_2_22_MG_FD_188635 | JGI IMG/M metagenome (GOLD analysis project Ga0255053, IMG submission 188635) | Seawater microbial communities from Jervis Inlet, British Columbia, Canada - JV7_2_22 | ecosystem: Environmental > Aquatic > Marine > Inlet | place: Canada: British Columbia | collected...
GATCCACCGAGCGCCTCCGAGCCGGGGAGACGTATTCCAAGCCCATCTGGCCTCCCCTGGCTGCACTCGCTGTCATCGGGCTTTCCCTCCGCCGAGGGCCGCCACCACCCAAGTCCTCTATCCCTCTTCCACCCGCTGGCGGCAGAGTTTTCGCTGTACCTGTTCGCCGCCAGCCTGTTCGGCGTTCTCTACGCAGCGCGAACCGTCGTCACGCGTACTCCGGAATCGCGCCTTTGTTTCTGGCTTGCTTGCGCGTTGCTCGCCTGGCTCGCGACCCAGATCCTTGTCGCCAAGGTGCGCGGTGAGGCGACGGTCTTCGACCCCGACCACGTGACCTACTTCCGCGAGCGAGAGCAGCGGAGGGGCTCACTGGCCAGGCACAGGTCCGTCGTCCAACCCGCCTTCTAGAATCGAGGATGCGACAGATGGCGACACGATCCGTACACTCTACAGCTGGGTCAGTTGGGGAACTGGCCTTTGATTAGGCTTGAGCCGCGTCTTCAGCCGATCCTTCTCGACCTCGAGGTCGTACCGCGTCTGCAGATTGAGCCAGAAGCGCTCCGATGTGCCGAAGAAGCGAGAGAGCCGAAGCGCTGTATCTGCAGAGATCGATCGCTTTCCATGAACGATCTCGTTGACCCTTCGCGGCGGGACGCTGATGTCCTTGGCCAAGCGATACTGGCTGATTTCCATCGGCTCGAGGAACTCCTCAAGCAGAATCTCGTCGGGGTGAATGGGCGGAAACAGCTTCTTTACCACAGTCTGCTCCTAGTGGTAGTCGGCAATCTCGACATCATACGCATCTCCCCGACTCCATCGGAATCAGATGCGCCACACGGGTCGTTGATCCGGATGCTGTACTGGTCGGCTCTCTCGGCCGAGAGCCGCTCCAGCCGGTTTCCAGGAGGTATTCGCAGGTCATCCACGCTGTCGCATCCAGCAGCAGCAGTTTCCTGAGGGCGCGCCGGAGCACGTTGGGCGGCTCAGCGATACGCCCTGCTCCGATGGCCAACCTTGAAGATGTCGACCACCTGCTCGGCGTCATCCACCTTGTAGACGATCCGATAGCGCCCTTGGCGGACGCGATACCGCTCCTCGCTTCCCGCGAGCTTCTGGCACCCCATTGGTCGCGGATCTCTTCCCAGAGCCTGAATGCGCCGCACGATCCGCTGGCGTTCCGTCTTCGGAGAGATCGCCTCGATTTCCTTGATCGCCGAAGTCTTAATCCGAACGCTAAATTGCGCCACGCTGCTTTAGCCGCTTCACGACATCTTCGAACCGGACACTCCGCTCTCGCGCCCGCTCATTGAAGGCACCCAGATCCTCAGCGTCCTCGGCCAGACTCTCCTTTACGGCCTCGTTCACCAACTCCGAAATCGAGCGGTCGCTCTCGGCGGCCTTCAGGCGCAGTGCCCGGTGGATCTCGGGATCGAAGTACACTGTCGCTCGCTTCGGTTCTGCGCTCATGGTACGATACTATAGCGTCACAACGCCAAAGCGTCCATGCGGGCAAGCCGCCCAAGCCGCTGAAGCTGACGGCCGAACAGCGTTCTTCGATCAATCCGCGGAGAAGGTCGAGGCTCTCGCGGGTGGGAAGCCCCTGGTAAGCTCAATACCGACCGCAGCCGAGCGCCCGATCCGTTGGGCGGCGTGGGATCTCTCCACGCTGCGGATCACACCACACGAGGGGTGGCGATGGTGACCAGGATTCACGGGCGGTGTCTATGCGGCCACGTCATGTATGAGTACAGCGGCTCAGTCGGCCCGGCCAACTACTGCCACTGCGAGGACTGCCGGAGGTGCACCGGTAGTGCGTTCAATATTGGTGTTCGCTTCAATCTCGCGGAGTTTCACATCACTGCCGGCGGACCGAAGGGGTTCACGAAGCGTGGCGAGAGTGGGAGTGAACTCACCCGTCACTTCTGTCCAGAGTGTGGCTCTCCCATCTTTACGTCCTCTCCGAAGCATCCGGACTACGTGTACGTGAAAGCGGGCACCCTCGATGATCCGACCGTCGTCAGACCCGCCCAGCAGAGTTGGGTCGCGTCGGCCGTCTCCTGGAGTGAGATTGACCGAGACATTGCGAGCTTCACGAAGGGTGCGGAGTAGCACGCCGCCCGACAACCCGCTGAAGCTGACGGACGAACAGGTTCTTCCATCGATCCCCAGTGGTGTTCAGGCCTCCCCGGACTGGGCCGCGCATGGTAAGCTCGATCCCGGCCGGAGCTTGGCGGCCAGCCGTCGGGCGGCAGCGAGAATCTTCGAGGATGTCGTCTTCTCCGGCGCTGTGAGGAAATTGCCCAACGGTCCGAATCGAGACGGGTGCGCCTGGACTGCTGGGACGGGAATCGCTTCCTCTGGGCGTATTATCGTTCGGCCGGCTACTCGGAGCTGGAATCGGTGGAATCACACGGATCCCTCGTTCGGCTGTTCGAGAAGCAGCTGCCCTGAGAGCATCCCGTCGCCCGTCGAAGGCGACGGCTGAACGGCGCGGGTCAATCGATCCAAGTTGCCGGTCAGGGTTTCCTCGGATGCGGCAGCCATGGTAGACTCGTTGTCGGCTAGGGGTTCACCCACATTCATGGGAGATTGCGCCATGCGCCAGCGATGCCACGTGCTCGCCCTGTCGGTCATCTTCTTGGTACACCTCGCCGGGTGCAAGTCGGACGACTTCAGCGCGTCGACGAACTTCGACCCGTTGACCTCTTTCCCGAAACAGGCCACTTACGCCTGGGACGACCTCGCGAACAAGCTTCCCAAGGATCCGCGCCTGGCAACGCTGGATCTGGACCCGCTCCTCAAGGAGGTCGCGAACCAGGAGTTCTCGGGCCGTGGCTATCGTCCGGCTGCCTCGGGATCCCCCAACTACCGGCTCTCCTATGACCTCACCGTTCACAATTGGTACGGTCCCGACAGCTCGAAGTCGGTCGGTTCTCTCTCGCTCACGCTGGTCGAGGCGGGGACCAACCATCGCGTCTGGATGGGATTTGCCAGAGCCGAGGTCCACGTCGGCCTCACCCGTGAGGAGCGCAAGAACCGGCTGCGCGAGGTCGTCGCGGCAATGCTTGTCAAGTTCCCACCCGCGCAGAGGGGCGACTAGCTGCAACCGAAACAGATCGTCTCCCGTGGGTATGATCTCTGCGGTCCGGCGTACAACGGAGCACGAGCACACGATCCCAGTCCAGATCTGGCGCTTCTCATCAACGCGCTCCCCGCAAGTGCGCGAGTCCTCGACATAGGGTGCGGTGGTGGCGTGCCTGTCACGAGTACCCTCGCCCAGCACGCGTCCGTTGTTGGGGTCGACATCTCCGAGGTTCAGGTCGAGCAGGCTCGAAGCCGGGTGCCCAAAGCGACGATCATCCACGGGGACATCATGGAGCAGTCGTTTGAGCCCAGCTCGTTCGACAGCGTAGTATCGCTCTACACGCTGTTCCATCTTCCGCGCGAGGAGCACCGTCCACTGTTGGAGCGCGTCGCCCGGTGGCTCAGTCCTGGGGGGCATCTCCTGGCGACTGTGGCCGAGTCGGATCATCCTGGCTACACCGAGGACGACTTCTTCGGGGCCACCATGTACTGGAGCCACTTCGAATCGAAATGCTACGAGGCTGTACTCCGCGACCTCGAGTTCTCCATTCTTCAGCGAGGTATCATGGATCACGGCTACAGAGGCGTGCCGGGTCTGCCAGCGGAGCGTCACCCTGTAATTTTCGCTCGCCTCGAGCGCGGAAAGTCGAGCTGAGCGCCCTGTAAACTGCTCTCGCTGGCCGCCGGGAAGTCTCCTTCGATCGATCCCTGCAGCTGCTCAGGGTTCCCTGGGGTGGGGTGGCCGTGGTAGGTTTCATTTTGGCCGCAGCTTTGCGACCAGCCGTGAGGCGGCCGACGACCTGAAGGAGGATGCGCATGATTGGATACGTCACGCTCGGGACCAATGACATCGAACGCGCGGCGCGTTTCTACGACGAGCTTCTCGCCGAGATCGGCGCGAGCCGCTTCATGGATACGGATACCTTCATTGCCTGGTCCGCCGCCCCCGACGCACCGGCCCTCTCAGTGACGAAGCCCTTCGATGGAAACGCCGCGACCGTGGGCAACGGGGTGATGGTGGCGCTGGTGATGGAGAGTCAGGGCAAGGTGGACGCGCTTCACAAGAAGGCCATGGAGCTTGGCGCGACGGACGAGGGAGCTCCCGGTCCGCGCGGCCCCGGCTTCTATGCGGGATATTTCCGTGATCCCGATGGCAACAAGCTCAACGCCTTCCACATGGGTTAGCGAGCACGCGCTTCGACCGGGGTCATGATACACTCGCGGCCCGCCGCGGCTTCCCGGCCAAGCTCCGGGTGCCGGCGGGGAAGCGAGCGAAGGAGCCTGGCGATGCTGGATCATCTCGGCTTACGCGTATCGGACTACGCAAAGAGCAGGCGCTTTTTCGAGAACGCGCTCGCGCCCCTCGACTACGAGGTGGTGATGGAATTCGGTGGCTCGACCGCGGGATTGGGTGCGGCCGGGAAGCCGGACTTCTGGATCTCGCCGGGCGAGGTGAGCGGCCCGGTCCACATCGCGTTTGCGAGCCCGGACCGAGCTACGGTAGTCGCATTCCACGAGGCTGCGATTGCCGCCGGTGGGCGCGACAATGGAGCTCCCGGCCTCCGTCCCGAGTATCATCCGAACTACTACGGCGCTTTCGTGTTCGATCCGGATGGCAACAACATCGAGGTGGTGTGTCACCGACCCGAGTAGATCCAGCGGGTGCTTGGGCGGGAGCTGGCGGCGTTGTCGGATCGATACGCCGACCAAGAGGGTTGGCCGGGCGAGCCACATGGAGGGCGAGCGCGGCCTTGGAGCACGCATGAGTGGACGCATCGTGGACGTCTGGATGCAACATCCCACGCGGCGCTTTCTCGAGCAGCCGTTCTTCGACTCGCTGCGGCGGTGGGCGCGCCAGGATTCGGTCCCCGACATCCCTTTGTCGAGCACCATCGCAACGATGGACGAAGCCGGCGTCGGCGTTGGGCTGCTCTCCGCCTGGTGGGGACCTCAGGGTGCTCTCATCGACAACGACGAGGTGGCATCCTTTGTTCGGGAGCATCCCGGGCGCTTCCTCGGGCTGGCCTCCGTCAACCTCCACCGGCCGATGGACGCCGTTCGCGAGCTTCGGAGGTGTGTGCGGAAGTACGGGTTCCGTGGGCTTCGAATCGTCCCCTGGCTCTGGGGACTGCCCCCGGATGATCGTCGATACTATCCGCTGTACGCGGAGTGCATCGAGTTCGACGTTCCGTTCTGTCTCCAGGTCGGCCATACGGGCCCTCTCATGACCTCCGAGCCGGGCCGTCCGATTCCATACCTCGAGAACGTTGCGCTCGAGTTCCCGGAACTCAGAATCGTTGCCGGCCACATCGGCGCCCCCTGGACCCAGGAGGTCATCTCTCTCGCGACGAAGTTCCCCAACGTGTACGTGGATACGTCGGCCTACAAGACGAGGCGCTTTCCCGAAGAATTCGTGGCCTTCATGCGGGGGCGCGGCGCCAGGAAGGCGATGTTTGGGACGAACTATCCCATGCTCACCGCAGCCGCTTGCCTCGAGGGGCTCGAGTCCATCGGCCTTGGCACAGAGGCGACCGAGCTCTTCTTGCACGAAAACGCGCGCCGTGTATTCAAGATCGACGCGGCAGCGTAGGAACGAGGATTCGTCGCGGTGGTCGGTGCGCCGTGCCGGCGGAAGCGTCTCCGGGGTGAGGCGCCTGTGATAGGCTTGCGGCCGGTGAGCCGGTCGCCGGAAGGCTGCCCGGAGAGCCTGCCGACCTTGGGTTTCCGTTGATCGAATTCAGCGAGACGGTGCAGATTGCCACGGGCGTCGAGCGAGTCTGGCGCGCGCTGACTGTTCCCGCCGAGGTCGTGCAGTGGGACTCGGGCGTGATCGAGCCCATCGATGCGCCCCCCGACTATCCCCAGCCGGGCCAGCACGTCCACTGGCGCTACCGGTATGGTCCGATTCCGCTCATCCTCGATGATCGCCCCTCGGAGGTGGTCCCCGATTCGATTCTGCGCTCCGCCATCAGCCTCGGCCCGTTCGCCTTCGACGAGACCTACCGGCTCTGCTCCCCCGAACCCTTGGTGACCCTGCTCACCGCGAAGCTGACCCTGTCCAGCACGGTTCCCGTCATCGGCTCGCTGCTCGAGCGCGTGGCGGGTGCGCCGCTCGCGAGGGCTACGGTGCGGACATCCCTCCAGGCCATCAAGCGCCATTGCGAGTCCAGCATCTAGCCCCCCACGCAGGTGGACGGTGGCTGGTCTGTGGTACAGTCGCCCGGCGAGCCCGGGCATTCCGGGCAGGCCGGTGGGCGCCCATCCGCCGGGCGGTACTTGAAGACATGAACCGGGAAGACTGGCAGCCGTTTCAGACGTTCTCCGATCGCGGGTCGGCGGAGGCTCTTGCTGCGGTCCTCGGGTCCGAGGGTGTTCCGGCGCGAGTGGCGTCCTCCAAGCTGGTCGCTGGGATCGAAACGCGCCACTGCGTCTTGGTTCCATCTTCTCTTGTGCACCGCGCGAACTGGGTGCTCGCGGATTCCGATTTGACTGATTCCGAGCTCGACTACGTGGCCACTGGAAAGCTCTCAGATAGCGAGTAGCAGCAGTCCGAGCTCCACCCTGCCGGTCGAGGTTCCCGCTCCAATGCGCCCATGCTAGGCTCGCCGTCGCCGCCTGGCCAGCGGTCAGCCGTTACGCTGCTCCTCCTCCCAGGATCCGCATGAGAAGGAAAGACAAGGAGATCCCGAGTCGTCGCGAAATCGACGCGATCATCCACGGATGCGACGTGTGTCGCCTCGCGATGGCAGTAGAGAACGAGCCCTACATCGTTCCCGTGTCATTTGGATACGATGGTGCTGCTCTCTTCTTCCACACTGCTCAATCGGGGAAGAAGATCGAGTTTCTCGAATCCAACAATAGGGTGTGTTTCGAGTTCGAGCGCAACGTGACGCTTCAAGCGAGTCCGGACGCTGCCTGCAAGTGGACCTTCGCCTTTGAGAGTGTCATCGGCTCCGGAAGGGTCTCGGAGCTGATCGATCCCGTGGAGAAGGCTCGGGGGCTCGATCAAATCATGCTTCATTACTCCGGGAGGCAATGGGAACTCGACGCGCCCCTGCTGGCCAGGACGCGCGTCTGGCAGCTTCTGATCGATTCGCTCACGGGGAAGCGTGCAGAGGAGAAGGCAGGCTAAGCGTTCGCTCGAGTGGATGGGAGGCGCTCGCCGCTTTGCCGCTCGTCTTCCGGTGCGTCTGCCGCGATGCCGTCAGGTGGGTTCCAATTGGACCTGATCGTCCGCGATGCCTCGAATACAGATGAAGCCGCAATCCGAGAAGTAGTGTACTCGGTGCTGTCCGAGTACGGTCTGGCTCCTGACCCTGGCGGAACGGATGCGGACCTCGCCGACCTCGAGAACAGCTACTGGAAGGGGGGTGGGGTCTTCCATGTCGTTCTGTCGCCCGAGGGTTCAATCGTCGGCTGTGGAGGTCTTTTTCGACTGGGCGCGGTGGAGGCGGAGCTCCGCAAGATGTATCTGCTTCCCGATGCGCGCGGGCGCGGCCTCGGGAGACTTCTCCTGAACCGACTCATCGCGGACGCCCGGCGCCTCGGGTACCAACACGTGGTCCTGGAGACCGCTTCCGTTCTGACCGAAGCGATCGAGCTTTACCGCAGTGCGGGTTTCTCACCGGTGTCGCGAGACCACCTTTCGTCGCGTTGCGATCAGGCGTGGAGGCTTTCGCTGTAAGCGAGCGTCCATGCCGACCGGCGGCTGAGCGCGCAGGCCGCATGGGTGCTTTGGCGGGAGAAGTGGAAGCACGAGAGATCACGATCGATGACCGTTCCTGGGCCGAGCGCCTCGTCTCCCAGCGCTTCGGTTCCGCCAGGGTCGTCTCGCGCGGCGTTCTCCACGACACGATCACTCTTCCCGGGCTGATTGCGGTGCGCGACGGCATTCCCGCCGGGCTCCTCCAGTACCACGTAGTGGGAGAGCAGTTCGAGGTTGTGGTCTTGATCGCCGTTCGTCCTCGCCAGGGCGTTGGCCGCTTTCTGCTCCGTGCGGCCGAGCCGATTGCCAGGTCTCACGGCTGCAGACGGCTCTGGCTCATTACCACGAATGACAACCGGGTCGCGACTGCGTTCTACCGGGCCGTAGGGTGGCGCCTGGTGACGGTTCACCGCGGGGCAATGCGGGCATCGCGCCGTTTGAAGCCGGAAATCCCAGAGTTCGCCGCGGATGGGACTCCGATCGAGGACGAGATCGAGTTCGAGCTTCTCCTGGAGGACGCCTGACCCATCGCTGGGCCGCTCCACTCGCTGCCGATCAAGTCGCTGTGGTGGCGGGGTTTTGGGGGTGAGAGGTCCCTGGTAGGCTTGATGCCGGCGACCGGCAGCGGGCGGCCCCGGGGCGGCGCTGGAGGAGCGGCCGGTGAGGCTTCCGTCGGACCACGCGGATCGGATGCGCCGTACAAGGTTGAGCCTCGACGGCCTTTCCCTGGGTGACGCGTTCGGCGAGCGCTTCTTTCTGCCACCCGCCCTTGCCGAGTCACTGGTGGAGAAGCGGGTGCTACCTGCGCCTCCCTGGCACTACACCGATGACACCGTCATGGCCCTCTCTATCGTGGAGACCCTCGAGATCCACGGTGCGATCGATCAAGAGACACTCGCCGAGCGGTTCTCCCGCAAGTACCGGGCGGACCCGGGCCGCGGCTATGGCGGCATGGCGCATCGAATCCTACGCGAGATCGGGAAGGGCTCCCCCTGGCGCGGGGTTTCCCACGCCGTCTTCGGCGGGATGGGCTCCATGGGAAACGGAGGCGCCATGCGGGCGGCTCCGATTGGAGGATATTTCTCGGACGATCTGGAGACCGCCTCCCGCGAAGCGAGACGGTCTGCCGAAGTGACGCACGGGCATCCGGAGGGTCAGGCGGGTGCGGCCGCGGTTGCAGTGGCGGCAGCGCGCGCGTCCGAGGGCCCCTCGGATCCCATGGAGATCCTGCAGGCCGCTGTGGCCTTCACTCCCGATGGCGAGACTCGCGCGGGAATCTCCAGGGCGCTTCGGCTCCCGTTCGGCAGTCCGGTTCGAACCGCCGTGAGCGCGCTCGGAAACGGCTCTCGGGTGATCTCGCAGGACACGGTTCCCTTCGCCTTGTGGTGTGCCGCGCGGCACCTGGCGCACTTCGAGGACGCTCTCTGGGCGACGGTTTCAGGTTTCGGTGACCGAGATACCACCTGCGCCATCGTGGGTGGGATCGTCTCACTTGCCGTCGGTCGCGACGCTCTTCCATCCGAATGGCTCGCATCCCGCGAGTCTCTCACCACTCTCGCCGAGGGCGCCGGTTAGCCCGAACGATTCATGAGCGGTCTACTGCGGCCGCCGTCAGGCTTCCCCCCGGTGGCGGGCCCGTGATACGCTTTGTACCGGCGGTGGGCCTTTCTCCCGATGCAAAGGGTGGGACGGTGATGCTCCTTCTCAAGAACCTTCTCTTCACGGTGTTCGTCCCTGGCACCGTTGCGGGCTTCGTGCCCTGGCTCCTCTCGCGAGAGGAGTCTCTTGCATGGGGTGCCGACGCGGCTCTTGCACTCCTATTGTTCGCGACCGGCGGGGCAATCTACTTCTGGTGCCTGTGGGACTTCGCCAGCTTCGGCCGCGGAACTCCCGCTCCGATCGATGCACCCAAGAGCCTGGTGGTTCGGGGCTTGTACAGATATTCGCGGAACCCGATGTACGTGGGTGTACTGACTACCCTCCTCGGTTGGGTGGTTCTCTTCGCGTCGCTCAGGCTTCTGGTCTATTCCGCCTGCGTGGGCGTGTGTTTTCAGCTGTTCATCGTGTACTACGAGGAGCCTCATCTCAGCAGGACGTTTGGGAGATCCTACGATGAGTATCGTTCACAGGTCGGTCGTTGGATCCCCGGAATCGGCCGCCGTTCTTCCGCTTGACGAGCCGCGGTGGCGCACGGCCGTGGGCGTTCGTCCAATCGATCCACGCTGCCAGTCAGGGTTCCCGGGGTGGGGCGCCCATGGTAGGCTTGGTGTCGGCGGCCGGTGAGCGCCCAGCCGTTGGAGGCCTGATCGAGACACGAGAAGACTGGGGGGCGGCATGCGTCAAACCCGGAGAGGCCGCGATGATGCCGAGACTCTCGGCTTCTGCCAGCTCGGGTTTCCCCTCTTCTTTTCCATTTCGCCCGATGCGACGAATCGCTCCATTCGTCTGACGCTGGAGGCCTTTCTCTACGAGGTTCTCACTCCCAACTCGCTCGAGTGTGGAGGGGGATTCGACGGTCACCGGTTTCAGGGCTTCGTCACCCAATGGAAAGCCTCCACGAGCGAGGCGGACCGACGCGAAGTCTCGGAGTGGTTGAGGCGCCGGGCGGAGGTCGCCGACTTCGAGGTCGGCAGCCTCGCCCAGGCGTGGTACGGCGTGGCGCAGTCCGCTGCACAGGACCGCGCAGCGCTTGCGCCAGGCGATCCGCGGTGGCGGTCGGGCTTCCCCGGGGCGAAGCGCGAGTGGTAGGCTTCATCTCGGCCGCAGCCTGACGGCCAGCCGTCAGGCCGCGCCCGACAGAGGATCCATGGACACCACAATCCTCCTGTGGCTGCTGGCCACCATCCTGGTGCTCGCAGGTCTGATTGGCCTGCTTCTTCCGGTGCTACCCGGGCCTCCGCTGCTTTTCGCGGGCCTTCTGGTCGCCGCGTGGGCGGAGGATTTCGCGTACGTCGGTGCGGGCTGGCTCGCGGTACTGGCCGCGCTGGCGGTTTTGACCTACGCCGTCGACTTCGCCGCGACCGCCCTGGGGGCGAAGCGGTTCGGCGCGTCGAAGCGGGCCGTCGTAGGGGCCGCCGTCGGTGCAGTGGTCGGCCTCTTCTTTGGCCTCCCGGGCATTCTCCTCGGGCCGTTCATCGGGGCCGTGATCGGCGAGCTCACGGCGCAGCGCGAGCTGCGCGACGCTGGACGTGCGGGGATGGGCGCCACGCTCGGGCTGGTCTTGGGCGTGGTCGCCAAGCTGGCGCTTGGGTTCTCGATGCTGGGCCTGTTTGCGATGGTGCGGCTCCTGTAGGGCGCGTCGCGGCACCCGTTCCAGCGGCCCGCCAGGCGTGTGGTTCGATGGGTCCGCCGTCCTGACCAGCCCCCCGGGGGCATCGAGGGATGAGGATGACCGAAAGCTCTTTGAAGGGAAGGCTGGCCCTGATCACCGGGGCCAACAAGGGCATCGGGCTGGAAATCGCGCGGCAGCTCGCTGCCCTGGAGGCCACCGCACTGATCGGAGCGCGAGATCCCACGCGAGGAGAGGAAGCCGTAAGGGCATTGGTCGCCGACAAACTCGACGCTCGATTCATCCGAGTCGATGTGACCGACCCGTCGAGCATCGATTCGGCGGCGAGCCGGATCGAGAGGGAGTTCGAAAGGCTCGACATTCTCGTCAACAACGCCGGAATCGGCATCGACAACGCACCGCCCAGTCGGCTCGAAATGGACGTGCTCCGGCGCACCTACGAGACGAATTTCTTCGGCGTATTTGCCGTCACCAAGACAATGCTTCCACTTCTTCGAAAGTCCGACCGCCCCCGCATCGTGAACATGTCGAGTGGACTCGGTTCCCTGACTCAGAACAGCGATCCCGGGTACCAATACGCAGCAGCGAAGTTGCTCGCGTACAACTCCTCCAAGTCGGCGTTGAACGCGCTCACCATCCAGCTGGCGCACGAGCTGAGAGACACGCCGATCAAGGTGAACTCGGCGGATCCGGGCTATGTCGCCACGGACCTCAACCACCACACGGGCACCCGAACCGTAGAGCAGGGGGCGAGGATTGCCGTGGAGCTGGCGGCCCTTCCCGCCGATGGTCCGACCGGAGGCTTCTTCGACGAAAACGGCGTTGTGCCGTGGTAGAGGCGAGTGGCGGGCTGACGCTTTGCGACCCGGCGAGAAACGCAGGCTAGGGCTCCTCTTCGACCGCGTGATCGAGCATCGCGTCCCCGTCGAAGATGAAGCGCCCGGAGAATCGTCTTCCACGAAGCACGAGTGGGAGCCAAAGCTCG
>Ga0255053_10001690_pt1 | contig 12059 bp, 12 predicted proteins | sample JV7_2_22_MG_FD_188635 | JGI IMG/M metagenome (GOLD analysis project Ga0255053, IMG submission 188635) | Seawater microbial communities from Jervis Inlet, British Columbia, Canada - JV7_2_22 | ecosystem: Environmental > Aquatic > Marine > Inlet | place: Canada: British Columbia | collected...
GAAGCCGTCGGCGCCGAGGAGGCGTCCCAGCCGGGCGAAGAAGCGGCTAACGGAGAAGAGCTGCGCGACTACCTCAAGAGTCTGAACCCCGAGGATTTCGGGCGCTTCAAGCCCTGACCGTCCGGCCCGTCTAGGCTTGCGGCGCGCGCCGCTCCCGGCGTACCCTGCGGCAGTACCTCGTCATGGATAGGCGGTAACGGAAGTCGGATGAGCCGACGCGGCCCCGCCACTGTGTGAGGCCCGGCGCCCAGCGCCGTGTCCCCGGTCAGTTGCCACCGAGCAATCGGAAGAGCGACCGGGGTGGCCTCGAGCCAGGAGACGACCCCGTCCATGCCCATGAGCAGCTCTTCGCGGGAAGGGCGTGGGCGGGTTGCGGTCTTCGAGCCCTGGCCAACGCCGTTCCTGGAAAGGTTCGACGCTTGGCCGTGAAGCTTCGGGCGCTCGGGACCGCGTTTTTCTTTTCGGTCCTCATCTCCCAGCTCGCCAGCCTGCCCGGTGCCCCGGTCGTCGCGGGCGCCGCGACGGCCGACACGGTGCGGGTCACCGATGACGAGGGCGCGTCCGTCACGTTTCCTCGCCCACCCCGGCGGATCGTCTCGCTGCTGCCCGCCGCTACCGAGATCCTGTTCGAGATCGGTGCCGGTAGGGATCTCGTCGGACGAACGCGCTTCGACTCCCACCCGCCCGAGGCATCGGAGGTGCCGAGCGTCGGCGACGGGGTCCGGCCGTCCGTGGAGATGGTCGTCTCCCGCCAGCCCGATCTGGTCATCCTGTTCGCCGGGCCTGATTCGCGGGCTGCGACCGATGCTCTGCGGCGCATCGGCGTGCGCGTGCTCGCCGTCCACCACAACACGCTGGCGGATCTCCACCTGAACATCGAGCGCCTGGGCCGGGTCACCGGGCGCGATTCCGCCGCGGCGCGGTTGAGCGGCCGGATCCGCGACGACCTGGGAGGCATCCGGAAGGTCACACGGGAGCTTGCGGAACGGTCCGTCTACTACGACGCCTGGTGGCATCCTCCCATCACCATCGGCGGCGGTAGCTACCTGGACTCGCTGATCACGCTGGCGGGCGGTCGCAACGTCTTCGGCGATCTCTCGAGTCCGTCGCCGCAGGTGAGTCTGGAGGCGATCGTCGCTCGCGATCCCGAGATCATTCTCTACCCCGTGCACCGCGGAGCGGAGCGAACGCCGATCCCGGATCGGCCGGGCTGGGAGGTGCTGGGTGCGGTTCGGGAGGACCACATCAGGGTGTTCGATGGCGAGATCGTCGTGAGGCTGGGCCCGAGGATCGCCGACGGGGTCCGGGAGCTTGCACGCGCCATCCACGCCGACTCCTTCTCCCGTCCCGGGTGGCCCACGGCGGGAGGCGAAGAACCATGAGGAGCTCGCGGAGCCGCGGGATCGGGCTTCTCGGCCTCGCGCTCCTGCTTGTCGTGGCGATGTCGGCCGCGCTCGCCGTCGGACCGGCGAACCTCTCCCTGCCCGAGATATGGATGGCGCTGCAGCCGGCGGCCAGCGAGTCGCCCGCGCGGGCGATCCTCCTCTGGGTGAGGCTGCCCAGGATCGTGGCGGCCGCACTGTCGGGCGCGGGTCTCGCCGTCTCGGGAGTCCTCTTCCAGGCGCTCCTCCGGAACCCGCTCGCCGAGCCCTACCTGCTCGGCGTGTCGAGCGGCGCCGCGTTGGGCGCCGTCGCCGTGCTGTCGCTGGGACTGACGGTAGGGCCGGCAGGCGTCGCCCTCGCCGCGCTGGCGGGGGCCCTGATCGCGATCGCGACTGTGTTTCGAGTGGCGTACGCCGCCGGACAGCTCGACACGCGGGTGCTCATCCTCGCCGGGGTCGTCGTCGCATCTTTTTTCGGAGCCGGCGTCATGCTCGTGCTGACCCTGGCCGAGGGGCGCACGGCGCGATCGGCGCTCCTTTGGACAATGGGCAGCTTCGGCCAAGCCTCCTGGCAGATGAACGTGGCTCTGGCGGCATACTCCGTCCCGGCCGCTCTGGCGGCCTTCGGGCTGAGCCGTCACCTGAACGCGCTGGCGCTCGATGAGGAGAGCGCCGCGCACCTCGGGACGGAGGTGGAGCGGGTCAAGAAGATCTCCTACCTGCTGGCTTCGCTCCTCGCGGCGGCTGCCGTGAGCGTGGCCGGGGTGATCGGTTTCGTGGGACTGGTCGTGCCCCACGCCATCAGGCTGCTTTGGGGTGTCGATCACAGGTACCTGATACCGATGTCGTTTCTGGCAGGGGGGTCGCTTCTTGTGCTGGCCGATGCGGCGGCGCGGACGGTGGCACAGCCGCTGGAGATTCCGGTCGGTGTCGTGACCGCCCTGATCGGGGTGCCGCTCTTCCTCGTCCTCCTGCGGCGCGGCTACGTGAGGAAGCCTCTGTGAGCTTCGAGCTCGGCGACGCCTGGTTCCGGTACCCACGCTCAGACGACGAGGCGTTGCGCGGGGTCAGCGTGGAGATCCCCGCCGGCTCCCACACCGCCGTGGTAGGCCCGAACGGCGCGGGGAAGACGACGCTCGCGAGGCTTCTGTTGGGCACACTCCGGCCCCAGAGCGGCTACGCGCTGTTCGAGGGCCGCCCGGCCGCCGATTGGCCGAGACGCGAGATGGCGAAACGGGTGGGCGTCGTGGCCCAGGGGGGACCGCCCGTTTTGCCGATCTCCGTGATCGGGTTCGTCGAGATGGGCCGGAACCCATACGTGCGTCCCTGGGCTCCCCTCGGAGAGGAGGACCGAGCGAAGGTGTCGGACGCGCTTCGGCGTACGGACCTGGAGGAGCTCGCGAGCCGGTCCGTCACCGAGTTGAGCGGGGGTGAGGTGCAGCGGGCCAAGCTCGCCAGGGCCTTCGCCCAGGACCCGACGGTGCTCGTCCTCGACGAGCCCACCGCGCATCTGGATGTGGCCCACGAGATGGAGATCTTCCGCCTCGTCCGGGATTTTGTGGACGCCGGAGGGTCGGCGGTCACCATCACGCACAGCCTCCACCTGGCGGGCCGGTTTGCCGACCGGCTCTGCCTGCTTTCGGATGGTTGCCTCGAGGCCGCCGGATCGCCGACCGAGGTGCTGCAATCGGAGATACTCAGCCGCGTCTTCGACTGGCCGATCGAAGTGCTGGCGCTCGACCACGCCGGGTTGGCGGGACTCCACGTCGTGCCCCTCGACCAGGGTCGAGACGCGGCTCGCCTCGTGGAGCCGACGTGAGAGGCTGTGCGGTCCGGGGCGACCGGAGGCTCGCGATGCTGCTCGCCGTCGCGGCCTCGGCGCTGTTTCCCGGACCGTCCCACGCCCAGGAGAGCCCGGTGTTTCGCGGCGAGGTCGACCAGCGGGCGGGCCCACCCCGACTCACGGTGCTCGTTCGCTCGGAGTCCGGTGAGCTCGTGCGAGGTGCCACCGTGCACCTGACGCTCGCGGAGCGCACGTCGGTCTCGGCGTCCGTACTGGTCGAGGTCGGCGAAGGCGTCTACGAGAGCGACGAGGTGGCGGCCGGCCGCTACGAGCTCGTGGCGGAGGCCATCGGCTACGAGACGGCGCGTCGGCCGGTCGAGGTCGACGGCGGTGGGATCTCGATCACGGTGACGCTCGGCGTGCGGCCTGTGGCCGTGACCGACGTGATCGCCGCCGTCAGCCGGCCTGACGCCGGGGCGATGCCCGGGCACGCGACGAGCCAGGTCCCACTGGACGGCGGTGCCCGCACGCTGGCGGATCGTCTGGCCGAGGAACCCGGTGTCCAGGTACGACCCTCTGTCGGGGGAGGGCAGGTCGGCAGCGTTCGGGGCAGTCGCCCCGAAGGCCTCCTCGTGCTGCTGGACGGGCTTCCCGTGAACGACCCGCTCGGCGGCTCGGCCGACCTGTCGAGGATCCCGGTGGCGACCCTTTCAACGGCGACGCTGGTGCGCGGAGCCTCTCCGCGCTTCGGCTCCGGAGCGATCGCCGGCGTTTTGCTGCTCGAGTCGAGGCGACCGGACGGCATGAGCGCCGCCGGAGGGCTCGAGGTGGGCTCGTTCGGCCGCCTGGCCGCCGACGGATATGCATCGATCGGCGGAGAGCTCGGGACGCTCGCCGCCGGCTTCCGCATGGAGGGGATCGAGAACGACTACGAGTACCCGAACCACATGCTTCCGGGGAACCCCGTGGAGATTAGGGAGAACGCCGACGCCGAGGGGTTGCACCTGTGGTTGTCGGGAGCTCCCGAGGCCCTGCCCGTTTTCGCGCAGCTTCGTTACGACGACGTGGAGCGCGGAGCGCCGGGACGGATGGGCACGCAGGCTTTCGATGAGGCGCGATACACGGACCGCTCCCTGCAGGCCCTGCTGGGCTACGGATCGTCGACCGGCCGGGTCACGGGCACGGTGGCGAGGCGCGACATCCTCTATCGGGACCCTCGGCGCAGCGTGGAGTCGACCCAGTCGCTGACCAGCCTGAGGCTGGCCGGCTCGGGGTGGCTCCCGGGTCTCGGGCTGGAGCTCTCGAGCTACCTGGCCCGCGAAGCCGTGACGGAGGTTGGGACGGCCGACCGGCCGGTGCGGTGGAGTGGTGGAGTCTGGCTGGGCCGAACGTTCGAGACGGGGAGGCTCTCCGTGCAGCCGGGCGTCGCCACCCATCTGTCCACCGCCGGCAGCGCCGTCAACCCGGAGATCGCACTGGCCGCTCAACTGGGCCCCGCCTGGACGCTGTGGGGGAGGGCCGGCAGCGCCTACCGGCTTCCGAGCTTCGCGGACCTCTACGCCTCGTCGGCCAGGAGTATCCAGGCCAACCCGAATCTGGGGCCGGAACGGGTCGTGATCGATGCCGAGGCCGGCGTCAGCTGGACGTCGAGCGCCGGGACCGAAGCCGATGATGGCGGCAGCGCGAGGGGAGGCTGGGACGTTCAGGCGGTGGCGTTCTACCGCCGGACGAACGATCCGATCGTGTGGGTGGCCAGCGCGGTCGCGTTGTGGAGTCCCCGTAACCTGGATCGGCTGACGGCGGCGGGCCTCGAGATTCGGGGAGACGTGCCGCTGGGAGATCGAGGACCCAGGGCGGGCGGATCCTTCACCTTTCAGCGAAGCCGCCTCGGGTTCGGCGACAACCGGAACCCGATGCCCTATCAGCCCGATTTCGCGGGCGACATCTACGTCGGTGCGGTGGTCGCGCAGATCTGGCTCCGGGGCGCGGTCAGAATCGAGGGGAGCCGGACGACCACGCTCGCGGGCGTTCGTCGATTGCCGGCGTACGCGGTGGCACGCTTCGATGCGAGCCGTGGGTTCAGGATCGGTGCTCTCACCCTGGAGGCCGCCCTGGCGGTCGACAATCTGCTCGACGTGCGCTACGAGCTGGTCGAGCTCTACCCCGAGCCTGGCCGGAGCCTGCTGTTCCGGCTCGAGCTTCGTCGGTGACCGAGGTGGCCGGCGTGCGTCCGGCGGCCGCAACCAGAAAAAGAGAGGATATGAGATCAAGCAGGCATGGCTCCCCGTGTTGCCGCGGTGGCGGCTTCGTTTCGATCGCGCTCGGCCTGGCGACCCTCGCCGGCTGCTCCACGGACGGAGGTGACCCCACGGGGCCGGGACCGGGAGATCCTCCCGCGGCCCTGCTCGCCCTGCATTCGGTGGGCCAGACGATGCAGGGTTACGAGGCAAGCGGCGAGATCTCGCCGTCGGGGGCCGCGATCGATCTGGGCGGGCTCTTCGACGGCGACGCGATGGCCGTAGGAGGAGATGTCACGGATCTGACCGTCGTCGTGACCGAGAGCGATTTTGGAGGGGATCGCGCGCTAGTAGTGGACGTTCCCAGCCGCAGCTCGGTCCCGGTCACTTTTCCGGACGAGACCGTCAACCCGTCCAAGCCCTTCGTGGTCGAGAGCCGCGGAAGCGCCTTCGTGGGTGGGCGCGCCTCCAACTCCGTCTACGAGCTATCGATCACCGCGCCGGGGACGTCGCCTGCGGTCTTCGCCCGGGATGTCGGCGAGTTCATCGAGAAGGTGGTCGTGACGAACGACCGGGTCTTCGTGATCGACTCCAACATCGACGATGTCGACTTCACCTTCGAGCCGCTCGGAAACAGCCGCGTCGTCGTGTTCGAGATCAGCGGTGAGCTCGTGCGCGAGATCGAGCTTCCGGGCCTGCAGGCGACGAACGCGGTGCTCTCCGCCGGGAGCCTCGTCGTCTTGAACGCGGGCACGTTGGGCCCCGCATTCGAGCCGGAAGGGAACGGCAGCCTGGTGGTCATCGATCCGGCGTCCTTGCAGCTCTCGGGGCCGTTCCCGCTGGCAGGCAACGGGGTATCCATCCATGAGGGTGCGGACGGGCGTGTCTACGTGGCCGTCACGAGCGATTTCGTCTCGATCCGGACGCTGAGGTTCGATCCCACGGGGCCGGGCTTCGTCGACGGGCCGGAGAATCCGATTCAGACGCGGGACGCGGACGGAGTGCCGCTCTCGTGCTGGGCGGCGACGGCGCTGGCGGACGGACGCCTGGTCTGCGCGACGTTCCGCTCCGAGCAGGCGGGCGAGCTCTTTCTGCTGAGCGCGGATGGCGGCTTCATCGACTCCACGCCGGGAGGATTCGGGACGACCGATCTGGAGATCGTGGCGCCCTAGCCGTAGGATGCCGCGGATAGCCACTGGACCTCCGCGGGAGGGAGCCGTGCCGATCGTCACCACGCGCTGCGTGATTCTTCAGACCTACAGCTACGGCGACACGAGCAAGATCCTGCGCCTGATGACCCGGGAGCACGGACCGCGCTCGGCGATCGCGCGCGGCGCGCTCCGTCCTCGCAGCCGCTTCGGCGGTCTCATCGAGCCGTTCGCCGAAGGCGAGGCAACGCTGTACGTGCGTGAGAACCGGGATCTGGACACGCTATCGGCCTTCGAGCTCTACCGGGAACGGCAGGCGCTGGGCTCGGATCTCACCCGCTTTGCCGGAGCCTCCGTGCTCTGCGAGCTGGTGATGCGACTGGCGCCCGAGCATCGGGACGACCGGCTCTTCGAGGCCCTCGTCGATGGTCTGGATGCGCTTCTGGGCGCCTCCGAGGAGACGGTGGCGGGCACCGTTCTCGGCCGGCTCTGGCTGCTCGTCTCGGTTCTCGGGTTCGCGCCCCACCTCTCCCACTGCCTCTCTTGCGGACGACGCATTCCGGCGGGAGAGTCGGCCCGCTTCGATTCATCCTCGGGCGGTCTGGGCTGCGATCGGTGCGCCGGCTACGGAGAGGCGATCTCGAGCGCCGAGCTGGAGACGCTGCGGATGCTCGTGGCGACCGGCGACGGCCCGCCTTCCGTCAACGGTGTTCAGCGCCGCATCCTCATAGACTTCATCCGCTACCACCTCGCCGAGGGCGTGCGCATCCGGTCCCTCGACTTCCTGGCGCGGGGCATCCGTTGAGGGCGTTCGTCGTCGGTACCGCCGGCCACGTCGACCATGGAAAGACCGCTTTGGTGCGGGCGCTCACGGGAATCGAGACGGACCGGTGGAAGGAGGAGCGGGAGCGGGGACTTACGATCGACCTGGGCTTCGCCCCCCTGTCTCTGGGCGATGGACTGGAGGTCAGCATCGTCGACGTGCCCGGCCACGAAGACTTCGTGAAGAACATGCTGGCCGGGGCCACGGGTATCGATCTGCTGCTCTTGGTCGTGGCGGCGGACGAGGGCCCGATGCCTCAGACGCGAGAGCATCTGGCGATCGCTCGGATTCTGGGCATTGCCGATGGCGTGGTCGCGCTCACCAAGCGGGACCGAGTGGACGAGAGCTGGCTGGGGCTTTGCCGCGACGCCGTTGGTGAGGAGCTGGAGAGAGTTCTCGGGCACGCGGAGTGGCCGATGTTGGCCATCTCTTCGGTGACCGGCGAGGGGCTGGAGGAGCTGCGAGCCGCGTTGACGGAGCGTGCGGCCGCTCTCGGGAGCTCGGAGCGAGGGGACCTTCTGCGGCTGCCGGTGGATCGCTCCTTCAGCGTTGCGGGCGCTGGTACCGTCGTGACCGGGACGGTCTGGAGCGGGACGGTGACCGTGGGCGACGAGGTGACCGTTTTGCCCGGACGCCGCTCCGCCAGGGTTCGATCGCTTCAGGTGCACTCGACCGCACGGGAGTCGGTAGGGCCACGGAGAAGGTGTGCCATCTCCCTCGTCGGGCTGGATCCCGTCCATGCGCCGCGTGGCGCCGTCGTAGTCGCGGGCAGCAGCTGGCGGGAGGCCCGACGTCTTGGAGTGCGGCTGTCCGTCCTCTCGCACTCGCCTCGGCGCATCGAGAGCGGTCAACGGGTGCGAGTGTACCTGGGGACGAGGGAGGTGCTCGCGCGGGTCCGCTCACGTGCCGGCGGCCAGGGCGTCGAGCCGCTGGAACCCGGCGCCGAGGGGTGGGCGATCCTGGAGCTGGAGGAGGGGCTCGTCGCCCGGGCCCGAGACCGGTTCGTCGTGCGGTTCTATTCGCCGATCACGACGATCGGGGGCGGGATGGTGGCCGAGCTGGACCCACCCGTTCGCTGGCTGGATCGTACGGAGGGGTGGGAGCGAATCCTCTCGGAGGCGGAAGAGGCGCGACTCGAAGCCGCGGTGAGCCTCTCGGCCGGCCGCGGGGCGGAGGTCGAGGACCTGCCTCTGACCACCGGGCTCTCGCCCCAGAAGCTGCGAGCTCTCGAGGGCTCGGCGGAGCTGCCGATCGTGCGGGCCGGAGGGCGCTGGTTCTCGGCTGGGGTGGTCGAGGCGGCCCGCCAGGCGCTGCTGGAGGTCGTCGGCGAGTTCCACGCGGCGCGTCCGCGGGCTCCGGGCGTGTCCAGGGAGGCCGTGAGAAGCAAGCTGGCCGCCGCGTACGCCGCGGAGCTCGTGGAGCACGCTCTGGAGGGGGTGCTGAGCGCGGGGCTGATCGTGGCGACCGGACCCGAGCTCCGGCTGAGCACGCACGACGCGCGGCTCACGGAGGCGGAAGCTCGGGTGCGGGCCCGGCTGTTGGCGGAGATCGACGGCGGCGGGCTGGAGCCGCCCATGGTGGGCGAGCTGAGCTCTCGGCTCGGGGTCTCCGACGAGCTCCTGCACGACCTGCTGCGGCTGCTCATGAGGGCCGGAGAGTTGGAGAATGTCAGCCCGGACATCTACCTGTCCGCTCGAAGCGGGACACTCCTCCGGGATGCCGCGGCTCGGGTGTTCGAGGACCGTCGGGTGGCGGCGCCTACCGAGTTCAAGCGGCAGTTCGGCGTGACGCGAAAGTACCTCATTCCACTGCTCGAGTACCTGGACCGAACTGGGGTCACGCGGCGTACGGAGGAGGGACGAGTGCGGAGGGAATGATCGTGAAAGCGGTTCACGCGATGGTTGTCAAGTCATTGTGAGAACTGCCTATATCATACTGATGGCAGGCGTGGGCCTCTCATGGCCGGGAGACGCGCTCGCCCAGGCTTCGGGCGGTGCGTTGCAGGCTGCGGAGTTGGACGACTTCTCTCTGGAGCCTGTCTCCCCGGATCCGTTCGCAGGCGAGACCCGCATCTTCTATCGTCTCGGAGACGGCCTGTTCGAGGTCGAGGAGGAGGTCCGCGTAACCCTTCGCGTGTTCAACATCCTGCACCAGGTGGTGGCGGTACCCGTCGCGCTTGACGAGGATGGCCGCCCCGGCGAGCGGATCGAGGAGATGTCCTTCCGTCGTCCAGGCCTCTACCAGGCGCACTGGGACGGAAGAGACCTGGAAGGTCGAACGGCCACGGCGGGCCCCTACTTCGTGGAGCTCAGCGTCGGGGCTCGCAGCCAGGTGCGAAAGATCATGCTCGTGCGCTGAGCGGAGCCGACCTCAGGTCGGGTAGTACTGGAAGTGTCCGCAGTTCTGACAGACGTTCAGCTTCTCGTTCGGGTCGGCGTCAGCCGCCCAAGAGGTCGGGACCGCGACGAAGCAACCGTAGCACACTCCGGCCAGCACCGGGACGACGGCACGCTGACGCGTACCGATCAGGCTCCTGAACCGCTCCTGGATGCTCTTTCCCAGCCGCAGCTCCAACTCGGTGATCTTGGCGTCGAGCGCTTCGATCGCCTGCTCGGCGCTCATCTCGAACAAGCCCGTTTCCAACTCACGAACCCCGCCCTCTTCGAGTGCTCGACGCTGCATGTGGAGATCCTGCATCTCGAGAAGCGTCTCGAGCTGTTCGTGCATCTCTATATGCCTTTCTCCTCCAGCAGCTGCAGGAATCCTTCGGCATTCTCGACCGCCGCGAGCCGCTCTGGCACGTCGGCCTCCTTGCTGAACTGGGCGATCTTGCCGAGAACGGGCAGATACTGGTTGGAGACCTCGAGCGGTGGAGCGACGATGAGAAAGACGTAATGGACGGGCTTCTCGTCGATCGCCTTGAAGTCCAGGCCGGCCCCGTGCCTCCCGAAGGCGACGCGAAGGCGGTTGACGACCAGGGAGCGGCAGTGCGGAATGGCGATCCCCCTGCCGATTCCCGTGGACCCCAGGTTCTCGCGCCGCTTGAGCATCTTGAACAAGATGCTTTCGGATTTCTCATCCAGATGGAAGAGACCCACCAATCTCTTCAGAGTCTCGTCCTTTGTCTCCGTGTTCAGGTCCAGGTCGATCGCGTCAACGGAAAAGAAGTCTCTGAGTTGCATCTATCGAATCCTCCGGAAGAGGCAATGTTGCGCACCCATGCAGTATATTCCTGTTTGCGAAAAGCTGTCAAAACAGTGAGACGGAGATCCGAGCGGCATGGCCGGGTTCAGCTATTGGCAGATCCGCACTTTTCTCGAGGTGCTGCTCCATGCGATGGGGGCGCGTCGCGCCGTCCTCTGGCACCTGGATGGCGTCGCGAACGAGTGGGTCATCGAGGACCAGGTGTCGGCGGGTGGGCCCGCCCGGAACACGCCGCTGGCGTCCGAAGGCCATCCCTTCACCTGGGCGGCGCGTGAGGACCTCGTGCTGCAGGTACTCTCGACGGAGCTCTTCAAGGGCTCGCCCGAAGGGGAGTGGTCGCTGGTGGCGCCGGTGAGCGAGTGGGGCCGGCTGGTTTGCCTCTCCTTCGCCGGCTCTCCGGGTGTGAACGCGCGGACGGCGATCGAATCGGCGGTACAGCACCTGCGTGCCATCACACCGTGGGAAAGCCTCGACTGAGGCGTGGTGGGGTGTGGTGAGGACCAAATGGGGAAGGGGCAGGGTAGGAAAGTAGTTGCGGGGGCGATCAGGTTTCGACGTGTGCGCCCGAAACCGTGGTAGCGTGCCGAGGTCTCGGACCCTCGTAAAACACCGGGGAAAAAACACAATTGCCAACGATAACTTGGCTCTGGCCGCGTAACTAGCGCGGTCCGTCTGACGCTCGGCCCGGCCCGAGGCGGGGCATCAGGCGACGCTGTATCGGGCTGGATGGGGCCGCAGGCCGCGCGCGGTTCCGTCGAGAGGGCGAAAGCCCATTTGCGGCTGGCCGACCGAAGGTCGTCTACGAACCTGAGGAAGGCGAGAAACTGAAGCGTAGACTACGCACGTAGATGCTGCGGGCGAAGGCCTCGCGGACGCGGGTTCGATTCCCGCCGCCTCCATCACTGCAGACCGAGGCGCCGGCTTCCTTTGGAGGCTCGGCGCCCGGCCTTTTTTTGTGGGACGGCAACGATGCTTGACGAGATTCGAGAGCGGCTGAGCGAGGAGACGGAGCGTCTCCTGCACGAGCTCGAGGTGGTTCTTCCCAAGGCGATCGAGCATGCCCTGGAGCTCGGCGATCTGCGGGAGAACTCGGAATGGCACGCGGCCTTGGAGCGACAGGGCTTCGTGCACGCGCGGCTGGACTACATCCGCCGGCGTTTGGGCGAACTCGAAGACATCGACATGGAGACGATTCCGCACGACCGGATCGGCTTCGGATCGCGCGTGACGCTCAGGGACGTCGAGGATGGCTCGACCGAGGTCTATACCCTGGCCTACGGCGAGCAGATCGACTTCGAGAAGGCCGAGATCTCCATGGCTTCGCCGTTCGGCAAGGCACTCCTCGGGCGCCGGCCGGGCGACGAGGTGAGCGTCGTCCTGCCGCGTGCGACGGTAATCTACGAGATCCTCGAGTTCTCCAGCATCCACGAGATGGCGGGCCTGGACGACGGCTGAGCATGGACTTGGCGCTTCTCCACCTCT
>Ga0255053_10001691_pt1 | contig 12056 bp, 10 predicted proteins | sample JV7_2_22_MG_FD_188635 | JGI IMG/M metagenome (GOLD analysis project Ga0255053, IMG submission 188635) | Seawater microbial communities from Jervis Inlet, British Columbia, Canada - JV7_2_22 | ecosystem: Environmental > Aquatic > Marine > Inlet | place: Canada: British Columbia | collected...
GAAACCCAGGATGCGGCCCAGCTCGCCAACGACCGGTGCACGTTCTCGGCGCTCAACGCCTACGAGTGGACCAAGGTCGACCCCCCCCCCTCGGGCGACGTCGGTGGCACAATCCTGCACCGCAACGTCATCTTCAGGGGTGACTCGGTCCCGCCGGCCCCGATCACCGTTTTCGAGGCGCCGGAAGTCGAGCTGCTCTGGGACCGGCTCCAGCAGGAATGCCGCGATGCCGGCTCGGGCTGCGACGTGCTCACGATCCCGCACAACTCAAACCAGAGCGCGGGCCGCGCGTTCAGCCCCGTCTTCTCTGCCGAGCCCCTGCCCGGGTACCCCTACTTCGCGGACCGGCCGCTCACCGCGGAGGACGCCGAGGTTCGCGCGTCCTTCGAGCCCGTCGTCGAGATCATGCAGGGCAAGGGCGCCTCGGAGTGCCGCATCTTCATGTTGTCCGACGCCGGCGTCCCGTACCTGGGCAGCGACGAGCTGTGCGATTTCGAGTCACAGGATACGAAAACGAACAGCACCGCACCGGTCCCGAACAACTCGTTGCCCCGGCTCTCCTTCGTGCGCGAGGGCCTCAAGGAAGGTCTCGTACAGGAGGAGGCGCTCGGGGTGAACCCGTTCAAGCTCGGCATCCTGGCCTCGACGGACACCCACAACGCGACGCCGGGCCAGACCAACGAACGGGAGTTCGCTGTCACCGGTCACCACGGGATCACCGACGGGGTTCTCTTTCGGACTATGGGCGTCAGCGCCGCCGCCAACCAGAACAGCGCCGGCGGTCTGGCCGTCGTCTGGGCCCCGGAGAACACCCGCGAGGCGATCTTCGACGCGATCCAGCGCAAGGAGGTCTACGGCACCAGCGGGAGGCGGCCGATCTTGCGCTTCTTCGGCAGCTGGAACGTGGGGCTCGGGATCTGTGACTCCCAGAACACCATCGAGATCGCCGACCGCAAAGGCGTCCCGATGGGTGCAGATCTCCCGGCGCGGCCCGGGGGCCGGAAAGGCAAGAAGAAGCCCCGGTTCGTGGTCTCGGCCCAGCAGGACCCGCAGGGAAGTCCGCTGCAACGCATCCAGATCGTGAAGGGCTGGGTCGACGAGAACGGCGAGGCGCAGGAGGCCGTCTACGACGTGGCGGGCGACCCCGACAGCGGCGCGAGCGTCGACGTGAACACCTGCCAGCCCCAGGGCACGGGCTTCGCCTCGCTCTGCACCGTCTGGGAGGATCCGGATTTCGATGCCGGGCAGCGGGCCTTCTACTACACCCGCGTCGTCGACAATCCGACCTGCCGATGGAACCAGCAGTACTGCGCCGACACCCTCGGGCACGTGGGCCAGGCCTGCGACGAGGGCCTCCCGATCCCGCCCCCGTTCCAGGCGGACCTCGCCGTGTGCTGTGACGGCACGGCCGCCCACCGTGCGTGGTGTGTCGCCGAGCTGGCCGATCAGGCCGCGGATGGCGTGTTCTGCGGCGACCCGGCCATGCCGGTCGACCACGAGGCTTCGTGCTGCGCGGAGAACTACCCGGAAATCCCCAGGACGATTCAGGAGCGCGCCTGGAGCTCGCCGATCTGGTACACGCCGTAGCGTGGCCGCCATGCGGGAGAGCACGCACCTGCGACCCCGCCGCGCCCTGCGCTGGCCGCCGCTGCACTTCGCGCTGATCGGCGGGCTGCTCTTCGCGGGGGAGGCCGCGCTCCGCGTCGGTGAGCCCCGGGCGGCCGACGAGCGCCTGCGGATCGAGGTGACCGATCGGCGCGTGCGGGCGCTCGTTGCCCAGCACGAGCGCCGCGTCGGCCAGAGCGCCGATCCGGCGACCGTGCGCGTGCTGGTCGATCGCTTCGTCGAGGAGGAGATCCTCTACCGCGAGGCCCTGCGGCACGGCCTGGCCAGCGACAACCCGGCAGTCGTCCTCCGCCTGCGCCAGAAGCTCGAGTTCCTGGACGAGGGGCACGCAGACGGGATGGCGGACGAGGCCGTCCTGCGAGAGGCGGCCGCGCTGGGCCTCGCCGACGAGGACGTCGTGCTGCGGAACATGTTCATCCGCAACATGCGGCTGCTGCTGGCGCGGGAAACCGATCGACCGCCGACGGAGACGGAGCTCGAGTCCCATCTACAGCGACACGCCGAGGACTTCCGCACGCGGGCGCGGGTGAGCTGGCGACACGTGGTCCTGGCGAAGACCGACCGCGGAGAGGCGCGCCGCACCGCGGCCGACGCGCTTCTCGGTCGGCTCCGGCGCGAAGGTCTGTCGCCCGAGCGGACAGCACAGCTCGGCGACCCCTTCGCCGGAGGGCACGTGTTCCGCGGCATGACGCGCCAACAGATCGAAACGCGCTTCGGACGCGAGCTGGCGGACGCCGTCCTCCCGCTGCCCGAAGCCCGCTGGTCGGATCCGATCGCCTCCCCGTTCGGCCTCCACCTCGTGTGGGTCGAGCGGCACGCTCCGGAGCGGATGCCGAGCCTCGAGGAGGTGCGAGACCGGGTGATCCTGAGCTGGCGCCGCGAGCAGCGGGAGGCGCATCTCGCACAGGCCCTCGCCGCCCTGCGCGCGCGCTACGACGTGGTCGTGGAGGGCGGCTCGACGACGGGGGCCCGATCCGGATGAAGGCCTGGTCCGTGGCGCTGCTGGCCGGTGTCTCGCTTCTTCTCGGGGCGGGGCCGGCGCGCGCGCACCCGCTCGCGCCCGCCCTGCTCGAGCTGCGCGAGCACGGGGACGGCCGCGTCGAGGTGAAGTTCAAGACGCCCGCGAAGCGCCTCCCCGGGACGAATCTGGTCCCGTTGCTCCCCGAATCCTGCTCGACCACGGCGCTTCCGACGATCGAGCGCGAGGGGACCGGGATCGTGGAGCGGTACGCCGTGGCCTGCAACGCATCTCTGGCGGGCGCTCGGGTCGGCATCCGCGGGCTCGAGGCCAGCCAGACCGACGCGCTGCTGCGCGTCGAGCTGGCCGACGGCCGTCACGTCCAATCGGTGCTGCGCAGCTCGGAGCCGAGCCTCGTGATCCCGCGACAGCCGTCGCGGCTCGGCGTCCTGCGCGACTACGTCCGCCTCGGCGTCGAGCACATCGCCAGCGGTCTCGATCACCTGCTCTTCGTATTCGGGCTGCTCGTGCTCGTCGCCGCCAGGACGGGCCCGCTGCTGAAGACGATCACCGCCTTCACGGTCGGCCACAGCGTGACGCTCTCGCTCGCCGTGCTGGGGTTTGTGGCCTTCCCGAGCGGGCTCGTCGAGCTGGCGATCGCGGGGAGCATCTTCGTGCTGGGCGCGGAGCTGGCGCAGGCCCCGGGCGGGGCGCCGGGCAGGCTGCGTCGCTTCCCGTGGGCGATGGCCGGGGCCTTCGGGCTGCTGCATGGCTTCGGCTTCGCGGGCGCGCTGGCCCAGGTCGGCCTCCCGAGTGGCGAGATTCCCCTCGCGCTGTTCGCGTTCAACGTCGGCATCGAGCTGGGCCAGCTCGCCTTCATCGGACTCGTGCTGGCAGCGTGGAGGCTCGTGGCTCGCGTGCAGGTCCCGATGCCCCCCTGGTCCAGCGCGCTGCCCGCCTACGGCATCGGCTGCCTGGCAGCCTACTGGTGCATCGAGCGAGCCGCTGGCCTGATTCCCTGACGGGCGGCGGGCACAAGTCGACCACCTGCTGCCGGCACCGGCTGCGAGACCATTCTCTTCACTTGAGGGAGCATGAGTCTTGAAGAAGCTCTTCTACGCCGTGGTCGCCATGGTCGTGCTGATCGGCGCGGCCGCTGCTGTGATATTCAACGTGCCCGCCGCCCAGGACGCGGTCTTCAAGCGCGCAGCGACCGCTGTTCTGGGACAGACGCCCGAACCTCTGGACGGCATGCGCGTCATCGTCTGCGGCAGCGCGTCGCCGCTCGGCATGGATCCCGAGCGTGCCAGGCCTGTATCGCCGTGGTCACCAACGAACACTTTTTTCTGTTCGACGTCGGCGCGCGCTCACCGCTCAGGATGGTCCAGGCCCGGCTGCCCATGGCGCATCAACGGCGTCTTCCTCACGCACTTCCACTCGGATCACATCGCCGCGCTGCCGGACGTGAACCTGGCCTCCTGGGTGCAGGGCCGACCCGCTCCACTCGACGTCTACGGCCCACCCGGGGTGCAGTCGGTGGTGGACGGATTCAACGCCGCCTATGGGCTGGATCGCGGCTACCGCACCGCCCATCACGGCGCGGCGCGGCTACCTCCCGAGCGCGGCCCGATGCGGGCACAACCGTTCGACCCGGGCGAGGTGGTCTGGCAGGATGACCTCCTCACCGTAACGTCGTTCGCCGTCGAGCATCCGCCCATCGAGCCTGCGGTGGGCTACCGGGTCGACTATCGGGGCCGGTCGGTGGTCATCTCCGGAGATACCAACGCCGCCGACACCCTGTTCGTCGCCGCAAAGGACGCAGACCTCCTCCTCCACGACGCGCTCTCGCGCACCCTGCTCGACCCGATGATCGAAGCGGCGACGGATCTCGGCCTGCCAGCGATCTCTGAGATCATGACCGACGTCATCGAGTACCACGCCGATGTCAGGTCGCTGCCGGCCCGCGCGGCCGAGGCAGGCATCCAGCGCCTCGCGCTGTACCACCTGGTGCCGGCCCCGAACGCGCTGGCCGAAAGAATGCTTCTGCGCGGGCTGCCCGACGACGTGATCCTCACGCGCGACCTGCACACCTTTGATCTGCCCGTGGGCTCCAGCGAGATCTGCATCAGGGAGCCCTGAATCGTGAACAATTGTCATCGAAGTGATCAGCCTTCGCCGCGAGGAGCCGTCATGCCCGCGCCCCCGGACCGCCCCTACGTCTTCCACGCCTTCGAGGTCTCGTACTTCTCCGCCAAGGTCCGCCCGGCCCTGCGCTACAAGCGCCTCTGGTACGACGAGGTGCACGCGGACTCGGGCCTGATCCGCGAGCGCACGGGCCTGACCTTCATTCCCATGCTGCTCACGCCCGAGGACGAGGCCTGGCAGGACTCGACCGACATCTATGACCGGCTCGAGGCGCGCCATCCCGATCCGCCGCTCTTCCCGACGACGCCGCTGCAGCGCATCGCCGCCCACCTCGTGGAGCTCTACACCGACGAGTTCGGCACGATCCCGGCCATGCACTACCGCTGGGGCAGCGAGCTCGGCGAGGCCTCGGCGCGCTCGCGCTTCATCGCCATGGTGGGGAGCGAGGCGGTCGGCACGAAGGCCGCCGCGCGCATGGCGCAGGCGCGGCTCGCCATCGGCGCCAGCAACGAGAACGCCCCGGCCATCGAGGCCCACACGCGCGAGCTGCTCGACGCGCTCTCGACCCACTTCGGCGCCCATCGCTACCTGCTCGGCGAGCGCATGTCCTTCGCCGACTGCGCACTGATGGGACCCCTCGACGGCCACTTCTTCACCGACCTCGTGTCGCGCACGCTGCTGCTCGAGACGGCACGCCCGGTGGTGGGCTGGATCGAGCGCTGCAACCACCCGAACGCCCCGGCCCAGGGCGAGTGGCTGGCCGACGACGCCCTCGCGCCGACGTTCCGAGAGACGCTCGGGGTGATGGGCCGCGACGCCGCCCCCATCCTGATGGAAGGCCTGCGGGTCTTCGAGCGCTGGGCCGACGACGCGCCGCGCGACGGGAAGCCGCTTCCGCGCGCCGTCGGGCAGACCGAGAGCAGCCTGCGGGGTCTCCCCGTCGTGCGCTTCGCCGGGAGCTACGCCCCGTGGCTGGTGCAGCGCGTGCTCGACGACTACGGCGCGCTCGATCCCGCGGTACGCAAGCGCGTGGACGAGTCGCTGGCCGGCACCGGCTGGGAGGCCGTGCTCGCCCACGAGCCGCGCCACCACGTCGCGAAACGCGGCTACGAGCTAGTCCTCAACGCCGAGTAGCCCCGAGAAGGAGACTGCGTCTCTTCGCTCACCGGGGCCGTCTAAGCCGAGTAGCCGCCCGTGTACCAGGTCGCGAACTCCGCGGCGTGGGGCGCCTGCAAGGCGTTCACCGTGGGATCCACCGCCACCTGAACCACGGCCGGCCGCCCCGAAGCGAGGGCGCGCTCCACCGCGGGTGCGATGTCCGCCGTGCGGTCGACGAACTCGCCGTGGGCTCCGTAGCCCTCGGCAATCTTGTCGAAGCGGACGTCGCCCCACTTCACCTCCACGTCCTGGTCCATCCCGAAGGCGCCCACGAAGACCCCGAGCTCCATGCCCCAGGCCGCGTCGCTGTTCACGATGCAGAGGATGGGCAGGTTCTTCCGCACCGCGGTCTCGAGCTCGGAGATGTGGAACTGGAACGCCGAGTCGCCGGTGATGAGGCAGACGCGGCGCTCGGAGCCCACCGCGAGCTGGGCCCCGATGGCGTAGGGGAGCCCAACGCCCAGGTGGCCGAACTTGGAGGTCCAGAGAATGTCGCGGGACGGGTGGGCGCTGTAGAGCCCGGCCCAGAGGCTGGTGCAGCCGCCGTCCCGGACCATGACTGCGTCTTCGGGAAGCACCCGCGTGGCCTCGAAGACCATGCGCCCCGGGTGAACGGGCACCGTGTCGGGCGCCTTCATCACCGTCTCCATCGCGAAGGCCTCGAAGCCCGCCCGCCACTCGGCCAGCTTCGCGGGCGCCTGGAAGGGAGCGCGCCGCTCCAGGGCTTCGGTGAGCTGGGGCATCACGTCGCGCAGGTCGCCCACCAGCGGGATGTCGATGCTCCGGTTCACCCCGATGGCCCCCGGGTCGCGCTCGATGTAGATCCACTTGCGGTCGGTGTTGCCCTTTCCCCAGTGGCGGCCCTCGCCGTAGTGGAGCGGCTCGCCGATGGCCGTGCCCACGGCGAGCACCACGTCGGACTCGGCCACCGCGTCCACCGCGGGCCCCAGCGAGTAGGGAAGCACCTGGGGATGGGACATGGGCAGCACGCCGAGGCCACCCCAGGACGGGATGACCGGGCACTGCAGCACGTCGGCCAGCCGCTCCAGGGCGTCCTGTCCCCGCGACGTGTGGACGCCGGTGCCGGGGAGCAGGATCGGACACTGCGCGCTCGCGAGTAGATCGGCCGCCGCCTCGATGGCGTCGGGGTCCGCCTTCTGGCGCACCAGGCGGTAGCGCTCGGGCGGGGCCGCCGGCCCCAGGTCGACGGGGCTGTTGACGTGGTCCTGGGGAAACTCCACGTAGACCGGGCCGGGTGTGCCCGTCATGGCCTGGCGGAAGGCCTCGTGGAGCACCTCGTCCACCTGCTGGGGGAACTCGATCACCCCCACGTACTTCATGGCCGCCTCGAAGAAGCGCGGCTGGGGGGTGTACTGGAACTTGCTGCGGCGCACCTGGGCGTCGAGCATGCGGTGGCGTTGGCCAGCCAGGAAGAGCACCGGGATGTGCTCCTTGGCGGCGCAGATGGCGGCGGGCGCCAGGTTCGCCACGCCGGGGCCCTGGTTGCCGACGATCACCTGAATCCGGCCCGTCATGCGCGAGAGCGCGTCGGCCATGAAGGCCCCGGCCGACTCGTGGTGGGGGGCGATCACCTGCCAGCCCCGTTCGGCGGCGGCCCGGTGCATGCGCACGAAGCCCGGGTCGGGGATGCCGAAGAGCGTGCGCACGCCCTCCGCCTCGAGAAGATCGAGGATGCGCTCGGAAACGTTGGGGATGGTCTCGGCCATGACGACTCCACGGCGCGCCCGCCCGCGAGGCGGCGCGCGGATTGGACGTGCACGAGAAGCGCTCTACAGGCGAACGCTCCCGGTCACGCCCCACTGCCGGGGGTCGCCCACGAAGGTCTCGTAGCTCCCCGGCTGGTTGACGGCATCGAAGATCACGGTGGCGGAGCGCTCGTCGAAGCAGTTCCGACACCAGAACGAGATATCTCGATTATCCAATGCTTCAGCCGTCCTCGGCCCACGGATCGATGAGGATCTTGGCGTGGGTCTCCGGCTCGGCCAGCGCCTCGAAGGCCGCGGCCACCTCGCCGAGCCCTACCTGCCCCGTGATGAGACCGTCGACGGGGAGCTCGCCCTCGGCGATGTGGCGCAGGGTGGCCGCAAACTCCTCCTGGGAGTGCCCGAACACGAAGCGGACATCGATTTCCTTGTTGATCGCGTAGATGGGCTCGAAGTGGTCCTGCTCCATGCACACACCGACCACCACGACGCGCGCACCGGCCTCGGCCCCCTCGAGCACGCTGGCCAGCACGCCCGGGACACCGACGCACTCGAAGATGACCTGGGGGCGAAGCGACGGGCCGCTCTGCCAGATGGGACGCGGCGCGGCCTGGGCCGGATCCACCTGCGCTAGATCCCGAAAGCGCTCGTAGGGAGAACCCGCAGCGGGATCGACCACCGCGTCGGCACCCATGGCCTCCGCCAGTGCGCGCCGCTTCGGCGAGAAGTCGGCGGCGATCACCGGATCGGCGCCAGCGAGCTTCAAGGCACCGATCACGGCCAGCCCGATGGGCCCGCAGCCGACCACGAGCGCCGCGGCCCCTTGCGGCAGCGCTGCCTTGGCCACCGCGTGCATCCCGACCGCCATGGGCTCGGTGAGCGCGGCGCGCTCGGCTGACAGGCCATTGGGGACCGGCAGGAGCAGCCCCTCCATCAGCTTCATGTACTGGCCGTAGCCGCCGGGCGCGTGGTTCGAGAAGCCGATGGGCTCGAGGCCCGCGGCGCTGGCCAGCACCGGCTCGCTGCACACCAGGCTGCCCACCGGAATCTGGCGCTGGGTGCCGGGCCCGTAATCCACCACCTCCGCGCAGAACTCGTGGCCGGGGACCAGGTCGCGGTCGGGATCGGCGTTGAAGAAGCCGCCGGCCTTCCGCATGAGGCCCGCGAGCCGCTGACCGTGGTGGAGGGCGTGGATGTCCGAGCCGCAGATCCCGCAGGCCCGGGTGCGGACGAGCACCTCTCCGGCCCCCGGCTCCGGGCCCGGGAGGTCGTCCACGACGATCTTGCCTCTCCTGGCGATGGCGGCGCGCATGGGTCCTCCAGCTCAATTCGATAATCTGATATGTTGAATTATCACAGATCATTGGGTACTACAAGGGGGTCGGCCAAAGCGGTCGCTCGGAGGCGGAGCTGGCGCGGTGGCACTCTCGTGTTGGCGCGGGCCGCGCGTGAGCGCCGCGCCTGCACAGGAGCAAACGAACGCAAGCATGGCGGCGCGCAGGACGGGAGCAAAGACGACCGCGGCGAAGCCCCAGCGCGGCAAGCGCGCCCGGGCCGGCCGGGTGTACGGTGGCCGCACGCCCCACGAGCGCCGCCAGGAGCGCCGGGAGCGCATCCTGATGGCGGCCCTCGAGCTCTTCGGGACCCGCGGCTACGCGGACAGCACCATCGAGGGCATCTGCGCCGAGGCCGGCGTGGGGATCCGCGCCTTCTACGACGAGTTCCGCACACGGGAGGAGCTCTTCCGCCAGGTCTACGACTACGCGGCGGGCCGGGCCTACGACGCCCTGGAGGCCGTCATCCTCCACGAGCCCGAGCGCCCCGTGCCCGAGCGCGTTCGCTCCGCGCTCCAGGCCCTGTTGGATGCGTTGCTCGGCGATCCGCGCTGTGGGCGCGTGGTCTGCATCGAGAGCGCGGCCCTCGACCGGACCCTGGGCCCGCACCGCATCACCACGCTCAAGCGCTTCGCCATCCTCTCCATCTCCGCGCTGCCCCCCGCCACCCAGGCGCGGCTCCCCAACGCCCACCTCTGGGCCATCCTCCTCTCCGGCGGCATCAACGCGGTGATCACCGACTGGCTGATCTCCCCGGTGCGGCCCGAAATCGATCAGCTGGCGGACGACCTCACGGAACTGTGGCTGAGGACGCTACCGGCCGGCTGACGGGGCGATGCCCCTTCGAACGCCGTGGGACGACGCGGAAACGTCACAGCAGACACCGCGTCTCACGCGATGTTCGCGAAAGATGAGCCGACGACGCGCCGCAACGCCCGCAGCGAGCACGAAACCGGGCCCCCTCTTCTCCCTCGCTGCCTATCGCCCCGCACGTGGCACGCCAGAGACGCCGCGGTCAACCCCGCAACGCCAACCCGTTCTGCTCCAAACGCCAGATCAAGTGATCGATCCGGTCCTGCCCGAAGAACGGCTCGCCCCGGAACACCGCCGTCGGCACGCCCCAGTGGCCGGCCTCCGCGTGCGCTCTCTGGTTGGCCTGGATGGCGTCCTCGAAGTGCTGCGGGTCGTTCTCGATCGCGGCGTCGAGCTCGGCGAGGTCGAGGCCGGCTGCCTTGGCGGCGCGGGCGAGGTGATCGCCCTTGTGCCAGTTCTCGACCTCGCCGGACCAGATCGTGCGGCTGACGTTGTCGATGAACTCGAGGCCGTAGCCGCGTTCGACTGCGGCGATGCCAAGCCGGGTCAGCCGGTGGATATGCGGCTGCTCCGCCGCGATGCCGACGCCGACCTGCTGCACGACGGGGTCGGGGCGCGGGTAGCGGTACGGGATGCCGTTCATCTGCGCGATGCGGAGCGTGTCGCGCATGAGGTACGGCGGCCACATCGGGTTGACGCGGTCGAAGAACTCCGGGTCGCGGATCGCGATCGGGTAGACGGGGCGGACGTCGCACGCCACGTCGTAACGGGTGACGAGGTCGACGTAGCGTCCCGTCGCGAGATACGAGTAGGGGCTGCGGAACTACCAGTAGAGCTCGAACGAGAGATCGGACGCCGTCATGCCTCCTCCACGGCCGGAAGCGCGTCGACGAACTCGGTGATCAGCTTTGCGATCTCGGCCGCGTGGCTCTCCGCGTGCATCATGTGCTTGCCGCCCTCGATCGCGACGAAGCGCGCGTTCGGCATCTTGCGCTCGAGATAGGCGCCCGACGTGGTGTACGGCGCCGCGTCTTCCGTGCCGGCGAGGACGAGGGTCGGCACGTCGAGCGCCGCGAGCGATTCCATCACGAGGCCGTCCTGCTGCAGGTTCAGGCCCGCGACCTGCAGCTCGACGCCGAAACGGTGGGCGTTGCGCTCCGAGCGCGCGTTCCAGGCTTCGCGCTTCTCGGCGTCGCGAAAGCCCGGGCCCGTCGCCATGACGATCATGCCGCGCACGGAGCCCCGCCGCGTCGCCGCGTACGCCAGCGAGAGGTAGCCGCCGAGCGAGTGGCCGACGAGCACCGGCTTGTGGCCGAGGGTCGCGACGACGTCGTCGAGATCCGCGAGCGCGCCGTCGCGCGAGTAGAGCGCTGGATCCTTCGGCACCGGCGATTGGCCGTGCCCGAGCAGGTCGAACGCGACGACCGTGAACTGCCCCTCGAGCGCCGCCATCTGCGCTGCCCACGTCTCGGACGACGATCCCATTCCGTGCAGGAAGACGATCGGATCGCCCTGCCCGCGCTTCTCCATGTGTACACGCACGAAGCGACGCTACCGCTGCTCGTTCGTCATGACCGGTCGTCGCGCTGGCTGGCCGCCGGCGGTCGCGCCATCGCTTCGAGCCAGGTGCGTACGATCTCGGCAACTCGCTCGTCGAGGTCGTCCGCGTCGGCATCGATGCGCTTCGCGTACTGTTTGCGGAAGATGCGGTAGCCACGGAGCAGCGATGAGAGCGCCACCTGCAGGGCCTCGAGATCGTGGGCACGATCGATATCCCCGTCGATGACGTCCTGGCGCAGCCGGCTGAGCGCGTCCTCGTATCGCGGCATCGGGTCGACGGTGTCGTCCCCGTCGATGACGAGCAGAGCGCGCAGTCGGCTGTCGTGGATCGTGGCGCTCGACTGGAAGGTGCGAAGCCTCCGCTCGACGAAGGAGAGGCCCCGCCTGTCGGCCACCACATGTTCGGCCAACGCTTCGAAGCGACGGGAAATCGCGGCGCGCAGCAGCTCTCGTCTCGAGCCGAAGTAGTGGTAGATGTTGCCGCGATTGACCCCGGCACCGTCGGCGACCTCGCGGAGGTTGAGGCCGGCCAGCACCCCCTTGGTCAGGATGAGGTCGAGGGCGACGTCGATCAGTCGACGCTCGGTTTCGGCCCGACTTCGCTTTGTCTTCGTAGCCAACATCGATCCGCTCGACGTCTCCAGCCCGGCTTGCGAGACGACCGGCCTTCGGTCACAATGGGCGCTCAGGAATTATCGAAACGCTAGCAATTATTATCGAAGTGATCAACCCTGATTG
>Ga0255053_10001692_pt1 | contig 12052 bp, 15 predicted proteins | sample JV7_2_22_MG_FD_188635 | JGI IMG/M metagenome (GOLD analysis project Ga0255053, IMG submission 188635) | Seawater microbial communities from Jervis Inlet, British Columbia, Canada - JV7_2_22 | ecosystem: Environmental > Aquatic > Marine > Inlet | place: Canada: British Columbia | collected...
CTATCCGCCTCCTCTTCATACGGGTTGTGCGCATACCCGTGCGCCAAAATGTAATAGAAATAAAGTATCCAGAACTTCAGATCACCATCGCGCCGGATTTGAGCGAGGTGAACGAGCTCATGCCTGATTGCGCGGCGATCGCGATGCGACCCGACATAGGCCATGCGCCACGGCATCGTTATTCCCCACAAGCGAAGCCGGTAAAGCATCTGATCGAGCCACCCACCGGCTTTTGCAAAGTGAAGCCCCGCGAATTTGCAGCGCTTCATTATTTGACCGGGTCTTGATGGCGGCGCGTGTCGATCAACGCCACGAGATCAGAAACGGTCTGCACGAGATCATCTCGCGGCATGCCCTTGGAAAAGAACCACTCGAAATCCCATGGCGGCGCATGCGCTCGACGACCCCGATAAGTGATCACCGGGATCGCATCAATCCCATAAACTATGGCGCATGCGAGCCGATGACTGCCATCGAGCAAAACCCCATCGACATCGACAGGGATTGCAAAGCGAGCGATAAACCCGGCATTCCCCATGGAAGCACACAGCTGATAAGCCGCTGCGACGTAATTGTCGGTGCTGCCCTTGCTATCCATGCCAAGGCCGATTTTAGCATTGGCATATCGCCTTCGGTCTATATGCCAGCGATAAACCCGCTCTGCATCCCGATCACCGCCACCACGGAGGTGTTTGATGAACCGGACTTTCACTGCTAGGTCCATACGCCGTAGCGTCACAAGGTTCAGCGGAGGCAAATCTAGCGAGTTCGTTTCGTGAGGCGTTGACGCTCCCGAGAGTGTTGATCGAAACAATGGGCACCTGCCTTTCATGCAATATCGCCTCGGCGAGTTCAATTGCAGGCTGCATCAAGCCAACCATATGAGCCCGGTTCTCATGCGCCGTTTCCGGTACCTTCATACGGGCGTTGTTGCGCTCGACGACCACATTAACCGGACACGTCATGAACGCCACGCCAATCGAAACCGGCATCAATCGAAAGTAATGAGACAGCTCACTTATGTCCATGCCCATTTCGGCCATGCGCCAGCCGAAGCCAAGCCCGCGCTGAACAAAGCCAGTCTGGATATATGGCCCCACATGGTTCACGCCATTATAACGCGCCACGCTCGACATCTTGCGCATTGACCGGTTATTCATGCGCACAACGGCATCAATGGTTGAGCTTCTATGGATCAGCAATATCAGCCGCGTGATTTCATTTATAAAATCATGCCACTGATGCGGAGGCAGTCGATCCTCAATCGGAAAATCATGCGGCCCCCACAGAGGATCACACACCGTAGACTTGCCGGACCCCGGAGGCCCGGCGACATCGACCCAATCCATTACGCTATCATCCTTGGATTTTTCACGGTTTCGACCCCACCAGATGGTGGCCCCGGCCTATACCGATTAAGGATTACCCGTGGCAACCTCTCTTCTTGCTCGCCATCATCCCAGGCAACGACCACCGACAATGAATCAGCATCGACCACGGTCATCACCCCAGCCCTGCTTATTGCTGTGCCATCACCCAGCAATAAGCACTGCTCACCAATCTGCAGTGGAGGATTATCTGGCGCCAAATCCTGATCACGTGCAAATTTAACAGCAGCACGGATAAGCTCACCAGGGATTAATCTGTTCGGCTTGGTCGCCGCGATATCACCAGGCATAGCCTGCAACCGCACGAGCTTTCGCTTGCCATGCCACTCCATGAGATCGACTACCCCCGACACAGCTAGCCATACGCCTGCGCACAAGAGCACTAGCCACCACCACGGAGACATTACGCCATATCCCTAAAAACGAGCACGCGATAATCATCTTCAGAACAGCGATGATCTTCGGCCAATGTCCAAGGTCTGGCCGAAGCAGCCGCCAACGTGTTGAACTCATGAACAGGGCGAGCATTCCCGCCGCCTGTCCGGACCGTCATGATGATCATCTTGCGGGCAATGCGCATCATTTCCTTGAACATCAACCGACAATCGTCCAGAGACAGCCACCGCGTAATCCGGCAATTGACCGCAACGTCAACGGCGCCGTCGCCAATACTGCTTTTGCGCACGTCACCGATGCCGAACATGAATTGCTGCTCACCGTCAATGATGGCCGTCTTCAGCTCGGCAGGCACCTTTTCAACAGCCTGGACGATCATCTCCTCACTGATATCCATGCCACGCACGGCAAAGCCCTTGCTGGCATAATACGGGATAAACCGGCCGGTACCGACAGGAGCATCAAGAATGACCGTGCCGGCGGGGAGTTGGGCCAGCACAGTTTCGATGATTTGCTGCTCAGCCTCCCATTTCGGCTTGCCGACGCGGCGCGCCTCATAACCCGCGGCGACCGCGCCATGATATTTTTGAGCAGGATCAGCAGGAACAACCTGCGCCCCAGCTTCGATCAGCGCCTGCTGCTGTTGCATGGCGGCCTGCTTTGCCGCTTCAGCGCCTGCATCAGTCCGCAGGTAGAGCATTTTTCCGACCATTTTTTTCAGCCCTTCATTATTGCTTTTACAAGATCACGCGACATTACCATCAGCCCGTGCATGCCCTCGATGACCTGCTTGGCATCACTTCCGGACATCACGACGCGGCCATCAATCGAAACTTCGGGCACGGCCTTCTTCAGCTCGCCCTCCATTTCACTGATTGCAAATTCAACCTCGGCCATGACTTCATCGATTTCAACAGATCTTGCCATACTCATCGATAATGCTCCTTTATCCATGGGTGCGTCGCTTGGGTCTTGGGCTGCGATGGCTCGCGCGACCCTGGAAACGAAACGATGCAGGCAACGCCTGCATCGCACCGGTCAGCGCATCATTCTATTTATAGTGATCTGCTACCCACGGATGAACAGCCAACATGTTATCGTCATCAGGCAAGCGGTTGCCGGGGAAGCTTACGATTTTGGCATTTTCAGGCAGATTTGTTCCATCAACTCCAGCTGCCGTATCTCCCAGCCGGCCCGCGCCATAAATTCCATCTGCTGATGTCCAATGAGCCTCATCCCAGCTAAGGCGTTCTGAAAACCACGCCTGTTCGGCAGCACCAAAGCGCCGATTAACCCAGCTTGGGGTAATCCTTGGGTCAAACTCCGTATGCAAAAAGCTACGTGCACCAGCATCGAAAAGCTGGATTGAAGATTGATAGAATGCGCGGCGCCCACCTTCAGTGTAATTAGGGTTACGCCAAAACACAGCATCTTCTGGCCTATCAACAATGCTGTCGAAATTTCTAACAATCACAACATCAAGATCAAGCATGAATATACGACGGCCAAGAATTCCACCAATGTTTGGATGGCGAAGCATCAGCCTCTGGAAGACTGTGCCAGGAACATGCTTGGACGGATCAAGAGGAACGCACCTGATGTTGTCTTTTGGGAGCTCATCCATTGCCGTCTGGACATTAGTTACACACACAAATTCATGCGGAATAGTTAGATTTCTTGCAACCATATTGCGCAATATGCGAACATGATTCATGTTGAATTTGTAACTTCTTATTTTATCACGCGTCGGATCCTGCCAGAATAGCGTCACGACGGTGATCATATCATTCTTATATTTGGAGATCATTTTATGCCCTTCACGGTTAAAATCATAGGAAACGGCAACGCAGGAAAGAAACAGCGTGCAGCACTCGAAACCTTACCCTCGATGTTCAAAATTCTCAACGATGGCGACAGAGATGCGCCTGACATTGCAACCATATGCACACCAAATTATGCGCATGCCGGGAACGCGATAGAACACCTCTGCACCCACCACACACATGTGATCATCGAGAAACCGATTTGCGTGTCGCTCAATCTGATCGATTGCCTGATCCGCATGGCGGCACATGCACAGCGCACGGTATTCCCAATATTCCAGTATCGCTTTACCCAACATGACGAGATTGGCGCGAGAGACTTCTTCGGCATAGAGATCGTTCGGGACAGCAACTATTACTCAGGCTGGCGCGGCCAATCCCAATATGCCCTTGGCGGCAGCCTGCTGTCGCACGGCATTCACCTGATTGATCTGATCATGAAGGAACGCGGCATGCCGATCGCCGTAACCATGCTCGACCGGCCCCGGCATGGCACCACCATAGAAGTGGAGCAGAATATCAATGTCATTCTCAAATTCAACACAGAGCCGCACGAAGTGCAGATTTCCATCCAGATTTACAAAGACAAAACCGATCCTGACAATGCCGCGCTGCAGACATTCAACTTCGGCAATTCACATCAAGGATACATCATTCAGTTCATCGGCATCCATGAAGCAATCACTGCGGACCCAATCCCAACCCTCATCGGATTGCCAACCCTCGCCGAGGCCAGACAATCCATGGAAGTCATCACGGCGCTATATTACGCCGCAATGACAAAGGAATGGGTCAGCTTGCCATTGCTGGATGACCATCCGTTTCATCGAGGATGGCAACAATTTTTTGAGCAGCGTCGACAGCACATCCAAGCTTTCCAGAAAACACACGAATCACCTGATCATCCAGCTGGGTAACCACCGTCAGCCGCGCGTCGGTCCCGGACACGTCAGGGAGCGTCGCGCGGATGGTCAGGAAGGAGCCCTCATAAGTGGCATCAGCTAAGGCCGGTACATATTTCTCACCAGCCATGACAAACGATGACAGACGTGTTTGATCATTCCGAAACTGGCCTTGGTTAATCCAGCGCTTTGTCCAGCTCAAATTCGGCGGTATATTGAGCTTTTCCCCGATCGTCTCATAAAGCACCGCCTCCTTGACGTGGCCGAGCACATGCCTTCCGGTTTCGCCAAGCGGATCAACACAGCAGAATAGCCCATCGAGCACTACCAAGCTGGTATCCTTGAAGCTTTCCGGCATTTGTACAATCGGTTTTTCAACCAGCTGGAAACGATACCGCTCAGTGGGAAGGCCAAGAGCCTCGAGCACATCATTCGTGTTCGCATAAGCCGCAACGACAATCTTGTCGAATTGGTCCCGAAAATCAAACCGCGCATGCACCGCACTATGGTATCTCTTGACACAGGCATCACGCAGATTGGCGGAGATTATAGCCCGCAACGCATCCGGATCGACGCGATCTTCTTCCACGCGAGCGAGCAACGACATATCATCTGTGATTGGCGTGCTCGCTTCCATCCACGCCTTGAGCCCATGAGCATTGCAAAAATTCAAGAATTGCTCAGGAGAAGTCTTGCTGCCATCAGCCGCTATTGCATAATACTGCTTGCCGCCAGAAAGGATTGCCTCGCCATATTCTTCTCTGAACGTCGCCAACCCATGCAAGCACTCCCGCACGGTTTCCGGCGAGCGCGGGTAATGATAGCCACGATGCAGCCTGAATTGATTTGAACCAGACGCGCCATTCAGCAGCGACCAGTTCGGATCATAAAGGTGGACGTCATGCCCGGCACGCGACAGATAAATCGCTGCCGTACATCCAAAAATACCGCCACCGGCCACACAGATTTTCATCGCTTGCCCTTCCAGATTTCATGGCCTGTTATGCAGGAACAAAGATCGCCGAAACATTAAGGATACCGGATCCGCCAGAAAGGCGGGGCCGGATTGACCCAATGAAAAAAAGATTGCCGTTGTCGACTTCCGGGACGCGAATAACAGGACTGCCAGCATTGTCAAAAGAAACAAAATTTGCAGGAGACAATTCATTGCTCCCGTCTAGATCAGCTTGACCACCACTAAACGTGCCGGAATAATGAACAGACCCAAGCTTAAGACCAGAACAATCGAATGGCTGACCATCATCCCCAGCGACCAAGCCGGACCACTCGACTTTCACAGCTCCATTGCCAACATTATAGTCAGTGCTGTGATTGATTGTCGTCATGTTTCACCTCAATTTTGTCTGCGTTATGATAAACATTAAACTCAGCCAGCGCGTGATCCATATCCCCAACGGCACCGACACGATCGCAAAACTCTAAAAATCGTGTGTTTGCCATGCTGATGTCGATGGTCATAAATTCCTTATCACGCAAATAGAAGTCAATATTGCTGTTCATCACAGTGACCATGTCCAACATGACATCCGGCAGCAATGCTGGATCAGGTTTGCCCAACATTTCATACCAGCTGCGACTCATCGCCTTCTGGCGCCGGTTAAAGCGCCGCACATAACTATCTGCAACAAGCTCTGGATCGCGCCACAAATGAACGTAAAATGCCTGATTGCCATAGCAGACATCAAGCAACCCCGGATACCAGGCAAGACGAAGATCGACCTCGATATGCTGGTCCGGAAACTGCATCCGGTCAGCTGACAGGCAACGATATCGGCTTTCATGCCCGGCCGTATAATTTGTTAAATGACTGCACGCCTTCGAAAAGGTAACAGATCCGCACCGACCAGTGCACAGCACAAAAACGTTCATTTGCCCTTCCAAGTTTTTTCCATCTCGCGCTTGTCATTATCAAGCGCCTTCTGATATTCCTCATCAATCAGAGCCACCGTCGCGGCAATGGCCGCGTCGCCGGTCAATCGCGACAAATTCCCGCCCAGCTGATTGATGTGACACCGCAGATCATCGTGCGCAACTTGCGGGCAATAACCGGTTGACTTGACCTTGTCCCTAATCGGCCCAGGAAGGCGGCCGAGCATGTTCATGGACGCAACGGAATAATATTTTCTTTCCGCCAGCTCAGCTGAATTCCGCTCAATCATCTCCTGATGTTGAGCAGAACTGAGAGGCTTGTATTTCCGGCGACGTCCCATTCTTGCCCTTTAGAACATCTCAGGTGGCGGATCGAACAACCGGCTCACATCCGGCGCCACCACATCAATATCGCGCTTCACCGCTTCCCAGATCAATTGCTGAATACCCGGCTTTTGATAGGTGAACTCAGTTTTGGACGCCTGCATGACGCCGAATATACCAATACGCTTGATGCCGAATTGCTGGCAATCCATAATTGCCTTGGCGAGGATAAAGGCGATCGATGACGTGAACACAAATGGCCCGAATTCAACCTTCATTTCCCGCTCTGGATAGGCCACCGCGCCAGGAAAACAGGGCATGTTCTCCTTATCGCGCATGTGGACAACCGGCATATCTTCGAGCGCGCGCAGGTACCGATACGACCTGGACTGGTCCTGAATTGGCACGTGCACCTCGAACCACTCGCTTACGCGGGGCAGAGTGCGCTTTTCAATGTTGTGCGGCGAACAGGCATAGATCAGCCAGTTCTTGTCGAATGGAGCAAGCTCGACAGTGTCAGGATGCGAGCCCAGCACAGCGATGCCATCAGGGCACGCGACGGCCGCATCAAACTCCTGCCCGGCGGCAGCCAGGCCCAGCAACACGTCTTGCCCTTGAATAATCTGTTCCGGCATTTACTTTTCCTTGATAAAGGTTAGATCAGAAGCCCTTGGACCTACTTAAAGTTGCGCCTAGATGCCGGTATCGCGTGGTGCGGAAACATTGATCCAATCGATATCGACGATCGGCGCACCGGCTGCATCAACGTCCATGACCGCAATGACGGGCGTCAGCGCGACGTTCGAGGCGATCGGCGAAGACAAATAGCCCTTGTTCACGCCATCAATGAAAAACGTGACCTGCCCGCCCGTGTCACTGATACCGCGGCTGACAACCAGCTCGAGATCCTGATATTTGTTGTTGGTTGGCGCACCAGTGTCGAGCAGCACAGACTGGTCACCAGAATCGCCAGCCGTAGACTTGGCGGACACGCCGGTCCAACCCGAGCCAAGCACGTTGTTCTCACCGATCAGAAGGCCGACACAATCAGCAGCAGGCGTGATCACGCCACCACCGGTATCGTAAGCGGGCATTTCAAAGGAGACATTATCGGTGAAGCCGACGAAGACACTGCCGACGGCATAGTCACTGACCTTAACGCGGGCGGCCAGGCGCAGCTCGCCAGAGGCGCCGCCCGGTCCCTGATTGGCTTTCCAGTTCAGCGCCGAGACCAGCGATTGTCCGCCAGCAGGCGTTGCCGTTGCCGTTGCCGAATTGGCCAGCCGGTAAACACCACCGGTACCAGCCTGGATTGCCTGGGTGTGGCCGGTATCGCCCTCGAGAGCCGACCACTCATCAGCCACGACGTCACCGAGGAAGTCATCGAAGATTGCGGCCTTGCTTGGCGATGGATGCACAATGGTGGCTTCACCGTCACCGCCGGAGATAAGGCCAAATGGTGCCATCACCTCATCATCCGGAGAGATACCGAGCGCACGACGATGCAGGCCCTTAAGCATTTGCTTAGACATGATAAATCCTTACTGATTTGCTTATTGCTATGGATTTGACGTCAGTCAGGAACACGCTTGGTTGCATTCACCGTGACGTCACCGGAGATGCGCGCGGTATTATCTGGCGCTGGAGATGCAGGGGTTGCAATCGCACCGGTAAACCATGTGCGACCCCATGTGCGACCCCATGTACCGCCCCAGGCATCACTGCCGACAGATGATGCGATGGCGCCTTCCGTGGCTATACGCTTGCTAGCATTCGCCGAGGGCTCAACAGGAACACGACTGGTAATCGTGGTCATGCAATGCCCCACGTGTTGCCGGTGCCAGTATCGCCAACACCCGTAACGGCCACATCGTTGACATATTGGATATTCGCATCGACCTGCCCGGCAACCGTGAATGTGAGGCTGTCAGTTTTAGCCTGGATAGCATCGACAACCGTATCGACAGTTGCAACAGACGTGACCAGCCCATCGATCAGGAAATCGACTACTGCCAGTGCAGCAGCTGTTGCACCAGCTGCTGCTGCGGTCTCGAGCGTCGCCAGTCGCTCATTTATTCCCGTGTCCGAAAGTGCAGTTACCGTGACGTCAAGGTTTTCCAGATTGGTGTTGGCAGTCAGAACGCGTGCACCATCACCCTGCCACACAGCCTGATTGACGGCACCAGTGTCGAGAGTTGCCGTTGCTTCGGCAGCGAGCCGCCCGGTATCATATTCATCCGCAAGCTGGCCAAGATGCGTAGCCTTGCCGGTATCTCCATCGATCAGCTGCACATCGGCGGGCACATGTTCGCCAAACGAACCCGTGACTGAGTGACCAGCACGCACGCTGTTCCACACCGCATTCGAAACGGCGCCAGTATCGACCGAGGCGGCCGCACCCTGCAATTGACCAGTGCCGGTATCAAATGTCCCGCTATCGGTCAGCTTGGTACCGGCAAATGATGCGAACCTGCCCAGAGCGCCGGTATCACCGCCCAGCTTGCCCACATTCACGCCCTGACGCAGGCGGCCAAATGTGCCAGTATCACTATGGCCGGTATCGGTTTCATCCCAGACCGCATCGACAACTTGATTAATGTCAAACCTTGCGTCGTCGCTCAGCGTGAGATTTGTAATGCCAGAAATTGTAAAGGCACCGCGCATGGATATCGATCCAGCTGTGCATGTGCCCTCAATAAGCTGACCATGGCCTTCCATCGAAACAGTTTGGCCAGAAATCATTCCTTCCAGCTGCAACCCACCGGACCAATGCCGCAGATTGACCGTTTGTGCCCCGGTTCCAAATGTCATCTTAGGAGCAGACCCGCCAGCAATTCCGGAAAAGCATTGCTCCAGCACATAATTGCCTGCATCAGTACTCAGCGTGATTCCGGCAGTTGCCCCAATAATCCGGCACCGACGCAGTACCGATGCAGGCAGCGAAACCTCGGCAACCGTGCACTCTACAAGGCGTGGAGCATTCGCCCCTGTAGCAATGCCTGAAATATCCGCGCCCTGAATATACGAATTCGATATCGATTGGCCGCCAAGTGCCAGCGTCCAGTCGTGTCCCATAAATACTTGATTTTCTTGAGCCGCCGCAAATGTCACGCTTGAGCCTGGAGCTACATAAATATTGCGCAGATTGGTCGCAGCGAGCAACGTATTCGCCGCAGCAATCGTGCCGACTGGATTGCGTGCCGTGCCATCGACGCCAACGACCGTATTGGTATTCGACTTGTTGGTGTCCAGCCAAACAGCACCGCCATCATAGCCTTCTGATCCACGCGAGAACTGGCATAAGATCTGATCCACAGCAAGCGTCGACGACGATAGCCCGGTTGCCTGGAATTGAACACGCACCTTGCCTTCATCAGCACCGGACCCAACCATGTTCACAGTCAGCGCAAAAGCATTAACCTCATTCGTAGAAGGATTTTTGCCAACGAATGACCCGATCTGCTTGAACGTCGAAGAGACCCAATCGAAGCCGAAGACGTTGACGACATCATTCGAACTGTTCACATAGCCCGTGACCTCAACACTTGATGGCACGCCGCCACCAATATGAAATTCATAGTAAAGATCGAGCGTACCAGCAGCATCAGCATGCTCATGATTGGTACCATCAAGTTCTTCTACGCTCGCAACCGTACCACTCGACTGGGTGCCAGTCGTAAGAACATATGCGGCCCCGGTATCACCATCACTTGCAGGCGCAATATTTACTGCCGAACCGACGTTTGCGATGCCAGCCAGCTGATTTTGTGTTGCCGGAGCGGTATCATCGACATAGCCAGTACCATTGTGCATGTCACGCAGGTTGCCAGCCGCACCAGTGTCGCTCACAATGGATGCGATGTTCACATCAATCGTATCCACCTCAAACACGCCTGGAAAGAACCGGACCGAGCGGCCATCAATCGTAACGGCATCAACCGCGATGTGATATTGCCCGCCAGCATCGAAAAATCCGGTATCATCCGCCGTATTGTAAATATCGACCGAGAACCGGTAGAGGCCCGTCCGGTCACCATACTGCCCCGTGTCGCTGATCAGCGAATAGCCCGAGTCCGTCGCGCGCGGTGCCGCCCCGCCATTCTTGAAGATTTCAATGTCAGTGACAGCGAGCCCGGACAACGCAATGCTTGCGCCGGAATCATTATATGCAGCGAACGGCACATACAGCGTATCACCTGGGCTTGCAGCGGTGAGGCCGCCAGCTTTGCGCTTTCCAAAATTGATTGTCATCAGCTCACCAATGCGCGCGGATTAAGCAGCACACCCTCTACAAGGCCGGAACCGACTAAAGCAGGGGCCCCGCCAGCCTCATCATAAGTAACATCGAGCTCAGCTGACTGAGCAGTGGCATGGCTTAAATCAGCGAGGTTCGCGTTATTGTTGTTGGCACCAGACTGATCTATGATCACAAAACCAATATCATTACCGGATAACCAGCCCCCGCGATTGACAATTTCCTGCACGATAGCAGTCACATCCACCGTCTTGATGCCAGTTGATGTAAAATCATCGATTTCGGTGAAGGCGGTTGTCTGCGGCGCAGATGCAGGCAAATTTCCAGGATCAGACCAAGTGTTGACATCATCAATGTCAACACCATGAATCCTAAGGTCCGCTGTGCCCTCGTTTCCGATCACTTCAATGCTAAACGTTGCGCTGTCTATGGTTGCGGCATTAGGAACAGCCAGCGTTTGAAACCTGAAACCAGCAACGATAAGCTGACCATAATTATAGCCAGCCTGAATCGACGTGTATCCCGTGTAAAGATCGGCGCCAATCTGGTCACGATCGTCACCAGTCGCCGAAATAACCTCCGACACAGATGGATCGATTTTTACAGGATACTGAACATCATGATTCCATATTACCCTACCACGACGCGACCGCCGAACCGACGTAACACGACCCGTCCACTCAGCAATCAGGCTGTCACCGACCCACCGCGTGTTGATTTCACAGCGCTGACCAGCGGCATCAAGACCGGTTATCGGCTGGATCATTGCCTTGTTGCCGAGCACCTCCCACTGCCACAAGCGCTCTGACTTGGCTGAATGCAGCGTCAGGAACGTTGCAATCCCAGCTGCCCCCGGCACGATGCTGTAATCACATTTGATGCCAATGCCCGGCCACACATGCTCATTGCCGCGCAGATCTCTCCGCCGGATGTATTTATGCAGATCTTGAGCTCCAATATGCGTCAGCTCAACAGAAACAGAACCTGCCGCGCCAGTGTACCAATACATCGGGGCATTGCGCGCGACCCTCACCTTGTGCGCGTTATGCTCGATAAGATATGTGCCGCGATCGA
>Ga0255053_10001696_pt1 | contig 12032 bp, 11 predicted proteins | sample JV7_2_22_MG_FD_188635 | JGI IMG/M metagenome (GOLD analysis project Ga0255053, IMG submission 188635) | Seawater microbial communities from Jervis Inlet, British Columbia, Canada - JV7_2_22 | ecosystem: Environmental > Aquatic > Marine > Inlet | place: Canada: British Columbia | collected...
TAAATATTTTCGAATACCCTCAATCGTATCCGGGAGTATCACTTCAAACGACTCGATTCTCAGCTGACTCCCATATTTCGTATGGGTTTCCCATTTTCCATTGATCTCGAGCGTCTCCCCTGGTTTAGGATCAGGCAGGAAGCCAAGCACGGTTACAGGTTTGTTGGTTTTTGAGGTTTTAAATCGGGCAATAGTAAAATGGTTATCCGGATTATGGAAGGTAATTCGTTCTATGTGGCCCTCAAGGGTGGTCATATCAATGGCGGGTTAAACACTGGAAATTTTGAAAAAATGCGATGGATTTGATAGCCAACTGGCTTTATTTATTTTCATGTTGCGAAGTGATCCAATGGACAGCTTCATAAAGGTCTTCTGCCACATGGTCGGGATAGATTCTTTTCTGAGATAATATTTTTTCAGCCGCCTGACCATTGCCGGTTTTTACTAAAGCGCAATAGCCGCATCCGGCATTTTTTGCGCACTCGATATCTTTTATACTGTCCCCGACCATGAATGTATTTGCAAGCTCGATCTGATATGCCTGCTGTGACCTGAAAATCAATCCGGGTTTCGGTTTACGACAATTGCATCCATCTTCAGGCAGATGCGGACAAAAAAAAATATCTTTGATTTCAGCCCCCTGGCGGCCCACAGCAGTTCTCATCCTATCATGGATCGATTCAAGGGTCTTTCTGGACAACATGTTGCGGTTGATAACGGACTGGTTTGTGATGATAATAGTGGAAAATCCGGCCAATGTCAGATGGACCAAAGCCTCGATACTCCGCGGTAGAAACTCAAACTCAGACCAGCTCTTGATGTAATCCGGGGAATCCCGATTGATTACGCCATCCCTATCAAGGAAAACGACCTTTTCAAGCGTCATGCGCCCCCTTCAACTACTCTGCGACCACGAATGCATCCGGGTGTCCATTTTGAATCAGAATATTTTCGTATTCGACTGCTTGTTTCAACGTGCTGCATTTACCGACGCGCACCCGATAGATCTTTTCATCGCCAATCTGGCCAATAGCGATATGAGCGTTCTTATATTTTTGGTCAAGTTTTTGTTTAAATTTCTCGGCATTTTGTCGTTTTGAGAAAGCGCCTACCTGAATAGTAAAATTGCCCCGGTAATAATCGATCGGGACATTGGAAGCATCCATATGGTTCGGGCTGTCCGCTCCTCCTGACGCGCCGAGCGCCATAATCTTCACCGGGGCTGTGCCGGCCCCTGCCATGCCGATCTTTTTTGCTGCCGCATAAGAAAGATCAATGATTCTACCGCGAACAAATGGGCCGCGATCGTTAATTTTGACATCGAGTTTTTTGTTGTTGTTAAGGTTGTGTACCCTCACATAGGTACCGAGAGGAAGGGTTTTATGGGCGGCTGAAACTGCATACATGTTGTAAATTTCTCCGCTGGAAGTTTTTCGACCGTGAAACTTTTTGCCATACCATGATGCGATCCCCTGCTGCTGGAATCCTTTTGAATATGGAATAGGTTGGTACCATTTTCCCATCACCCGATACGGTTTGGAATATCCTGCGGGTCGATCAGGAGGCTTTTTTAAGTTGGAACAGCCCTGGACCAGGAGTAAAAATAGGCCACTGACCAAAAAAAAACGATAAAAGCGTTGCGTATATTTACTCAATTTTTTGAATGGGGTTGTTTATTTTTAAGGGCGATTTTTAAAACATCCATCATTTTGTCAGCAAAATGGAAATGGATATCCTGTTGGATTTTTTTAGGGATGTCTTCTATATCTTTTTTGTTCCCCTTTGGCACGATAATGGTTTTAATACCTGCGCGGTGGGCGGCTAGAACTTTTTCCTTTACCCCCCCGACTGGCAACACTTGTCCCCTGAGCGTTATTTCGCCGGTCATGGAAAGATCTTTTTGGATCGTCTGGTTGGTTAGAAGTGAAACGAGCGCCGTCAGCATGGTAACTCCGGCTGAGGGACCGTCCTTGGGAATCGCACCGGCAGGTATATGTATATGAAGATCCTTTTTTTCAAAAAAGTCCTCATCGATTTCGATCGCCTCTGCGTTTGTCCTGATAAAACTCAAAGCAGCAGTTGCGGATTCTTTCATCACATCTCCGAGTTGCCCGGTTAATGTAAGATGCTTATTTCCTTTCATGGCGGTGGCTTCAACAAAGAGAATTTCTCCGCCGCTCTGCGTCCATGCCATTCCCGTGGCGACCCCAGGCGTCGAAACCCGTGCGCTTGTCTCGGAAGTAAAACGTATCGGTCCGAGGTATCTGGCGATGTCCTTTACCTTTATCATCACCTTTTTTGTCTCTTCCTGTGCGATTTTGCTGGCAACACCACGGCAAATGGTGGCAATCTCCCGTTCCAGATTTCTCAACCCGGCCTCCCGGGTATAGTCCGATATGATTCTTTTTATGGCCACTCTTGTAAATGTAAGCTGATCGCCCACGAGGCCGTGTGCCTCCAGTTGACGCGGAATAAGGAAGCGAAACGCAATTTTAATTTTTTCATCCAGTGCGTAACCCAGAAGTTTGAGAACTTCCATTCTGTCCATCAAAGCCGGGGGTATCGTGTCCAAAATATTTGCAGTTGTGATAAACATGACTTTGGACAGGTCAAACGGGACATCCAGGTAATGATCTGAAAATGAGAAATTCTGCTCCGGATCGAGGACCTCCAGCAATGCCGAGGAGGGGTCGCCTCGATAGTCGCCCCCCAGCTTGTCGATCTCATCCAGCATAAAAACCGGATTATTCGATTCTGATCGCCTGATCCCCTGTATGATTCGGCCGGGGAGTGCCCCCACATAGGTTCTCCGATGTCCTCTGATCTCAGCCTCATCCCGGACGCCCCCTAAAGAAATACGAAAAAACTTTCGTCCCAATGATCGGGCGATGGAGCGACCCAAAGAGGTCTTTCCAGTACCGGGGGGACCTGCAAAGCAGAGAATGGGGCCCTTTGATTCCGGTTTGAGCTTACGGACAGCTAGGTACTCTATAATACGCTTCTTTGCTTTTTCAAGCCCATAGTGGTCTTCGTCTAAAATCTTTCGAGCCTTCTTTATGTTGAGGTTGTCTTTGGTGCTTTCCTGCCAGGGAAGGGATGTCAGCCAATCCAGATAGGTTGATGCCACCGTATATTCTGAAGAAGACGGGTGCATGCGTGACAGGCGACTCAGCTCACGTTCCGCCTCTTTCTTTGCTTCATCCGGAAGTTTTTTTTCTTCTATTTTGGCTTTGTATTCGTCAATTTCAACGGATGTATCATCCTTTTCTCCCAATTCCTCTTTTATGGCTTCCATCTGTTGACGTAGGAAGTATTCTCTCTGTTTTTTATCCATATCACCTTTTACCTGGGACTGTATTTTATTCCCAAGTTCAAGAATCTCCAGTTGATGATTTGCCAGACGAGACACCTCTTTTATTCGCTTTTTAACGTCACTGATTTCGAGTATTTTTTGCTTCTCTTCGAAGGTAAGGTTTATGGTGGATACCACCATATCGGTCAAAGTGCCGACCTCTTGTATCGATTTCGCCATCGCCCCGATCTCTTTTGGCAACCCGGGAGAAAATTCGACAATTTTTGTAAATAAACCGATCAGATTTGACATGAATGCTTCGGTTTTAGTATCCTTTTTTTCTGTTTCTTTGATATGTTCAACGGTGGCTTGAAGGTAAGGCTTTCCCTTCGTAAAATTTTTTACTTTAAACCTGCTTAAACCCTGCACAAGCAACTGGGCTTTTTGGTCTTCGCTCTTGGCCATTTTTAGGATCAGAGCGCTTGTACCCACCGCATATAATTCTTCCGCTGAATATGTGTTCTTTATGTCCGGTTTTTTGGATAAGAGAAGCCCAATGATGCGGTCCTTCGACATTGCTTCGTCTATCAACCGAATAGCTTCATTCTGCATGACCATCAAGGGTAAAACCATTTTAGGGAAAAGGACTGCGTCAAAAAGAGGAAGAATCGGAAGCACCTTAGGTAATGATTCAGGGCTAAAATCCGGTGATGGTTGCTGTTCTGTCATATGTACCTCCAAAAAAGTGCACCCGACAAAAAAAGGGAGATCGGGTAAACATAGGATCAAAATGAGAAATTCCTAAATTCCCGTCGGAATCGTTATCCATCTATGATGGGAATTTTGTGGGTTACATCCATCCTTAGTTTGAGAAGCCGTATCTGGAGAAAACCGTCTAAAAAGGACGCTGAAACCTTATCGGTGTCTATTGGGGTTGGGAGAAAAAGAATACGCTCAAATTTGCCGTATTGAATCTCTGCCAGTCGATAGGTGGTGTTCTCCACGCGGGGTATTTGATAGCGGTTCCCATAGATCTTAACCGCCTTATTGTTGATTTCAATGTCCAGATCCTCTTTCTGAACGCCCGCAATTTCAGCCAGGATAACAATCTCGTCAGGAGTTTCATAAATATCCATTTGAGGACTCCACATACACTCGGAAGAGATGAACATCGGGTTGACCGGACGCGGTCGAAATATGTCCTCAATGACTTTTTCGAATTTAGATTCAATAGTATCCGGATCGTCGCCAAAACGTATTTTGATATAATCCATCCTCAACTCCTAAGACCAACTGTGGTAATCACAAGGTTTTTTAAACTTAATTGTTTGATCATGTTTGATCATAGATAACATTTTAATCGATATCTGTAAAGAGAAGTATTTAATGATACGGATTCCAACCCGGCAGAGAGTGATTTTCTTATCGCTTGACAAGATATCAGATATGATTAATTTTTACCATACTGAGTTTCACGTAATCTTCCATTGTACAAGTCGGCCAGGTAATTTTATGATGTGTTCGCCATTTCAGTGGGGAAAAAATTGGGGGTGATGATATGCCCGTTGTAAGATGGGATCCATTTAGAGGTGTTTCAGCTTTACAAGAACGGATTAACCGACTGTTCGACGAATCATTTTCCCAAACCAAAACACTGGATGATGATGCCACTTTGTGCGCATGGGAGCCCGCGGTGGATGTATACGAAACGGGCGGTGTCATTGTCTTTAAGGCAGAGTTACCCGGTGTCCAAAAAGAGGATGTTTCCGTTGAGATAAAAGACAATGTCCTCACACTAAAGGGAGAACGGTTCGTTGATCCAGAAATTGATGAAGAAAAATATTATCGCAAAGAGCGATGCTTTGGAACATTTCACCGATCGTTTACACTCCGATCTGTTGCGAGACCGGACCAGATCAAGGCCAAATTTACAGATGGTATCCTCGAAGTAGAAGTTCCCAAACCCGAAGAAGAGAAACTAAAACATATTAGTGTAAATATTGAGTAGCATTCTTGGGCAACTCCTTGAGTATCAACTCAGCAAACAAAACCTATTTTGTGCTGGGTTCCCAGTACTTCCTATTCTTTGGTGTGCTCGGTATCTTTCTCCCCTACTTTAACCTCTACTGCTACCATATCGGTTTCAGCGGTTTTCAAATCGGTATTTTATCCGGCCTAAGATCTATGATTTTGGTTCTCTTCTCCCTGATCTGGAGCGCGTTAGCCGACCGATTTCAGATTCGAAAACCATTGTACATACTCTGCCATTTTTTAAGCACCACCTTGTGGATTTTCTATATCTTTACTTCCGATTTTTTGCAAATGCTCGTTATTACTTTTTTCTTTGGAATATTTTACTCCCCTATTATTTCCTTTTTGGAAGCAGTTACCATCGACTCTTTGGGAAAGGAGAAAAAAAAATACGGGAGAATCAGGGCTTGGGGTTCCCTCGGTTTTATCCTGATGGTTATTCTTTTCGGGAAAATGATAGACCTTTTTGCCATTGAAATCATACTGGTATCTATTTTTGTCGGATCATTGCTTCAGTCGTTTATTTCAACCAAAATACCGGCGATGACAATCAAAAAGAAGCCACCCATGGTTCCTGAGACAAATGCACTTTTAAAGGGCCGTATTATAATTTTTCTTGTTTGTGCCTTTCTGATGCTGGTTAGCCACGGAACGTATTACGGTTTCTTCTCCATACATCTTGCAAATCTAGGGTATGGAAACAGCTTTATCGGCACGACTTGGGCCTTGGCCTCTTTGGCCGAAATCCTTGTGATGATAAAATCAAACCGAATTTTTAAGTGGTTTTCCTTTGAAAATGTTTTGAAATGCTCATTCATTGTGGCCGCAGCAAGGTGGTTTGTACTATTTGTTGCCAAATCACCTTTGGCAATACTATCCTCACAAATTTCCCATGCCATCACTTACGGCACATTTCATATGGCCAGTATTCTGTACATCGATTCCTTGGCACCGGATAGGGCCAAAACCCTGGCACAGGCCGTCAACAATGCGGTTACCTATGGGCTTGGTCTAATGACCGGTTTTTTCATCAGCGGTGCCTTATATGAAAGGGTCGACTCATATTTTTTATTTATGGTCAGTGGTTTCATTGCTCTTTCCGGGGGTATACTTTTTTGGTGTTTTCCTATGGTTGACCGTCAATCTAAAAACCGGCGTCCTAATAAGATAACCTGTTGAGAACGTTTCATAAACAATTCCATCTTGACGGCAGAACTTTCGTTACTGTATGATGAAAAGGGAGTAAAGAGGTAAATTATACTTTCATTCTACGGATTTCACTTTAACATCTTTAAGCGTAGTTTCTTAGTTCTGGAATTTGTGTCTTTTGGGGCAAAATATTTCTGCATTTTGTTTTTCTCACGCAAAGCCGCAAAGGAAAAACAAGAAAAATTCGTGGCGTTCTTTGCGCCTTTGCGAGAGTTTTTTTGATTCCGGTTTATCCGGGTTAGGAAATTGTTATGAAGATAAAACCTTTTCGGATCAAACTGTTCATTATTCTCCTTGCAGGTGTTTCAGTGCTTGGAAGTTCCCGGCTCCTGTTGGCAAAACAAAAGATGGATGCGCCATTGGACATCATTGTGAAAATCGGCCACCTGGATAAAACCCTAAACCTCATCGATGATCTGGCCCGGTCGGACACAAACCAACCGGCACTATCGGTTGGCAGCATGTTGAGGGGTTTTCTTCAAGGTACAGAATGGATCGATCCGGATCGTCTGATCATTATAGGGGTCATGCTGGAAGAACCAAAGCCTGAAATGGCCGTGCTTATCCCTTTTCGGCATCCGAATCCGAATTTTCAGAACACATTCAATGCATCAGCCGGACCCAACTATTATGTGTTGACTCTGCCCCCGGGCCAAAACGTTCAATCGAATGATCTCGAAACGGCAATGGTTTCGGCTTCCAAATCCAAAATAAAAACAACGTTATCTGTTGAAGCGGCAGTGAGTCATGTCATTCAGAAAAAGAACGAACAGATTCGCGAAATGTTAACTCAATTGGAGCGTCTGCCCCTTGATCAGAATAAAAACAATTTACCTGTAAATCCGCAGGACATCCGTTCACTGATTTTAAAAATGCTCGATACGGCCGCTCAGCTCGAAACCCTTTCAATCGGTCTGGATATTAATAAGATCATGTTTACATCTGCTGCTGAAGCCAAAGCACTTGACAACAGTGAGCTCGCTGCCCTGTTTACAAGGGATGCCAAAACCACCCTTCTCGATGAATACAAACCTCAACTTCAGATCAATTTCAGATCGCAGCGGTACAATATGGATGGTGTTCTTGAACTCGTCGGCAGCACCTTTGGCCCGTTTTACGAAAAGATGGGAATCGATTTTTTCAGTTTGGCTGAAATCGGTAAACGATTTACTGGTGAAATGGCCGGCGGAATCTCCTTTGTAGAAGCCGGAATCCGTTTTGAAATGATAAATGTTTTAAAACGTCCGGAAATATCAACGGACTTTCTCGAAACCGTCTATATCCCATGGTTGATGGAATTTAATCAGAAAATGATGAATATTCTAAAATCACAATCGGGTGAGGAAATAGAACCCGTATTTATCAGGACCCCAAACAGTACTGTGGATGGTCAAACCGTTGTCGGTATTCGAACCCAGTTGCCTGTTTTTCCCGGCACTGAGAAAGGGCCGGGTATGGGCATCTCTAAAGGGCTTTTAAAATATGAGGTACGGATGGCAGCGGTGGGAAACCTTATATTGACCGCGCCGAATGACCAGCGAATCAAAGATTTGATAGCGATAACCAAAAAACTCCGAAAAAAACCAGCAACAGGTGCTCTCATGACGATCGATTATGATATTACCGGCTATCTGGGAGCCATCCTCGAATTGATACCCGCATTGAAGGGCCAGAATCGAACGCTGCCCCAGATGGGGAGGGTAAACATGCAGTTGGATATGAAGGACGGCCGTGCATATACCCGCTCTTCCATACTAACGGAGGATATCAATACCCTGATTCGGTATTTTAAAAATATGACACCCCTTAGCCAGCAGAAAAAATCCGTTACCAAAGCACCGGATAAAAAAAAGACGGTAAGGAAAGCGCCTCAAAAAGAACGGGGCATAAAACAGGTCGCCAACATTCCGGAAAAAGACGAAACATTCTGGGTCAAAAAAGGAGCATACAATGCAACATATGGTCATGACAAAGCTGCATTAAAACAGTTCCAGAAAGCCATAGAACTAAACCCAAATAGCGATCATATCCATTTCCAACAGGGCATTTCGTACGGAGAAATTGGCAAGTACGATAATGCGATATCTTCGATCAACAGGGCCATTTCGCTGAATTCCCAAGACGCACACTACTATTACGGACGGGGAAGGGTTTTTCTTTTATCCGGACAGAAAAGCAAGGCATTGGCAGACTTTAAACATGCAGCGGCCCTGGGAGATAGAGATGCCCAGAGGTATTTAAAGCGCACAGCCGGAACAAGCGAAAAAAAATAGGGAGAAACCCCCGGGGGAACGTCTGAAGGCTCAAGCGGAAACAAGTTTCCCGTGATCCAGCGACAGGGTGTGGCTCGTCAATACGGCGGCTTGATGTATATCGTGGGTTGTAAAAATAATACTGATCTTCTTTTCTTCGGTAATTTGTTTAAGAATTTTTAAAATAATAGCCTGGTGTATGGTGTCAACGCTTGAAGTGGGCTCATCACACAAAAGCACTTCGGGGAAAATGGCCAGACCGCGTGCCAAGGCCACCCGCTGTGTTTCACCTGAAGACAAACTATCCCCTTGTGCTCGGGCAAAATGCCGCATGCCCACCAAATCCAGCGCTTCGTCTACCATTTTATCACGCTGATTTTTGGACATTCCCCTGATTTTCAATCCAAATTCCACATTTTTATAAACCGTTGTTGTAAAAAGGATGGGGTTCTGATCCACCAGGACCACCCCCTGACGCAGTTTTTGTAAGTAAGAAGTTGAAAACTGAACCTGATCGGAGCAATACCATATCCTGCCCGCGGTTGGCGGTTCAAGAAAACCGAGAATATTTAATAGCGTCGTCTTACCAGCACCATTGGGCCCCAACAGGGCATAGATTATCCCCTTTTCCATTTCCATTGAATGGATATCCAGAACAATCCGGTCATGATACGCCTTTACGAGTTGGGATATAACATAGAGCATCAGGGTCTGGTCCTCCCCTGAACGGAATGAAAAAGAAGATTAATTCCAAAACTGACAGTCAACAGAATAATACCGAGCGCCACGGCTAACGTAAATTCACCTTTATCATATTCCAGGGCCATGGCGGTCGTCATGGTGCGGGTAAACCCCCTGGCATTCCCTCCAAGCATCATGCTGATGCCGACTTCTGCAATGACTCTGCCAAAGGCCGCTATCATCGCAGCAATAATTCCAAATCTTGCTTCTTTAAAAATGACCATTGCCATCTGAAAGCGGCTCGCACCCAATGTCAGAGCGGTTTTGCGATACCTTGCGTCAATTCGGCTGATAGCGGCGATGGTAAAAGTAGCAATGATCGGTAGGATCAACAGGGTCTGCCCGATTACTATCGCCGTTTGGGTGTAAAGGAGTCCCAGAGATCCAACGAGACCTTTTCTGGCAATAAAAGAATAGACAAACAGGCCGATGACCACCGTGGGGAGTGCAAGTAAGGTGTTGAGGATTGTTATCACCAACCGTTTCCCCGGAAAAGAGTTAAAGGCAATAAAAAAACCGAAGGGGATCCCCATCGCGCCGGCAATCATCGTTGAAGTCGTGCTGATCTTTAGTGAAACCAAAACGATGGATACCATTTCAGCATCAAGAGATCCGACAAGATACAGGGCAGATATCAGACTGTCTATAAGCATATTCGCATGTTATAATTGATTTTAACCTTGAGTTTCGAATCCTCAGTTCAATGAAGAACCGCATCCGGATAAAAGAGCGCTTTCCCATGAAGTTTGTAATTCCCTATAAGGCGCTGCCCCTTTTTTGATACCAACCACTCCGCGAATCTTTTTGCCAATTCATACTTTACATGGGGGTGGATGGCAGGATTAACCGGTATCACACCATAGGGGTTTACCAAATCCGGATCTCCTTCAGTCAAAACCGCCAGATCGAGCCCCCCCTTTCTTCCATATTTATATTTGATAAATGTACCACGGTCGGCAAAAGTATATGCTTGTTTTTCTTCTGCAAAGGTGATCGTTTTCCCCATGCCTTGACCGATTGAAAGATACCAGTCTCCCAGCCCTTCCGGGTGGAAAAAATCGATTGCTCCTGTTTTTCCTTCCCTCCTGATCACTGTCGCCTTTTTTATCATATTTAATCCTGTTTCTTCCCAGAGAGCCTGCTCCTTGGTGTGCGTGCCGCTATCGTCCCCCCGTGATACAAACATCACTTTGGCCCGTGCAATCTTCCTGAAAGCAGACACAGCATGTCGTATCCCCTTTATACCGGCCGGATCATTTTTAGGTCCCAGAATGACAAAATCATTGTGCATGACCGCGTAGCGCTTTGTTCCGTATCCATCCCGGATAAAGAGTTCTTCCAGTGATTTGGCATGGACAAAAATCACGTCAACATTTCCATCTCTTCCATCGCGAATTGCAGCCCCTGTCCCTTTTGCAATGACCATTACACGAATGCCGGTATCTTTTTCCAGCTCGGGCAGTAGCATGTCGAGCAGACCCGAACTCTGAGTACTGGTGGTGGTTGACATTTTGAGTATGTTGTCAGCACCTATACCTTTTCCAGCTACGATCAGCACAACGAAAACAAGGCAGATCGTAACCGTCAAATGATATTTCGTTTTTGTCAAATCTATTTTATCCCTCCTACGGCAACGATTTTTTTTGTATTTCTCGGCTAAAGAATACCGGCATCTTTAAGAAACGATTCCACCTCCCGAAAAAAAATGTCCCAGTCCGGGGGGCTATCGTTGTGCCCGGAATCATACGTAATCATTTTGCCGTTTCTTGCTGCCCGGTAGAGGGCCAGGCCATGCTTGTAAGGAATGACCTCGTCCCTTTTCCCGTGCATGATGAGGACAGGACCATAAAAAGACCTGACGACGGAGAGGTTATCGAAGGGATCTCTGACCAGGAAACCGGGTATCAGGTATTTTGTTGCAAACGATCGCGCACTGGTAAAGGTCGACATTAAAATGAGGACTGCCCCAGGCCGCTTTGCCGCGAGTGCACAGACAGCGCCGCCGCCAAGGGAACGCCCCACCAGAATTATTTTTGAGGCGTCCACATCCGCTCGCGCGGTGAGCATATCATAAGCGGTAACGAAGGTTTCGGTGATACTGCTTTGAGATGGTGTCCCTTTTGAACGCCCGTACCCGGGATACTCCACAAGCAATACCCCGATGCCGAAACGAGTGAACCGTTTCAGCTCAACCGGCCAGAAATCGATTAATTCCCCATTGCCGTGGGCAAAGATAACCGCCGGATAGGGTAAAGCACCCGGTTTGGTTACCGGCGGCAGATACCATGACTCAATTGTTCCACGACCGGTTTTCAACCAGATTTTTTCCATACCCGGGACAATCACTTCGCTCTCCGGGGGAACATCAATCATGTAACGGGGGAACATGATCTTCCGCTGGACCAGAAATAAGAAGCCACTGTAAAAAACATATAAAATAAGGATTAAACCGACTATTTTTATCATGATATTGACCGCTCCACACTGAAGAAAAAAATGGCAGCTAT
>Ga0255053_10001699_pt1 | contig 12020 bp, 12 predicted proteins | sample JV7_2_22_MG_FD_188635 | JGI IMG/M metagenome (GOLD analysis project Ga0255053, IMG submission 188635) | Seawater microbial communities from Jervis Inlet, British Columbia, Canada - JV7_2_22 | ecosystem: Environmental > Aquatic > Marine > Inlet | place: Canada: British Columbia | collected...
AGAATTTTGCGGGCTTTTTAAACATTTCGATTTCAAAAATCGAAGTGTGTGATTTAAAAGATAACACCTTTTTCGCCAAAATTTATTTTATTTCCAAAGACGCCAATTTTGAAATGGATGCGCGCCCGAGCGACGCGATTGCACTGGCACTTCGATTTGACGCACCGATCTATGTGGCTGATGAAGTCATGCAAAAATCGAAAATTGGAGACGGTGAAGCCGAAGTTTTAGACACCAGCAAAGAAGGGAAAAAATGGGCTGATTATCTGGAAAGCCTATCACCGGAGGATTTCGGTAAGTTCAAGATTTAGAGCGATTTAATCGTACGTGAACCGCCTTGTCCCAGAATAAACCGGCCGGGTTGGATTTAAATAAGCGCCGCTGCTTTGCTTCGGCGCTTTGAAATTGTCTGTCCTCATTTTGATCCACCATTTTCATTCCGTTAGAAAATCCCCCAAAAAAGACGTTTTCACAAGTTTGGTTTTGCGGCTAAAATTGTTCATAACTTGTTGATAACCGCGAATCTGCCTAAAATGTTTAGGAAAAATTTTAGATTTTATAAGTTTACGAAATGAATGGAAATATTTTACATCATGATCTATTTTCAATAGATTCCAATTAGATGCGGATTGTTGATAACTCTGTTCGGCCGAATTTGAAAAACAGCCATAATCCGATTTGACACTCAGGCCGGTTTATCCAAATATAGTTTTAAGGTCATCTGTATTTTTTTCCTTCCTGGAGATTCCATTGTGATTGTTGCCGCATTTTTCATGCGCGGCCAAGAGGCAGACTATTTAAAAATTCGTTGCCGAATTCGCAAATTTCTGTAACCGCTGAATTCTGGTTGGGTCGGCACCCAGATTATTAAATTGGCTTTAAATGTCCATATGTTGTGGTTCAATGAACAAGTTATACAATATATAGTTGACATGGGACCTGTTTTCGACTACGGTAGGTAGCAGGTGGGATACGGATTAATTTTAAATTCCAACTGATTTTAAGGAACGAAGCATGTGCACGATTTTAGTGATCGATGATGAAAAAGGCATTCTGCGTGTGATTCAGGAGGCTTTAACAAAATTCGGCCATGACGTCGAAATAGCGCTCGATGGAATTGAGGGGATTCAAAAATTTGATGACGGCAGCTATGATATGGTGATTACCGATTTGCGCATGCCGAAACTTGATGGCAAAGGGGTGGTTCAGCACATTCGCAATTCTCGCAAAAATTCCGTTCCCATTATCGGCATTTCAGGAACACCCTGGCAGACTCAGGATTCGGGTTTCGATGCCGTTCTTTCCAAACCATTTCCGCTTCAGGATCTGGTGGAGTCGGTCAAAAAACTGACAGCCATCCCGGCCAAATCCGCATTGAGTGCCTGAAGCCAGAGGCAAGCGGCCAGAAGCCAGCAGCCAGCAGCCAGATGCCAGAAACGACCTTATGATTCCTCTTTTAAAAAGATTTGGTGATACTCGGTGCTGACCAGATGTTTTTTTAACAAGCGTGTCATCAAACTAAAAATTTCAGCAAGCTCTTCATCGGACAGGCGTTTAATGATGGTCTTCATCAAGCGGTCATCCGAGAATTTTTGAAGGTAATATACAACCGTGTTTTCATCTGTCTCTCGATCGGCACCAAAACCGACCAGTCCTTCATATGTTTCCACAAAATTATGAGAGTGAATGGTCATTTTTCACCTTCTCCTCCTAAACCCGCTATTGCGGTATTCCATGCTTGAGGCCAAAGCGCATGCCTCAATAACTGCCCTGTATTTTCACTGAGTCGTAAAGAATCCGGCCCCTCAAATTAGAACCCAGCTCAAAAATGTCTTTTGGCCCAATATCTTTGTTGGTGCCTCGCTATAAATCCTCAACATACAACAGTATGCCTCCGGTTTAAAGCTCGGCTCCGCCGCGATCTTGAACCAAAATCCTATTTTTGAGATGGGTTCTAGACAGCCTGCCTCCGGCGGAAAAGCCCGTTCGCGCGGTTTCCGTTCAAAAATGATGTCTGTCTGATTAATAATTGAAAATCACAATGCAGTCAACAAAAGGTAAGGGACAAATATGGAGAACAAACTATGGCTTAATATGAAACGCTCAATTTAGGTATGGATATGATGTTCCAGGGCCGCTAGTTTTGATCCAATACAGTGCGAATTGAAGTGGCCAGATCATTTTTTATCACCGGTTTCATGACAAATTTTTGAATACCCATTGACAGCGCTTTTTCTTCGGTGATGTCTTCGTTAAAACCGGTGCAAAGAATGACAGGGATATTGGGTTTGATGTCTATCAATTTTTGGGCCAGTTCATCGCCGGTCATGTGAGGCATGGTCATGTCCGTGATCACCAGGTCGAAATTTTGAGGCTGTTTCGCAAACTCATCGAGCGCTTCGACACTGTCAGTTCGCGCGGTGACCTGGTAGCCTAAATTTTCGAGCATCTGTTGTTCCATGGAAATGATTTGCTCTTCATCGTCGATCAAAAGGATGCGCTCGTTGCCCTTGGCGGCGCCATTGGACGGCTCGAATTCGGTTACGACTTCAGCATCTTCGATAACCGGCAAAGTAACCTGGAAGGTGGTGCCTTTTCCCGACGAACTGGCAACGGTGATATCGCCTCTGTGGTTTTTAATGATTCCATGAATGACGGATAACCCCAGCCCAGTTCCTTTGCCTTGTTCTTTAGTGGTATAATAGGGTTCAAAAATCCTGCCCAGCACCACAGCATCCATGCCACAGCCTTCATCCTTAACTGTCAGCTGCAAATGCTTGCCTGGCTGCATACCGATTTTTTCAATTGTTTCTTCATAGCCGATATCGACTTCGCTCAGGATGACTTCCAGTTTGCCGCCCTTATCCTGCATCGCTTGATAGGCGTTTGTGCAGAGATTCATGATGACCTGATGAATTTGAGTGGCATCTCCCATTACAGGGTTACAGTCGTCATCGATGTTATGAATGATTTCTATAGACGCCGGAATCGATGCCCGTAAGAGATTGAGGGCCTCTTTTATGATATATTGTACCTTTACAGGCTTGCGTTCCTGGCCGCTTTGCCGGCTGAATGCTAGGATCTGTTGGACCAGTCCCTTGGCGCGATTGGCGGCCTTAAGAACTTCTGCAAGGTTTTTATGCGCCACACTGTCTTCGGAAACTTCGTCCATGGTTAATTCGGTATACCCGACAATGGGAAATAAAATATTATTAAAATCGTGAGCAATGCCGCCTGCCAGGGTACCGATAGCTTGGATTTTTAGAACCTGTTGCAACTGATGTTCATATTTGGCCAGCTTCTGGGTCCGCTCTTCGACCATCTCTTCAAGGATTTCATTTTGATTGCGCAGCAGCGAATAAAATTCGAGGCTCTCCAGCGCGTTGGCTGTATTGAGCAGTATAATCGATAACAGGGTCAGGGAGGTGTCGGGGATTTTGCTGTTTTTTTGCGGCAGCAATCCGATGAACATACCCCGGATGCGCGAATAGGTGGCAATAACATGCAAAACGAATTTGCGGCTATGATTTTTGGACGATATCAAAACACCGCGCTTTTCTCGTATTGCCCAGGCAAAATAGCCTTGTTGAATCATGTGATCGACTTCTTTTTTAATAAATGTTTTCAGATGGTTCTCATTGCATACGGATAAATCGAAATCTGATTTTTCCTGATCCACTAGATAGAGCGCATTGGCTTCGAAAGGAATCAGGTGGCTGATCCGCTTATCGGCTTCCTGCAAAACATGTTCGGGGCCGTAGCCCTTGTTAATATTTTCTTGAAAATCACCTAACGATAGCGCCATTTCGAGAACATTTTGGATAAACCGCCGGTTCTCTTCCAGATAATCGATACGGGCTAAAAGTTTTTCGGGATCCATCTGTGTGGTGGTATCGTTTTTCATAAAACTTTTAAATTTCCAACATGGATTCTAACGCAAAAAATTGATGGGTCGCCTGTTTGACAACGACGTCAAAACAGGTCTGCGACAGCCCCAGGCTCTCCCAGGCCGCTTGATCCAGCGGCGGTACAAAACGTTCACCGCTGGTACCAATACCCAAACCGTTGGTTATAATGTCCGCCAGATGAACCAGGGTGGCGGGCACCGGTTGCTGGGCCTCACGGGGGTTGTGATGGAAAAATATGTTGTTTTCCAGAACCATCGGCAGCTTCCACTGCTGCAACAGATGTTTGACAACATGGGTGTGGTTACAGCCCAGATGATCATTTTCCTGCAGGTACAACAGCGTATCCGAGGATCGCGCATGGCTCAATATATTGAGCGATTCTTCAGGGAAATAGCTGTAAAGAATCAACCGTCCCAGATCATGTAACAACCCTGAGACAAACAATTGTTCCGTCTGGGGAATGTTTTTGTGGGCGGCTAAGATCCTTGAAATGATACCACACGCCAGACTATGCCTCAGAAAAGAGTGCATACTGAGGATTTCTTTAGGAATGTTGTTAAACAGGGAAATAATGCTGATTCCAAGTGCCAGCCCTGAAATTTCGCGGGTACCGATCAATGTCACTGCCAGTGAAATTTTGTCGATTTTTGAAGGGAATCCATAAAAGGGTGAATTAACGATTTTCAATAAAAGTGCGGTCAAACTTGGACTGCGGTAGATCACCTGCGCAATATCCTCGGCCGATGACAACGGATTTGCAATGACCTCGTTTAATTCAAAAACGATCGAAGGGATTTCCGGCAGGGTAATGTTTTCCTTGTTCAGTTTCTGCAGAAAATTACTTCCAACTATCGGTTGCTCGAGATCAACTTCCGCCAGACCGATCGTTTTGTCTTTTTCGGAAAGATTGTACTTGCTGCGAAACAGAATAGAAATTCGAAATATTTCTTTAATTGCCGGATGTTCCAAATCGACATGGCGAAACAGTTGCTGGGTGTTTTCTTTTGTCTTTTCAATTAGTTCTGGATCCGCAGGGCCGGCAGAAGTATCCTTGTTGCCGTTGTTGCCGCTGATATTGACTTCTGTAACACCCCAAATTTTAAAAATTCGGATATGGGCAGGCTGGATTTTCTTGTCCTTTTTCAGAAGCAGTCGTCCATTGATATCCTTGACTTCTTCATCCAGAACCATACCCGGTTTCAGTTTGTTAATGTGAATGCTACCCATGCGATATGAATCCTGCTGTTTTCAACATGGCCAATTATTAACCCACCTGAATTAATGGGAATTTATGTAAATATGAAGCGATTCGGCGGCTTTCACCGTTCACATTGATCCTTGTGATTCTATTAATGATTATCGTCTTACTTTTTAATAAACTTAAGGAAAAATAAGAAAAATCGGGCTGTTCGGATGGTTCGGTTGAGACCTGCATTTGGAATCGGATGGGCCGGAGAAAGCCTATCTATCCCTATTGGGCACCAGCCCTTCCAGCAACGTGGTTATGGCCGCGAGGTAGTCTTTCAGGCCGCGCATGAAGATATCGTTGTGGTTGGCCCCCGGGATTTTCAGGAAGGTCTTGTCCGGTGCCGGACATGCTTCAAAGAGGGCCTCGCCATCGGAGAAGGGGATGATATGGTCGCGTTCGGCATGGATGATCAGGGTGGGTTTTTGAAATCTACTGATTTTGTCGATGTTGCGAAAACCCTTGGCCTCTTCAAACCCGATTTCAGCGGTATTGATCCCCAAAAGCACCAGCAGTGGACCGGCATAGGCAAAACCACTTTCAACAATCAGGCCATCAATGCCGGCAGCATAATGTAATGCCAGTTCCAGCACGGAAGCGCTGCCAAGGGATCGGCCCATGAGGACCACAGGGCCAGGGTAATCGTTTTTATTAAGCCACTTTTTCACATAATCAAAAATAATGTGGGAATCCCGCATCATTGCGGTTACGGTGGGTTGGCCGGTGGAACGGCCGTAACCGCGATAATCAACGGCTAAAAAATTGATCCCCAGTTGATTCATCATTTGGCCGAATTCATCGTAGTCGGACACGATTTCGCCGTTGCCGTGAAAAAAAAGGATATTACAGGCAGATTTGTCGGTCAGATGAAATCGGGCTCCGACTGCGATTTCGGCTTCTACCGGTATCATGATTTCCGTATTGTCTGATACGGATATCGATCGTCCGAATTCCGGTCGCGGATGAAATAGGCACATCAATATTTTGGGACGATCCAATAGCGAATAGTCTATTTTTGAGATATCGATCATCAATGTCCTCCAAGCTCTTACACCTCGGATGGTTCACAATCAATTAAACCGCCGGCAGTTCGAGCATCCGGGCGGCAACTTCTTTGAGGATTTTGACGGCGACCATTGCGGTGATCTCAGCCGGGTCCCGTTTGGGGTTAAATTCGACGATGTCGGCTCCGGCAATCGGAACCTGCAGCCCCTGAATGAGTTCTATCAACCGACGAGTCGACATGCCGCCGGGTTCATGATGGGAGACACCGGGAGCAAATGCAGGGTCAAGTACGTCCAGATCGATTGACAGATAGACCGGATTTTTCCAGCGGATGGCGCTTGCCTTCTGCAAGTGTTGCATATCGATAATTTCGGCACCGAATCGTTCGGCCTGCTGTTTCTGGTGCGGGTTAAGGGTTCGAATGCCGACCTGAACCAATCGCGAAACCAATTTTTCTTCCATGATGCGGGCAAACGGGCAGGCATGCGAATAGCGGTTGCCGTCGTAGATATCGTAGAGATCCGGGTGTGCATCCAGATGGAGGATGTCAAGCCGGTCGAATTGTTTGCTGTAGGATTTTAAAATAGGGTAGGTAATGGTATGATCCCCGCCCAGAGATATCAAACGGATATTGCGGTTTAACAACTCGGCGATGGTTGTTTCAATGTTTTCAATGGCATCCGGTTCCCTGGTGATGGTCATATCGCCAAGGTCTATAAAATCAGGGTGGACAGCCAAATCGATGCCGGATTCCGAACATAGATTGACGGCGCCGCCATTCCAGGCGTTTCGGATTTGGGCCGGCGCCAGGGCTGATCCCCGCATGAATGACGAATAGGCATCAAATGGAATGCCGACCACGGCAACCGTTCCCGCTTTCAAGTCGTCAGGACAATTTATCATTTGATTTATACCGGACAGGTGTGACCGCCTTGCGGTCACTGTTGCAGGGATCGTACCGGTAGCACCCGGCATCCTTTGTTTTCATGCAAATCTATTGAAAAGGCGCTCCCGATGTTGAAGTTGAATGCCAGCGGCAGTCCCAGGGCCGTGTCGGATGCCCAGATCAATATGCAGCTGATTCTAATCTGAGGAACGATTTTTACCGGATGACCGCATTTCGTATCGTATCCTTCGTATTTTGGATCTTCTACATAAAGGCTTTGCAATTCGGAGACCGTGGGTAGACGCCAGTTACCGTATAGCTGCGGGATACTATCCGGGAAATCATTTGCAAGCCAGCCTTGAACCTGGTTCCAGAAGATATCGGTCTGGTTATCGGTTTTTGCCCACATGAGCCCGAGTTTGCGATCCGTAACCGTGCCGTTGCCATGGTCAATGAAGCGCTGCTCAGCCAGGGCCAATTCATAGGCGCCCGCAATCGTTATCAGGACAACGATGCAAAAACCGGCCAGTCTCTTGGACATCTCTTTAACCCTAATTGATCGTAAACAAAATGAAAAACAGGGGTAAGGTTTTAAAATAGTTGTCATTTTTATTATGTTTATTAAAGAAGCCCTTAGGTGTCAACCCGTAAAGCCTTGAGAACTCTGCTATTCAATTGGATCCGCGACCCCCGTACGCATGCCAACTGCTGATATAGAAAATTTTGTCTACCAGATTATAAAATTCCAAATTCCAAGCGTCAAATCGCAGCGTGCATCTATCTTGCTAACGGTTTCAGGTGTCAGTGTTCAGCCCCGCCGCTGGCCTGAAAAGCGGCCAGTCTAATCTTAAAAGAAACTTTGTCCTTGGCTAGTTTCATATGACGGGTTAACTAAAAAATGAACATCGAACATCGAACATTGAACGTCCAACATCGAATAATGTATTCTGTCGATTTAAAAAAAGACTGAGCAACACGCGGCGCAAGCGCCTGCGCCTCCGGCCTAGAAGCTTACGGGCTGGAAGCGCTGCACGAGCGAAGCTACCCTTCGAAATTCTGCAGTTCGCTTGTTTTAAAATCGATAAAGCGTAGCGTCATCAATATTGGACGTTCGATGTTGGACGTTCGATGTTCGACGTTCAATCTGTTTACTGTTCCGGCCAGGCGGAGTTTCATACGAGGTGTCAGGCCCCTGGTTACTATCGAGCAGCCAGAAGCGAGAAGCCAGCGACCAAAATGCTGACACCTGACACCCGACACCTGAAACCCTCAGGGAAGTAGGCCGGATTACGCCTTCAACTCCGTTTTGATCACGACTTCTGATTTTAAAGTGCGGTGAACCGGGCAGCGGTCGGCAATTTTCATCAAACGCTGTTTTTGCTGATTATCAAGATCACCGGTCAACTCGATTTCACACTCAATTTGATCCAGCTTACCTTCTTTTGTTTCACAGGCCTCACAATCAGTGGCATGGATTTTTTGATGGTTTAGTTTAACCGTGACGGAATCCAGCGACCATTCTTTGCGGTCTGAATACATTGGATTTTAAAAAATCGGCGGCCACAATCAGATCATCAACATTTGATGAAAAATTGGTATCGGCAAAATTCCCTTCGCTTTCACCTAAACCCGTAAAATCAAAACGCAGCACTGCAATCCCTTCGCGGGTTAAAGCCCGGCTGATATGTGCACTGGCTTTTATGTTTTTGGAACAGGTAAAACAGTGGGCAAATAAGGCATAGGCCAGCGGTTTCCCATCCACCGGCAAGTCCAGTCTGGCAGAAAGCGTTTGGCCGTCTTTGTTTTTAAATTCAAGATTTTTAAATTGCATAATCGCCTCAATTTTTAATTTTTAGACAGGATTAACAGGATTTTCAGGATTATTTTGTCTGGATCACTTTCCAGAAGAAAGTGACCCAACACAATCCGCCTGCGGCGGAAATTCTACACGCTTCTCATTAGGAATCCTTGTACCGGATACCCAGCATTTTGCGCTTGGTGCCTGTTTTGTAAATCTGCGGCGAATTCATTCTTCTGTCTCTGGCTCATAGTCAACGATGGCCGGCGGTTGCAGGCTCGGGTCCTCCAGCATTCTCAACGCCGCTTCGATAACCGCCTGCTGGTGTTCGGTGTCATCGGGTACACCCAGTGGGTACCCGTGCCGGAAAGGGACCACCAGCGCGCGCGGGGGCCGCACTTTCTCGGTCACTTTGCGCAACAATTGAATCGCCACCGTGGAGATACCCTGGCGCTCCAGTTCCGCCGCCACCAGGCCCACGGCCTGGTTGCATATCGGTCAGACGGGCACCAGCAGGGCGATATCGACACCATCTTCAACCAGTTTGCGCACCGCCACAGGTGCGGTTTTTTTTACCAGGCGTCCGGGGGCTGTAATGGATCCCATCAAGGACAAATGCCGCTGGTTTAACGAACCGATGCGCCCGCTTTTGACCCGTTCCCGCAAACGATCCAGGGGAAATGCCAGATTGGGATCTCGCCGGAGCCCGGAGTGATCGTAAAGATCGCTGCGGTGGGTATCCATCAGGGTGGAGACATCCGTATCGGAAGAGATTTCACGGAAGCTGAAGTCACCGCCGCGAATCGATTCATCAAATGGCTCCTGACCCGGCTGGACAAATCCCGCGCTGGAGACCACCGCAGCCCGACTGTGCTTTAACGGTTTTTTTAAAGCTGTCCATGGAACCGGGTCAATGCGCCGCCACGGGTAGGCTTTTAGAAACAGCTTGTATCTAAATGGAAACTCACTCAGATCACCCAATTTGTATGTTCCTTATTTTTAAAAAGTGTTTATAGTCTCTTAGTACCTTAGAAATTATTTTTGTGCATTTTGTGGCAAAAAAATTGTATTGGAATATTTTCACTGTCTTGTAAAGATTGAATATTTTCGATTGAATATTGAATATTTAAGGAACCCCTATCAATTGTCGATTGACGATTGAATATTTATGGAATTGCGGCTATTTTCTTTTTCTTTGCATTCTGTATTTCTGCAGGAGGTAAGAATGCCGGTTAATTCTTCGCTTTACATTTTCACAAACCTAAGAATTGAAGGTTTAAATGAAAACCTGATAATAAAACGATAGAATGCCTCCAATATTCAATAGTCAATCGACAATAGTCAATCCAAACGATCTTCAATTTTCAATTCCGGCTTGTCCGGGTTAGGATATCGAAATATAAGTCACTTGTACATTTGAGTCCAGTTCATTCTTCTTGTGTGTATGTGCAAAGACTTTTAGCAGACCAATGAATTCCATTCATTAACTTGATGGCTTGACATTTAAAAATGCTATATATATATTCGCCTCAGTAGACTGCCGACGCTGATCATATGACGTGATGTTACAGATTGACATTAAATTAAAGCGCTTAGCGATCTTTGCAGTTCAGCCGTTTTATTCACATTTTAAGGTTAGCATCTCTGCCTAGCGGGTGCGATCCTCGCCATTATCGTTGTGTAAGGGGCGGGTAAAACCTGGCTTACCGTTTTCTTCCAACCCATAACCTATTGATTTTGATGAAAAGGAGGGTTTAACCATGATTGCAAAGAATATGAAAATGCTCATGATCTTCTTATTGGCAGTTTTTCTAATTTTGCCGGCTAACAGGGCGCTGGCTGAAAAACCAATTGTCATTGGTGCACCCCTTTCTACCTCTTTCCTTTACGGTTGGGATGCATGGAGAGGAATGACTCTGGCTGTAGAGGAAATTAACGCCGCCGGCGGGGTAAATGTGGGTGGCACAAAACGACCCTTAAAGATTGAAGTCATCGATACCCGGGATCTGGAACCAGGGGTGCCGGTCAGTGAGGCCTTGCTGGCAGTGGAAAAGCTTATACTGGAAAAAAATGCAGACTTTATTTTGGGGGGACCGGTGCGTTCGGAAGCGGGTCTGGCAGCGATGGATTTGTTGTCAAAGTATAAAAAGATTTCTATTCTTTCCACTGGTGTTTTGACCCCGGCCTATCATGCCCGCGTAGCCAAAAACTACGATAAGTACAAATACCTTTTCCGAATTTCCGGTGAAGCGAAATGGATTGCAGTTGGCGAGCAAATTCCTGCGTTGCTGGAAATAGGAAAGAAGTTCGGCCTCAATCGGGTGTATATTATGATACAGGATGTGTCCCATGCGCGCGCCTTTGGCGGTATTTTTGCTAAGGTTATGGCTAAAAAAGGCTGGACGGTTATCGGCAAGCCTGAGATTTATCCGACCGGAGCCACTGATTTCTCCATGGGGTTATTGAAGGCTCGCAGAGAGAAAGCCCAGGTTATCATCATATGCATGGATATGCCGGAGAGCTCCATTCTTCTGAAGCAATGGTATGACATGAAAGTCCCGGCACTGCCTTTCGGATCCATTATCGCTGCAGCCGAGCAACCTGGTTTCTGGGAAGCCACCGGGGGAAAGGGTGAATACACCCTGGCCAATGTCGTCAATGCTGGTAATGCGCCATCGAATGCCACCGACTGGACCATGAAGTTTGTTAACGCTTACAATAAAATGTGGGGGCTTGAACCCGAAGGGTACGGCACGTCCAGCAGTTATATGGCTGTCTATGTTTTGAAGGATGCCATCGAAAAGGCCGGCACATTGGATTCCGATGCGGTGGTTGCTACACTGGAAAAGACCGATATGATGGGTGTTTATGGCCGCATCCGATTTGATCCTAAAAGCCACCAGATAATTCCCAGTATGGATCCCAAAGAAGGTGCTGTGGGTACGATCTTTCAATGGCAGGACGGCAAACGAGTGGTGGTGTTCCCCAAATCAATCGCGATGGGTGAAATCAAATTGCCGCCCTGGATGAAAAAATAGTCTTTCAATGGTCTTAGAATCCTAAAGGCCATAGAAGCCGATCAATGCAGTCCGGAGTTGATATAAAATTTAGGCAACTCACGGGGAGGATGTTTTTGTTTTCAATCGATTCTAGTGATCCGTTGCAATAGAAATTTTA
>Ga0255053_10001703_pt1 | contig 12007 bp, 16 predicted proteins | sample JV7_2_22_MG_FD_188635 | JGI IMG/M metagenome (GOLD analysis project Ga0255053, IMG submission 188635) | Seawater microbial communities from Jervis Inlet, British Columbia, Canada - JV7_2_22 | ecosystem: Environmental > Aquatic > Marine > Inlet | place: Canada: British Columbia | collected...
TAGAGGTGCCTGCGGTGGAGGCTGCCAGCAAGATCCCCGGCGCGAGCGCTGCTGCTGCTGTCGAGGTTCCCGCCGTCGACGAAGCCAGCCCGCGCCCCGCCGTGAGCGCTGCTGCCGCCGTGGAGGTGCCTGTAGTCGAGGCGGCGAAGGATACTGTCGCGAGACCCACGGTAAGCGCTGCCGACCCCGTGGAGACCCCCGCCGTCGACGAAGCCAGCAGGATCCCCGGCGTGAGCGCTGCCGCTGCTGTCGAGGTTCCCGCCGTCGCTGCGGCGAAGGAGATCGCTACCGCCTCTTCGGTCAGCGCTGCGCTCGCCGTAGAGGTGCCTGCGGTGGAGGCTGCCAGCAAGATCCCCGGCGCGAGCGCTGCCGCTGCTGTCGAGGTTCCTGCGGTCGACGAAGCCAGCCCGCGCCCCGGCGTGAGCGCTAGCGCGTCAACACTAGTCGCGGCGTCGGAAGGGGCGCTGGTTGTGTCCTTGACGGTTGCTAGAGAGTCCACACCCGTTGAAGCATCTGACGGGGTTGTGGTGTAGTCAGTCGAGCCAGCAGCAACCGCCTCGCGAAGGCAGAATGTCGCGGCTTGGATGCCAGCGCCACCAGCGTTGCTCTGCGATGGGCTTGTCCCTGGAAGCGCTCCGGTAGCCAGCGTTCCTATCTTGTAAATCATGCCCGATGAATGTTTGTCGCCGGTCTCGTCGAAGCCAGCGCCGCCAATCTGCAAGAATGATTGGGTCGGGTTCCCCCAGTTGACCTCCTCCTCGGTTCCCGCGTAACCGACTGCAAGGAATCCACCCGTTGCGCTGCTCCCGACTGTTCCGCTTACAGATGTCGGAAGCGTGTAATTTATCGTATTGCCTGAAGTGCCAGAGAAACCAACATCTGAAACCGAGCCGAGCGCCAGGGTATCGCAGCCTGAAAACCTCGCGTAGGTTATCGACGACCTGCCGGATAACCCTGAGTAATTTATTGCATGCGCTGTTGAACCGCTGCCAACTGACACCCGCAGGAAGAGGAGGGCGCAGCCGGGGTCATTACCGGTGGACTCGGTCACAACCGCAGTAAATGCAGTCGAGGTGCCCGCTGCGTTAGTGTAGGTGATTGACGACGCTGCTGGTGGGTCGCCAGAGCTCCGTCCTGTCATTCCAATGACTAGCAAGTCATCGTCGGCGATGTTCGCTCCAGGTGTGAACGATCCCGAAGAACTCCCGAAAACCTGGACGCCGTCTTCTCTGACAATCGCCATTACGGCACCGTGTAGGTGATTACACCGCTCACCGTGCCGGGTTGGTAGGACTTGACCATTACGACCTGGAACGCTTGGCCCGCAGCGATTGAAATCTTGTTCGTCGTCGTGTTCGCAAGCCCTGAGTCTGTCACAGTTCCGGTAAGCGAATACGATCCACCGCTACCTGCGAGGTCATCGTAGCCCGACCCCCTGGGGTCTGTCGATTTGTAGGTATGCCCGTTGGCTAATGGGTTCGCTTGCCCGCTGCCCCACCACTTGTGCGCTAGATAACCCTCGATTGAAACCCTTATCGAGTTATTACCTCCGAGATACTGACTCACAGCCAACAGTTCTGGAATGTCCATGATCCCGTTGAATGTATTTCTTTGATCTGCCCCTTGGCTCATTCTATTGAACGTGAAACCGCCATCAAACCCTGTGACATTAAACAGTTGGGTTCCATCTACATACTCGCGAACCCGGTTAGCAGACCCATCACAAGTGATCATTCGTATTTCACCAGACGCAGGGAGATCAGTCGTCGAATCTTCTTTGTTCCCATTATCGTCGTACACACAACGCTTGGAGTTTTTAATCCCCCAGAATGCCTTGTCGTTTGTTGTGTTGCCCGTGTCGTAGTTTGCGATGATGGGACAGTTGTTGCTGCTTTGGGTTATTGTTTTAAGTACTGCGAAAATGGACCAGTCGGCAGAGTTCGTGAAGGTAAGCGCCGACCCAAGTGGCATGTACTCACTCGCTGCAAACTCACAGCCCGGCAACGAGTTCATCATCGTGGTGTTGTAGTTTGGACCGCTTGCGCTAGAACCAACAATGGCTGTCTGGGTTTCCCCATTCCTCCATGTGGTGATCGTGTCGTTGTTTGCAGGGCTGCCTGTGTTCAGCGTTCCGGGGGAGTTCGCATCTAAAGAGTAGAGGATGCCTTTGCCGAAAATTGACCGCGCTTTTGCGCCTGCGGTGAGTCCAATCCTGCCGTTGCCTTGGCCTGCTGATTTCTTCGCTGATACGCCAGTGACGGTCCACGCCGTGTCCCTGATAATCCTTGTAGTGGACTGAATCCCCATCTGCCCAATAATAGAATCACCGTCAAAGGCGTAATCCATCGTTGGCATATCGGCCCCTAAAAATGGGGGAGGCAGGAGCCCATGACCAACCGCCCCACCCCGGAACGAAAGACCTCGGTTATGCAGTCGCGGTCAAGGTCAGCGTGTATGTCACCGTCAGGGTGTCCGTGTTCAACAAAGTGACCGCAGTCATCGAGTTCGAGCCAGACCCAGAGTTCTGAGACCTTGCAGCCAGGACGCGATCCGCGACCGCATCGTCTACAATCTGAATGCAGTTGATCGTGCCCGTTCCGGTAGTCATGACGCACTGGATCGGCTTGCTGACCAGGACGACATCCCCGGTGGTTCCCGTAGTGTTCGGGGTGTTGTTTGAGAAGATCGTCGCGGGTCCAGTGAACCCGAAGAAGGCCGACGTACCGGAGCCAATGATCGCCGTGCCTGTGCCCGCAGTGAGGCCCGCTTCACTAGCCTGAACGGTGCCACCACCACCAGAGGATTCACCAGCAACAATCGCCACTGCTGCCGTGTCGCTGAAACGAACGTAGGCGGTCGTCGTTGCGGTCAAGCCAGTGCCTGTCCCGGCGCCAAAGCCCTTGATCATCGAAAGCAGGCCGTCCTGGGTGATTGCGTTTGGCCCGCTATGGTCCGTGACCTTGCCTGTCTTGCCGCACTGATGTTTTACGTCAAACCAACCCTTGGCAGTTATCCGAAGGCCCTCTAAGTCACTTCCCCCTTTTACGAGGTCAAAGCGGTCTCCTACGGAAGACTGTGGCATTTTATTGCTCCGTAACTTTCAAGGAGCCTTGAAGAAACTGAATCGTATCCCCATTGCTCACAACTCTTGATTGCCCTAAACCTTGCCAGTAAAGGAGGCTTCCTCCGCAGCTCCATCGTCGCCACGGTTCCCCCTTCTAGGTGCTGGCCGAGACGGCGGGAGGTGAGATCGCCGCCCCGGCCCGTGCGAAGAAGGTCATATCAATTCAGCGTGATCGTCAAATTCCCCAATGTGATCTTGGCCTGGTCTCCGTCGTTGATGGTGACCGATGATGTCAGGGCAGAATGGAACAGAATCGTGGCTGCCGTTGTGTTGACTGTTGATGTATTGCAGATCGCGAAGTGCGTCACTGTGCCCCAGTTGGCCGTGGCTGTCGTCCAGGTGATGTCGGCGTTGGTTGTCGCCGTTCTGTCTGTCGCGCCCTGGGCGGGAAATGCTGCCGCCAGGCCTTGTCTTGTGTACGCGGTGCCCGTGGTTGATACCTCACTTGAAGGCGTTCCGGCAGCACCAGGGTCTGCTGTGTGTAGCGAAATGAACAGGGCACCAGCGCCAGGCACGGCGCTGGCTGGGTTCAGTAGATAGTCCAGCACATCAGATGCGCCGGTCGCTGTAAAATCAGTCATCTACCCCCCCCTCTAGGTTAGTGTGTTCTTGATCGCGTACTGCCAGTATGCGGTGCCGACGTTCCGGCTAACCTTCACGCCATACTGGTGCATGTCACTGTTGAATTCCAAATCGCTACCCTCTGCGAGGGCTGTGATCTGGGGGGCCGTCTCCTCTTGCAAGATGAATGCCTTGCTCGGGGAGTCTGCCCTGAAGAGGTAAAACACAACCCCAGAGGCCAAACGCGGATTAACCACGAATGAAACATTGTATCCCGCAAGGTTCACAAGCGTATTCGTGCGGGAGGTTGAGCCATCGACAATCACAGAATTGGTGAGGGCGGCAGCTGTAACAGAGAAGAGGGCAGCCGGGACCATGCAGATGAATGAGCGGGCCTCTGTGTTCATCGGCTCGCCTTGATCGTCTTTGTATCCGAGGGCCTGCTCTATCGCCGCGATGACAGCGGTTTCCATTTCCGCGGCTGTCGGGGTCGCGCCAGCCATCGCCGGTACTAGTGCGTTATCCTGGTCTCCGCTATCACCTTCGTTGTGAGCTGTGCCGAAAAACGCAGAACCATCGTATCCGTTGCCTGGTGTGATTATCAGGTCGGTCAAGAGTTTGGTCCAGTGTTGCGATGCTCTGACCGCCAGCTCTGCAATCCTTAGTTGGACCTGGCCGGTCTTGTCTCGTCTAATCTCCTCGGTCAGAACTTCCAGTGTGCTCTCAAAGCGGCGATTTTTAATCGTGATGCCGTTCTCGCGGAAGCCCTTGGCGTTCCGGCCTCCAAGAAACTCCCTGAGCGGGCTTGTCATACCGAGCCACTTGTACTCCTCAGATGCCTGATTGCTACTGACGCGCATGCCTATTTGATCGACCCAGCCAGGAGGTGATTGTTCCTCGAGGGCTGTGGCCAGCCGTCCGATGATGGATCGCGAGCCAAGACCAGAGGCGCCGCCGGTGAAGTCTGCCATTTTTGTTTCCTTTCAGCCTTAGCGGCTCGCCAGTGCATCGGCCTCGAAGTAGACCATGCAGGTTGTACCTGTGACGTGGCGTAGAACCTTGCCGATGGGCATGTTCGTGCCTGTCGTCAGCGTGAATGTATTATCGTCGGTCGCAGCTAGTACGATCTCCCCGACGCTTGTTGCACCAGCGCCCACAACAGCCAACTCGACAACCCCGCGTGAAACCGTTCTCACTGTTTCACCGCCGGTGGCGGTCGAGACGATCCCGCGCAAGGCGAAGCCGGCAAATCCGGTTGCCCCTGTTCCATCGTATCCGCTGACAACGCCAGCCTCTGCCTCTAAACAGGCCCCCTCGAATACGGTGGTCGAAGCCGCAGCCGTGATGTCGTTTATGATCGGCTCGACGCCCGCCTCGTATGTGCGGGCAGTGTCCTTTGTGAGTACCGCCATCAAATTCCTCCGTTCGTGGGTCTGATCGAGCCGTTATCAACTCCGCGCCTGTAGGCGATGTAGAACTTCGACTCCCCAAACTCGGAGCGGAGGTCTGGGCTGGCGTTGAATTCCGATTCCCAGGTCTCCTCTGGGCTCGCCGGCGCCTCCTCAACTTCAACCTCTGAGCCCGCAGGGGTTGGCGCCGAAGCAATCAGGCCGGAGAGACGGTCAGCCATTCTGCCTTTAACATCAGACAGGAGGGCCTTCTGCGCCTCCTCGAGAGTTGCGCCGGACTCGATCAGCTGGGTGGTCAGTTCTTCCTGGCCGGTCAGCGAGGCGCTGAGGATCGCGGTGATGCGGTTCCTCTCCCCTGTGACGGCTTCGGTTGAATCATTAACGGCCTCGACCTCGCTGGCGACCTGCTCAATGGCAGCATCATCCGCAAGCTCGGAAGGCTCGACGAATTCGGACATCGGCTCCTCCTCGATGCTCGCCACGGTGAAGACCTGCGCCGATACCGTGGACTTATCCTCGTGCAATGCCACCGCGTCGGTGGCTTCGTCAGCGCCCAGAGCGGTAAATGTCACCTCTCTGAGCCATGATTTTCTGAAAATGTGGCCAGGCCCCTCCAGCGTTCTGCCATTTACCTCTGCTGTGGCATCAGCCGGGACCTTCTCGATGCTGTCTGGAGGAACGTAGACACTGGCCTGCCACGGAAATCCATCGCGAGCCATCGCCAGGACTTCTCGGCCAGCCTCCGTTGTCTCTGTGAACACGCCTTCAGCAACGATCCCCTCGGGGGTCTTCGTGATGCTGTCGGTATAGCCGACAATCTGTTGGGGGTCGTGGTCTCTCAGTGCCGGCTTTCGCTGCCGGCCAAGGCGCAACCCATCGAGGTCGATGGCGAAATTCTTCCAGTAGAAATGGTTGGGTATAACTCCACCTGAATTCGCCACCATACGGAATCTGGGCCGGTCCTTGTCATCTGCCAGCTCGAATCTGAAGGCGTCACCCTCGCCGGCGGTTAGCCTAAGCGCTGCTGTCGGGATGTCGATTTCCGATCTATTGTTCTCCACTAGCTGCCTCCTCTTCTGGGTTGGCTGGTGCTAAACCCATCGCCTTTTCTATTTCTGCCTGTCGGCGACGTTCCATCGCTCGTTGTTCAATTATCTCCTCCCAATCTCGGCCATACTGGGAGGCCGCCTCTTCTGCCAGCGTTGATACGCCAAGCTCGATGGCCGCTGCGCTTGCCTGTACCTCCTTCAACGGGTCCACCCAGGACCAGCCAGGTGGAACCCACCGGGTCCGCGTCAGCTGGAATTCCAGGCGGTCGAAGTCTGCGATGGGGATTTCCCCGCGCAGGTATGCCTCCTCGATGAGCATCTCGTATATCGGCTGGAGAAATCGCGTGGACAGGTAGCGCTGGTGCCGGCCAAACATCCGGCGGGCTTCAAGGAGGGCCGCCCGGGCCGATGAGTAATTTGTTTTGCTGAAGTCGTTGGTTACCAACTCGAGCGGGAGGCCGAGGCTTGCGCCTATCGCTCGTAGGTTCCTCTCGACGAATGGGTCGAAGGTGGCGCCTGTCGTTGTCGGATTTCCGAACTGGACCGATTCTCCCGGGTTCAAGTACTCGACCGTCCCCGGAGTGAGAGAATTAATTCTCTGGCTGTTCCGGGTTGTGTCTGCCCTGGAGATCGCCGCCGAGTACGGGTCATCCGTGGTTACAATCATGCTAAAACAGGCAGATACTCGCTCCCTGATCAGGGTGGCCTCCATGAAAGATCCCAGGTCGCGGAACGCGGTCAACGCCGGCGATAACGGCGGGACGCCGCGGGTTTGCCCAGGCCGCATCGTATTCATTAGATGCAAAATGTTCGGGCGGCCTGTTGGCGATTTCGCCGCGTAACGTCGCCATTTCCTCTTGGTCCTGCGTTCGTAAATGCCATCGCCAGGATGCGATACCCGTATCCAGTAGGCTAACGGCTGGCCCCGGCGTCCAAGCTCGATGCCGGCCCGGAGGTTCGCCCGACCGTTCGGGTTGTCGGCGCCGTTCTGGCTTTCGCAGCGGTCGGCTTCGATGACCTCGAGCGCCAATGCGTAGGGTCTGCCGACATCTTCGACCATCGTGGGGATGACAAACACCTCACCATTTGTGAGGAGTTGCCGAGCGACCAGCGCCTGTATGCCGTAGATGTCATCGTGGCCAGTCGAGTCGCATTTCTCTGCCCAGCGGCTCCAGGCTAACTCGCAGGCCCCACGGATATCTGACGCCTGGTCTTGGCTGACGCCCATTTCATCGGCGGTGGCCAGGCTCTGCGGTCTGATGCCGTTCCCGACTACGTTATCGACAAAGGACTGGGCGATGCTCGCAGCGTGGGGGTCGTTTCTGATTAGGTCTCGAGATCGCTCTCTCAGTGTGTCGAGTTCCGGGAGCAAGTCCGCATCGGCACTACCCGGGGACACGGTCCAATTGGACCGCGGGCGATTGTATGTAGCGCCTGTGTATGACGAGAACTTGTCCGCTGCCGCCGCCGCATCGCGGGCCAGCTGCCGGCGCAGCGCTCGCGTCGGCGATACCAGGCCAATCGCCCCATCGATCATTGTTTGCAGTGTTTTGGTTAAATTCACAAGGGTGTCGTGGTTCCGCCAGACGGCGTCTCGAAGTCGGTGAAGTTCCGCATCCCTCCGTGGGATGCGGCCTGCTGTTTCAGCAGGTCTTTTCTCAGCGTTATCAACTCGCTGAAGGTGTAGCGGGCAACTGATCTGCCGTTTATCTCATACTCGCGACAAGCGCCGCCGGTGATTATGGCATCGATGGCGTCATCGATCTGTTGGATTCTCGTGGCGATTGCTGTGGCCATGCGTCTATCTGACCGCTTGGAGGGATGTAATTACTAGCCCTCTGGTCCCGGTTCGGGAATTTGTTCAACCGACATAAACCGTAGGCTGCAATCCCGGCAGCGATGGTAACGGATCCTCCCCCGGGTGCCCTCGTGGTCATAATTCCTGGTCCTACAGTCCGGGCAGATTATCGGGACGAACTGAACCACAGGGCGGCGGTCGGGATCGTTGCGATGGTTGCCGAGCCAGCTCATTTGATCCAGCCTCGGCGCTGCCCGTCGCCCCCGCCGGTGACCCAGCCACCCGCCCGCTGGCGATGCTGGTCATCTCGGATAAAGGATGCCCCGTCTGCCGGGCGCCTGGGCTGCTGTTCGTCGCCCTGCGTCCCATCTTTGAGTGTGTACACAGCGAGCATGTCCGCGGCGGCGGTGGCGTAGACCTCGCAGTCCAGCCAGTGGTTCGGGCCGCCTCCTGGTTTCGGAACCCATTCCGACTTGGTAAGGCCGGTCTGTTTGTTGCGTTTCAAAATCTTATGCTCGGCAGTGACTTGGCGTAGGTAATCCTCCCCCGGATCGCGGTGGAGGCGCCAGGCGCCAGGTTGGTCATCTGGTGTGCCCTGTAACCTGACAAGCTTGTCCTTGAAGTGTGAGGTATCAACGTGCCAGAGGCGGACAGAACCGCGGATGGGCGCCCCGCCGAAATCCCTGTCAATTTTAACCGCCCGGATGGGGACGCTGGCCATCCGTTGCTGGCCTTTTACTGGTCGCGCTAATTCTAACCATTCACGGCAAACCCGGTAAACCTCATCTGTCCGGTAACCCGAATCGATGCAGGTCAATCTGACTCGGTGTTGCCCACCGCTGGCGCCGGGGAAATCCCCCTGGAAGACGTGCCTGATGAGGCCCTCCCAGGTCTCTATCTGTCCGGCTTCGATTAACCATGAGCGCTCGCCGTAACCCCAAGCGCGTATGACGTAGTAGAAACTGTCTGCCTGGACATCGACGCCGGCGGTCAGGACCACAGCCCCATCGGGCACCGTCCCCCGTTCGTAGCTGTCTGATCGAGCTGCCAACGCCTCCGGGTCTATTTTTTCTGCCTGTTCTTCCCAGACGTATCCGAGCCAGCTATTCACGAAATTGAGAAGTAGCGGGACATTGTCTTTGGCCTCGAGGAACTTGGCGGCAACGTCCGACCACCCGATCCAAGGTGAATACATGCAGTTGATTCTGAACCCTCGATGGCTGACCGGCTCAATTCCGCGAACCGTTCCATCGCGTCCAACTTTCTTCCCCTCTGGAACCCAGACGCCGGCCCGCAACATCCGCGGCTTTTCGTTGTCTGCGATTTCTGACCCGCACTCGATGCACCGGTAGACCGCAAGCCTGTGGTCGCGGATGCGTGCGGGGTCTCGCTCATCTTCAGGCCAATGGATCGCCCTGAACTCGAGAGCTTGGAATTCCTGGCAACGCGGGCAGGGAACGTAGTAGAGGCATTGGTCAGACTTCTCGAACTCCCGCCAGATGTAGCCATCTCTGGTGGTCGGGGTGCTAGTCAGGACGATCTTCCGATTCCAGAATGTCCGCGTTCTTTCAATCGCCAGCGCCACCGGGTCAGCCTCGCGCCCAGAAAACGCCGGGTATTTGTCAACCTCATCAGCGAAGAGGTAGCGAATGGGACGTGACGCCAGGTCTGCCGGGGAGTTGGCGCCGGCGAAGTACAGCATCGAACCTACAAACCTGATCTCCTTTTGCCGGTTGTCTGATTTTTTTTCACTCAAGTGCCGCTTTAACCGCTCACAGCTCTCGATCATTGGTCTAACCCTGCGGGTAGACATCGAGATGCAATCGTCCTCCCGTGGCATGACCATTAATGCTGGGCCTGGGTCCTGGTCTATGGAGTACGCGATGGCATTAAGAATGGTTTCGGTTTTACCGACTTGGGTCGAGCTCGCGATGATTTCGAGTGGGGGCGGCGATCTTTCGACCGCCGCCCCCACTACGCTATGGTTATCTGCTCCACCTGTGGATCGGAGAAGGCATTCATTATCCCGCGCAAATAGGGGGTGCGGTCGGTTGACCACTGGCCCGCTTCCGCGCTGGTTAGCGCGTGAAGGACGCGGTGAGAATCAGCCCAACCGCTGACGGTGATATCCTCAGGCGGGGTCCAGGCCAGCGCCTCGAGCTTTGACCACGGCTTCAGCTTGGTGGATGTTTGGTTTTTCGAGGGCCTGGTGGCGATCACTCGGTCCTTTCCGGTTGCAGGGGGTGGGGAATCACCCTCCTGGGGTATCGAGCGGCGTTAGGTGTGAATGTACCGAATACCCCCCACAAACGCCACAGGAATGCCGATCTGTGAGGGCGCTGGCCAGCGCCGCCGGTAGCGAAAGCCCACAGGGGCACAATTCCAGATAAATTCAATGTTTCCACTTACGGAACTGTTCCGACTTCGGTAGTATTAAGTTGTTGGCCACGGGGGTCAGCAAAGGAAAGAAGGAACGAAAATGACGAACGAAAACAAGCCGGGGGGGGCGAATGATTTACGACGACGATGAGAAGGATTGGGATCAACTCGACGATGTGCCGTGGTGGGGTGTGGTTTTTGTGGTGCTTGTCGCGGGCTGGGTGGTCGCCCGCGGGGTCTGGAGGCGGATGGCGGATATCGCGTCCGCAGGGAAGGGGGGGCGATGAAACTGATGACCACCAGGGAGGCCGCCGATCAACTCGGGGTCACTGATAGGTATATCCGGCACATGTGCGCTAATGGGGTCATGGGCCTCCGGGTCGGCGGGCGCTGGTTGCTCACCGGTGGTGACCTCAAGCGCTACCGGAAGAATCATCGCGGACCCGGTAGGCCGCCGGCCTGACCGACACCTCACATCGGCCACGCCTTTCTCCTCGGAAGCGATCCACCATTTCGAGGAGGAAGGCCGTGCCGTATGTTCCTCGAGCATTATTCCAGCCCCAGATTACTAGCCTGCAATTCTCCGGTGTGTAGCCACCGTGGCGGTCATTTCTATCTATTGATGGCGCCCGGGGGTGCCGCCCTCCCTCTGGATGCCGCGACAACTCCAGCGCCATCCCCGTTTCCTGGCAGACACCGGTGGCCAGGCGGTCCTCGATCCAGGCCCGCGTCAGCGTGATCTGGACCCCCTTCCGTCTTGCCCGCTTGCGAGCACTCGATAGCAACTCAGTGGCTCGCCCCCGCACGGATTGCCTTCGAGCTCGCTGGTATTCCCTGCTCTGCGATGTTGCTGTTCGACCCCTGCGGGAATAGCTCGCCCTCTGCCTTGCCAGGACTGCCGCCCGGTTTTTCCTGTAATAGACTTTGTAGTAATCAGCGATGCAGCCCGCACATCGCGTGTTCCGTTTTCTTCCGCGCCCCTTCCAGTGGAATGCTGCCGGCGGCAGGTGTTCCCCGCAGCTGGAGCATTCCCGAAGCGAGCCCCCCCATTCATCTCTGTCAGGCATCACCCTTTGCTGGGGGTTCTGGTGGCCGGAACTCCAGCCCGGCCCTGTCAAATTTCCACCCAGGAGGAACATCCAGCGTGTCGGCTATACCCTGGATGTAGGCATTGACCGCCTGGGCTTGAGCATCATGCTGGGATAGCCGTGCCTCTATACAGATCGCGAGTGATTCAGGAACAGCCACCGTCTTGTACCTGTGGGGGCGTTTTGTGTTCTGTTTCATTTTCCCATCATCCACTCGACTGCCAACCAGACCAGGCCGCAAGCCGCCGAGATACAGAGAAATTTAATCGCCATGTCCAGAAACGCATCAAACGCTTGGCGCAACTTCATCGGATGTCCCTTTGGCGGCGTAGTAAGCCCTCGCGGCAGAACGGGTCTCGTTCAACCGCGCAGATGATGCGGTGACCAAGAGCCCGCGAGCCGAGAACTCCTCCACCAACGCCAGCGAACAATGCCAACTCATTCATCATCCTCCCTCTCGATGGTGGCTTCGCTGACTCGCCAGACGCCACTCTGTAGGTAATCTGTGAGGTATTCCCGGCGAACCCCATCACCAACGTCGCCGGCTAGTACTGAGAAAATCGAACCGAGCCACCGGCCAAACTTGCCGCGGCCTCGCT
>Ga0255053_10001704_pt1 | contig 12006 bp, 8 predicted proteins | sample JV7_2_22_MG_FD_188635 | JGI IMG/M metagenome (GOLD analysis project Ga0255053, IMG submission 188635) | Seawater microbial communities from Jervis Inlet, British Columbia, Canada - JV7_2_22 | ecosystem: Environmental > Aquatic > Marine > Inlet | place: Canada: British Columbia | collected...
TATCGATTGTACTTTTTGGATGCCTCTAATATGAACTGAGGCCTGGCTTTGCTTACCGATATAAGCAGGGAGATCGGGGATTAGGTGGGCTTTGTTTTTTATCATCGACGGGTACGCACCGGTGTTTTCAACCTCAGCTTCATCTTCCCATTCCGTTCCAGTCCACTTTGAAATATACTGCCGGTAGCTTTCACCATCATATCCTGACCAAATGACATAGGGCCTTCCCTCCGGGTTTATTCCGATATTTGGTAAAACATCCGGCATGGAATCATCTCTGTTTACCCGCATCGGAAGCTCCCAGCCATCTCCATTCCAACGGGCAAAATAAATCTCATCGTCTTGACCGTCAAACCCGGCCCAGACGATCCATGGGGTATTGTTGCGATCGACAAAAACACTAGGTGAGAGATTTGATGCTAAATGCGTCAAAATCTTTGCGGAAGGAGTCCAAGATACTCCATCAAAATAGCTATAGAATAAGTGAGTTTCTAATCCATCTATCATTGACCACACAACCCAGACGATGCCATCGCTTCCCGATGTGATACTGGGGCGAAAATCGACCGAATCGTTGTTCGAAAGTTTGATTTTTGGACCCCATGAGTTGTCGCCAAAATAGGCATAATAAATTTCAAGGTCCCCGCCGTCAAATTCAGCCCAAGCCAAATCGGCTTGGGTATTAGAAGTGCCATCTTGTGCAAAAGATGTGTTTGCCGGCACAAAGCTTAACGAAAGATAAATGACAGAAGTGATAAAAATAATAAGATTGATAGAATTCGCATAAAAGTTTTTCCTGTTTGTTACACCTGGCATACAATTCCTCCTTAACAATATACAATCTCCAACATAAAATAATCGGACGTTTGGTTCAAAGGTTAATATTTGGGGATATTTACCAACCCCACAAAAATAAAAGAATACGATGATACCAAAAACATTATAACAATAAAAGTGTTAAAAATGGTGGTATTTAGGTCCTTTTTGCTGTAAAAAAGAAGAAAACCGGTCACGGCGGCCAGCGGAAAGAAATATCTTCCCTGCGGCTGTAAAATAGTCACCCATGATCGCCAAAACGCCGCCCCTGCCAATAGCAAGCTGCATACAACAACGATCAATAATAAAATATTCTCTTTGTTTTCAGATTTGAATAAAACGGACACCGCAATAAAAAAAATGGAAAACAAACCAATCAATTTTACAAGATCATAATATCGGTTTGAACCCGCTATGGTGGTATAGCCGTATACACCGAAAGCGCTTTTAAAGGACCGTCTGGCCCATCCATAGTTCGTAAACATTTTTTCTAAAGAAACCCCCCGGCTTTTGAGCTTCATCCAGGGGTGTTTACTCTTAAGTGTCGTACTAGGTTTATATATATAATCAGCTAATTTTTCTCTACAATTCAATATTTTATCTGATTTGTTAAACCCATTGGTATAGATATCGACAATATACCTTATGCCAAAAAATACCGATGCAACCAATATAATCAGCCCCAACCTGGCAGTGACGGTTTTCAATGATGTAGTGGGGTTAAATTTTTTACAATAAAATTTCCACAAAAAGAATAGCGATAAAAACAAACCGTAAACATAAAAATTCTTTTTTGTAAAAAACAAAATGCAAAGTAAAATACCAAATAGAATTCCTTTGACAACCATCCGCTTGGATTTCGGTTCCTCTAAAAACCGGTTGAATGAACTCTTTTCCAACAAAACAAAATAACTAATAATAAATATAAGAAATAATGAAAACGCATCGGAGTTGAAATAGCTGAAGATGTACCATATTTGAGGTGAGATCAATAGGGGAATGATTACGATTCTAAATTCTGCTGTACGTAAGCCTAACCATGCTAGAAGAAAAAACAATAAAACATTAAACATCCTAAGTCTTAAATAGGTATCAATTGGTAAAAAAGAGAGGAATCTGGAGAATTTTCCGGCAATTAGATAAACAGTTTCTAAAGAATTCAATCGCGAAACGCCGTAAACACTGTGGGTGCCCTTAGTTTCAGGTGCACATACTTCCGGCGGCAGCCAATGATTCTCATAATAAACCGCTGCTCTGAGATGGACGTATTCGTCCGGATGTGTGTTTTCCTTACTGATACTTGCCATAATCATAATCAGGGCGAATGCAAATACCATCAAGGCCGGTACGTGATTGTATCTTTCACTTAGGTTTGAAACACATCCTAAAAAAATGATCGCCAATAAAATGAAGAACAGTATCCGAATGAACTCAATCGGATAACCCGGTTGTTTTTGGGGATCAATCTGCACCTCTAATTTAGGGTCTTCCCCGGCTGAAACCACTAAAAAACCTCTTTGATCATTTTCAATTTGTTCAATCCCACCCAAAGGAATCAACCGCATAAATTCAGCTTTATTTGCGAATTGAATCGGCGCATAACCGGTCTGGCGAATTATGAGACGCTTGATTAAAATCCTTGCAGTCCTACTCCTTCCGTCCGCCGGATCGATTCTAATTTTCTTTATTGATGCTAAATCGGGTATTGAAAACGCATATTTATTTTGCACATGGTTGATCCGAACAAAAGATGAACGTTTTTCCGAGTAGATTTGATTTTCACCGGCCCAATAAATTTTGAAATTAGTAATAATGTTCGAACGAATATCTATCCGGACATAAGCCTGGTGACGAAAAAAATTAATATATGTATAAATAGACAGAAATAAAAATAAGACTATTAAAATAAGTAAGTTATTGTTTAAATATTTTTGATTTAAATATGGTATGTGGGTTTTCCACACGGTAAATTATTCCTTCTCTGAAATAAGCATCCGAATATGCCGGTTCCTTTTTTTCTCACCCCTGATCATTCGGGTTCCCCCACTGTCATTTGTTCCAATGTCGACGATTATAATATCCGGATTGAATAGGGGTAATTAAATTCCATAAAAGTTAGGGATTGACAAATTTTTTAACCTGTTTTTCAAAATGAATGGTTATCCAGGCTAAAAAACCTCCAAAATAGTGCAGAGAAAAAACGATTAACAAATGTTTCCACCCGGGCCCCCCACCAAAATCTTCATATGGTGCCAATTTTGAAATCAAAAAATGCTTCCCTACACGTGAAACTTCACCCCCTGCGAGGTCAAATCGTTTATCCGTTACAAAATACATTGCTATTAGTCCTGTTTTTTAAACACTCCGGTTTTTAAATAGGTAATACTTCATTCGCAACCAAGGGTTCCAGCGTAATGTTGAGAAAGAGTAACCCCACAAATTTTTATGGTACATCAGAAATGCCTCTGGTGGTTTATGCTTTCCATAAAAATCATCCATATGGAACTTGTGTTTGATCATTTTTATTTCTTTCGTTTTAGGGAAAGCAATTTTACTGACCATTTGATACCTCATCCAAGGTTTTAGATCTTCGAACGAGAAACCTAAAATTGCGGATGCTGCACCAAATCGGGTGGCTGCGTCGAAGATCCCTTGTTTTAGCTGCATGAAATGATCATTTTGTTTTGCCTCAGACACACCATAGGCATCTTTGTCATCGCGAAATACCAAATCAAAGCCGTTCTCCTTCAACCGATATCCATTTAATCCAGCATGCGGGGCTCTAAATGCCTCTTCAAAAAACTCACGATTATACATGATGGTACTGCCGGCGAAATCGAATTTATCTCGATCATAGATCACACCTTCAACGTAATTATCAGGTAGGGTAGGAAACGATACCCCACGGCTTGCTCCAAAAAGAAAACCATGAAACCGTGGTTTATCTTCTCGATGTGCGACAGCTTCATATAAGAAGCGCTGGATTGTGCCTGTCCATCCGACATCAACCAACGCCACCTCCTGTTGATTAAAGAAACCTTCGCGTTCCAAATATCGTTGCAACGCATCATTAAGGGGCAGGGTCTGTTTTTTAACTTCTGATTGAAAATCAGGATCTTCGATCAAATACATAAATTTTTGTCTGAATTTTCCACCACCCGGATAAATCGGACTTAACGGGTCATCCTCCTTCAATCCGTGGCGTTCCAAAAAAAGCCTAAGCCTGAAGATATCGAGGCTAAACACACGACATAAGTCACAGAAATCCCTGTTGCCCGGAGGCAGAAAAGCGATGTCAGCCTTTGACTGTGTTAACCCCCAATGCGCACAACTGGCGCCTGCAAGGGCCAGTCGACTCACATATAAATAACTGGCTTCAGGGAGGAGACCTTCCGGGAGCATAAAGGGGAGCGCTTTTTTCCAGAACTTCTTGAACGTCCAACCCTCACGAGACAAAAAATAGATTCTCTCCACATCAAGTTCACGGGTCCGCTCTGCAATTCGCTGAACAAACACTCCCACAAGCGGGGCCAGAAAGTTATAACCTTCAATATAAAGCGGACTTCGCGGATTATTTTCATCTTCAAGGGGCAGCATCAGTTGCTGGAGCAACCGCCCCTTCCAATAAAGACGTCTGTTTGAAAAAATTGTATAGATCTGAGAAATTGTCTTGCGTTTTTTTTCTGCGATGTCTTTTATCAGAAGAGACCGAACACCAAATTCGGCAGGGCGGAGCCCATCTGATATTGGGTTGTCTCCAATATGCAACCACCGGTCAGTGTCCAGAGAATATTTTTTTTGAATCATGGGGAATGCTTTTCCAGACGCTTTTGCCAGAAAAGTGTCTGCCGATGAGATGACATCGGTTACAAATTCATTCAAACCCGCATGTTCAATCAGCTTCTTTAAATGGTCAGATGGAAGATAGATATCTGATACGATCAAAATCTTTTTTTGCTGTTGATAAAGTTTTTGTATCCAGGCCACAAGATCGGAACGTGGAACAATCATGGCATTTTCAATACCAAGTTCATAGTCGGTGACCTCCTGCATCAAATCATCGCTCATGCGGTCTTGAAAAATTTCTGACAACGCTTGATGCATAAAATCCGGATACCGGGCCTCATGATCATCAAATTGTTCTCCGGTTCTGGCTCTATGCTCATTTTCGACCCGATCCCTCACCGCTTGAACTTTTTCCCAGGTCCAGTGAGGGTTGCCGAGCATTTGGGCTTTTGAGACAATAAAACGAGCCACTGCCGGTTTTACCATATTCGGGTTATGTATTCGCCGGATAAAAAGTGTGTCAAAAAGATCAAATGAAACGGTATCAACCTCTGCAACAAAACGCTCCGCATATCTTATTAATCTCTTAAGGCTGCTAAAGGTTTTAAATTTCATTGGATTCCTGATGACTTCTGTGCGAGTTGTGACCTGACTTCAAGGAGTTCATGTTCAAGTTCGATCAGCCGATCCAAACCGGTTTTGGCTATGGGCAATAATTTTTCCGGAATTTTTTTCATCATATACCGCCTGATCACGGCTTTGTCCTGTTCCCGACCCACAATCGCCGCTTCACTCAAGGTGTTCTCTCCATGAAGTCGATAGCACAACAGTTTTTCGTCCTTGAGGTACTGTACACGCTTTGGAAACGCCAGCATCACCCTGAAAATGAAATCGTAGTCATGTAAATATCTTAGTGAACAAAAATCTCCTACAACTCGAATCGCTTCGGATTGCATAAAAAGATTGGAGGTAGTGACCATAAAATTCCCGTTTAAAAATGCGGTATACAGATCATTACATTGGGTATAAAAATCACGATTTTTTTGATGCCAGACATTCCACCAAAATGTTGGGTCCGTGATCGCTTCGCCTTTTTCCGTAATCGGTTGCACATCTGTAAAAATACAGACAGCTTTCGATTTTTCCTGTGCTTTCAGCAGACGTTCCAGCCGATCGAGCGAGTAGACGTCGTCGGAATTTAAGATAGCGACAAAATCGCCTTTGGCGATATGAAGACCACGGTTGAGAGTGTTAAAAGCGTCCTGATTTTCCTGATAAATATAGGTAACTCGCGGGTCACCATATCCCCGGGCCACCTCCCCTGTCCGATCCGTTGATCCATCATCGATCACCAGGAGTTCGACATTTTCAAAAGACTGATTTAGAACGCTCTCCATTGCGGGGCCAATAAATTTTTCATGGTTATAAGCCGGGATGATGATCGAAATAAACGGTTTTTTTTTAAACATTTAGTGACCTTAATGAAGCTCCTCGCCGCAAGCGGGCGGGGTGTCAAAACGGAATATAATCTGACTTATACTTGGGGGAAACCAGCAGCTTCAACCTATTGCTTTTATAATGTTTCCCATAATGCTCTGGTAGGCTTCACAGGGAGTCCAGCAATGCGGACACCTACCATGCCAAATGTCTTTTTGCAGCTGATCGGTTTTTTTTAGGTTCCAGATGTGGCGAAGATCGTAATTCATGTCTCTGAGATTCCCAACTTTGCGGTTATAGATGGAACAGGGAAAAACATTCCCTATGGGATCAATAAAGCAGGATGATCTCAAGGCATGGCAGGGGATGGGCGTTTTGTCTGATCTTAAAAATTGCGGAACTTTTTTCAGGTAGATTTTTTCAAGAATGGAAACCGGGTTTAACGGAAACCCTCTTAGTCTTGAATATTCCTTAATGGTCGCAATGACATCATTTGTACCCGCCTTTTGGTTTCCGATATTATTGAAATAATGTTCAGATTCATGAAACACATTGACATGGAAGTCTTCATACCGGATCCATGGACATTCCTTTTTAACCGCATCATAGGCAACCGAGAAGTGTTTCACATTATCTGCCGAAAGCGTCATGCCAAAAACAGTATGGACCCCTTTTATTTCAGAGAGTAATCGATAGGTTTCAATCTGTCTTCTCCATCCACCCTTGACACCGCGGATAGAGTCATTCATTTCTTCATCACCATCCAGACTGATGGTGATGATCAACTTGCCTTTCCACATTTTGCTGATTTCTTTGACATTTTGAACGGTGATTTCTGTCAGATAACCATTTGTGGGAAAATGCAACAAAAGGAGATCCGGACAATGCCGGGTAAGAGAATAACAGATGTCCAGAAAATCTCTTCGCAGCATGACCTCCCCACCGGTCAGGTCGACCCACAACATATCGCTGGATTTTCTAAAAAACCGATCGATCTCCTTAAAGGTCAACTCATTGGATGCTTTCTTTTTCCAGATGTTGCATGTTTTGCAGCGGTAGTTACACTTGTATGTTAAAACAAAAGTAAGCTTGTAAGGAAAAGACAGCCTTGTAAAATTCGATCGGATGATTCTTCTGGATAACTGATAATAGGGTTTTATTCTCATAATAGTGTCTACAAAATATGAAAACGCGCGGTGCGCGTTGACTGCAATCAGACGGATACAGCATGTTGCCGTCTGTATTCGCAGGTGTTAGTTAAAAAATACTTCTTCTCGATCCCTTCAAAAACCGCTTCAACGGAGATACCCTCCATGCATATGGGGTGCTCACATCGGCTTATTTTTGAATTATAATTTGTGATACAGGGGCTGCAAAAAAGATCCCGATAGAAAACAAGATCATTCCCCCCCCTGGGGCCATAAAGATAAGGGGTATTCGGACCGTAAAACCCGACCACCGGTGTACCCATGGCCGAGGCGATATGAATGGGCGCTGTGTCGTTTGAAATAAAAAAGCAGCTCTTCTCTATAAGAACGGCTAATTCTTTTAGCGTAAGTTTGTTTGCAGCATTAATCACGCTGTTTTTCATCATAGTCAACGTATGTCCAACCAATTCTGCCTCATCATCTCCGGCACCGGTAAAAATAATTTTTATTCTGTATTTGTCAATCAACTGATCAGCCAAACGAGCAAATTTATCATTTTCCCATCTTCGCTGTGTCATCATATTGATACCGGATCCCATGTGTATCCCGATGAAAATATCATCCTTTTCGACGTGGTTGTCTTTTAGAAATTGTTCCGTCCTTTTTCGTTCTTCATCTGTAATATTCAATTTCAACGGTGATAAATCAGCTTTTTCAACACCTGCACCTTTGGCGATTCGAAAGAAGGTCTCCACCATATGTTTGTAGTCGAGATAAGCAACCTTTTTGGTATACCCGATGCCTCGACCCTGCCCGGGTGTATCGAATCCGATTCTTTCCCTTCCGCCGATCATGAGGCCAAAGACGGTAGAGGTTTTGGCGAACTGTTCGAAATCCAAGATCAAATCGTATTTTTCTCTCCGCAGTCTGATGGCATGGGCAACGTATTCAAACACAAATGAATATAAATTCCGATTGGTGATAAAATAGGTGTTGTTTATAAAAGAATTGTTTTGAAGCACTTCTTTGTTTTGAACAAGCGTAAACATATCGATACGCGCGTCAGGATAGCGCTTCCGAATGGCTTTGATGGTCGGTAGAATCATCACAAGATTTCCGATCCCGACGAACTTGATCATCAGAATTTTTTTTACTTGGCCGTTCTCGGCTCTGTGAGCCCCCAAAGCGATAAGCTTGTTTAGATATATTAAAAAATAACATAAAAAAATGCCCAAATATTTGTCTAGTGCTCTGGTTAACCTAAGGTTTATCAAGGATTATTCCTCTTTCATTCTGTTTTTCTAACGATATCTAAAAGCCTTTTCCCTCTCGTTCCTGGGAATGTTAATCTCGAAAAGAAAAAAATCAATATTTAAAATACGATATTTTCCGATCACTTTTGCATGTTCCATAACCCCCGGATAGTGTACTTTGAACCATCTCAGATAACCGGCATAATACGAAAGGAACAGGTGGGTAATCGGATAATTGAAGAACAGTTTCGGTTTATCCTCAAACCAGTTTGGGGCTTGTACATGGCGTATTTTATTCTGGATGGTTGCTGCCATTACGCCTTGGCCGGCAATTAAAGCATCCGGTGGCAGCAGTTCGCCTATTTCCTTTGATGTGTTGTAAACCGCATAATTTGCTCTGAAAAACCAGCTTGAGTAATAAAACATATTTATCGCCACAATAACCACAATTACCATATTGACAATTATTGGTATCCTTAGATATTTTTCACGAAAGCCTACCAGAAAATCGTTTTTAGTAATCCACTGCGCCGACTTAAATAGAAAGTAACATAAAAGGACTATGCCGGAGGCATAAAGGAAAACAAAGAATAGATATCTGAGAAACGATGCGATTTTAAAGACCGGGTTAAGCTTGATATAAAAATGCGGATCATTCCCCATCGATTTTACTTTTAATCCTTCATTCTGAACAACCATTTCTTTAATGTGCCGCAGGGGCACGAACAGTTTAAACTGTTCCCGGGTCTTAAAGACCATTGTTTCAAACCCGGGCTGGGTTATAGAAATTTTATTGATGAATACCATCCCTTTTTTTCGAATAGGATCAATTCTTAAATAATTTATAGAATAAAGACTGCCTATGGTCTGGCTGTAAGTGCCGCTTCCTTTCCGGATATGAACCCCTTTTGAATTTATTTCAGTATAATTGCCAGGGGAATTCGACCAATAAAATCGCATTTTGTCCTTGGGCGCAGAAATCAATTCAACTGCAATTTTAGCCACAAAGGGTTGGGAAATAAATAACACCGAGATATAGGATAAAAGAAAAAGAGACGAGAACAAAACTTTGGGAGTCAAACGGCCGAATTTTTTCAGATGAACCGCCCATGCCATAACGATGGCGAAAAGTACCCCGACGATCGCAGAAACGAAAAAATCACCGCTTCTTGAAAAATCATCTAATAAAAGGTTCCTGGTCAAAAAAGGATAATATTTTTTGATATAGGGTATTACAAAATAAAACAAGAGTACCACTGCCCCCAAAAAAGATACCAAATGAAGTCGCCGGCCGGAAAGCTTGGGAAGTTCCAATCTCCTTTTATCACCTAATTTTGCCAATCCGACCGCGGCAATTAATACGATTCCCGGCAGTATCGGGAGGTAATACCGCGTTGGTTGATAAGATAAAAGGCTTAAGAAAAACGCACCGCATAACGACCAGAACAAAAGAAATATTTCTACCGGGTCCAGTTTTGATGGTTCCCTGATCGCTTTAACTCCAATCGCCATGATGAAAAAAATGGAGAGCGACAACGTCAAAGGAAGAAACTTTAGTCGGTAGAAAAGATGGAATACGGGGTTTGCAGTAATTAGCTTTCCAATACCGCCTGATTGAAAGGTCATACTTAGCCACGAAGACCCCACATTAGAGATATCCTCTTCAAAGGGCAAATAGAATCCTAAATACCATAGAATTCCGGCTAAACCAGCGCCTATCAAACCCGCCGCAGCCGGTTTCAGAGAAACTTTCAGACCATTTTTGATGATAAAAAAAATAAAACTGAAAGCTGTGGCTATAACGAAATGAAATGCCATGCTCTTGGCTATGAATGCCAGACCTGCTGCAAAGCCTGTAAGAAAAAAGTATACCGGTTTTTTGGTCCTGACCGACCGTTGCCAGAAAAAAAGGGTGAGGGTCATGAACAATATTACCAGATTTTCAAAAAGGCCCAATCGGTTATACATGACAAAGGTATAGTTCAACCCCAATAACACAGTCGCAATTAGCCCTGATCTGTCGCCAAAATATTCTTTAAACGATTTAAATACCAAGATTAATGATGCTAAACTCAAAATGATTGGAAGGACCTTTATCTGCCATAACCCGACCCCGATTACAGACAGTATCAGATATTGGAGAACCGCAAATATAGGGCTATAGGCATTGGACGGCCACTGGTCCATTGCCCAGGAACCAAAGAGGATTTTATTTCGTACCTGGTGAACATTGTGCATCTCATCAACGAAAATACCGGCACTGAAGCTCAATCCGGAAGGTGGATCAGCGTTAATATGCAGCATTCGTAGGATTAAAAATGCTAAAAAAATAGAAAATATGATCAGTTTCTTATTCATTTCCTATAAAAACCGTATTTACAATATAGTTCTGTGGGCCTTGCTGACGACCGGAATTGAACTTGACTCCGATGTTTCTGTATTTTATGTTCCGGGTCGGAAAAATATAAACGAAAAAAAGCAGATCGGACGATTCCTGTGGTAAAAAAAAACCGGGATATAAAAGGTTATTTAAAAAACCCGCGACTGATTACATTTTTGACCATTTTTAGCCTATTCCTGGTCTTTTCCTTTCAGATCTCATCTCCTTTCAGCGCAAAGATTCAAATTGACGTAGATTCGGATACAGGAACTATATTCAGACTTTACTGGTCGGGGGAAAAAAAGTCTTACAACAAAACCGATTCAAGCGCTATACGAATCCATAAAGGGCCTAGCACTTACAGTCAAACAATCGGTAATCTTCATTCCCTCGCAAATCTCAGGATCGATCCTTTGAATAGAAAAGGGACCATACAAATAAAAAAGATCAAAATTACCCAACCGGGCTTCGAGCCTACAGTGTTTATAACCAGAGAACAGTTCCAAAAAGTCATCTCCATTCAGCAAAACAACCGAATTGCCTTTGGTCCCCATGGATTGCAAATAACTTTTTTAGAAACCAAGCCGCATCTTCAGACAGAAATCAAACCGGTATTTAAAATCAGCTTGTTTATCAAGCATCTGAAAAATGTTGTGTTTTTTGCTTTGGGGATATGTATCATTTTTTATCTGTTTTTTCTGACTGTATGGTTCGTAAAGGAAAAAGCCGAGTCGACTTTTGGCCTGCCGGAAAAAAGAACGGGTAAACAAAGGAACCTGTTCGCCATTACGTTTATCATTATCGTTCTTGTCCGTCTCGTTTTTTATGCGACCTACCCCCTCAATATTTCAGGTGATGGGTCAACATACTTTGAGATGATCTCCAAGTGGGAAAGCCATTTGGCCCTTGCCGGGGGATATCCATTTGTATTCGGGATATTTAAATATTTCTTCGACACATTATCAATTTTTCCGCCGGAATCGTTGGCGTTTCAGTTTTTTCTTTTGGCGATCCAGCATGTGTTCGATATCGGGATGCTCGTGCTGATCTATTTGGTGCTTGAAAACATCTTTGGCGCTTCTGTTGCCTGCGTCTCTGTCCTTCTCTATGCGTTAAACCCCTTTGTTTTGGGAAACATTTCCACTACCCGTCCGGAGTGGTTTCAATCCGACCTCTTTCTGATCAG
>Ga0255053_10001706_pt1 | contig 11996 bp, 8 predicted proteins | sample JV7_2_22_MG_FD_188635 | JGI IMG/M metagenome (GOLD analysis project Ga0255053, IMG submission 188635) | Seawater microbial communities from Jervis Inlet, British Columbia, Canada - JV7_2_22 | ecosystem: Environmental > Aquatic > Marine > Inlet | place: Canada: British Columbia | collected...
GTCGAATACACACAGTTCGAGGAAATCGACGGCAAATACCAGGCAGTCGAATATCACTATTTGTTCAACGACAGCGGCAGCAAGAGAAATGCCTGGATTCTTTTCGATCGGGACAATCTCGTTGCAAAAAGCCTTTATAAGAGGGTAACGGTTGAACTCGATATTCGGTCCGACCATGTGGATCGCCTGCTTGAACAGCTGGTATTTCGCGCGGACCTGATGGCAGGCAAGGTGGCCGACAAGTATTTGACCGTTGAACGTAACTCTTTGCGGGAAGCCGTTTATGAGAAACTGGGTACTGAAACCATCGTGACCAAGGCTGGCAGCTTTGACACTGTCAAGTACCGCCGTCAGCGTATCGGCTCATCGCGCAGTCTGATCATCTGGCTTGCGCCCGAACTCGAGTATCTACCCGTGCGCTTGCAGCATTTCAACGAAGACAAGACAACCGGTACGGCCACCCTGAAACACTACGCCATAACCAGCACCGACTGAGAATTTCTCGTTGGACGGCCCGCAGGGAACCTCCTGCGGACTGCGCCTTGTCTTGAATCATCTGGGTAGCTCTGAATCCACCAATATGACCTTGACGGAATACTAGGCCTTGGGAAGCGTCACACCGAGCTGCCCCTGGTATTTTCCGCCACGGTCCTTGTAAGACGTCTCGCATTCCTCGTCCGACTCGAAAAAAAGCATCTGGGCGACCCCTTCATGTGCATATATTTTCGCCGGCAGCGGTGTGGTGTTCGAAAATTCGAGCGTCACGTGACCTTCCCATTCCGGTTCGAGCGGTGTGACGTTGACGATGATGCCGCAGCGCGCGTATGTCGATTTTCCAAGACAGATCGTCAACACGTTTCGCGGAATTTTGAAATATTCAACCGTCCGCGCAAGCGCGAACGAATTCGGGGGGATAATGCAGACATCACTTTTTTTATCAACAAAACTGGATTCGTCAAAGGATTTCGGATCGACAAATGCGGATTCGATGTTGGTAAATATCTTGAATTCGTCGGCGCAACGGACGTCGTATCCGTAACTCGAAGTACCGTAGGAAACGATCCGGCCCGCACTGCTTTCCCTTACCTGTCCGGGCTCGAACGGCGCGATCATGCCGTGCTCTTCAGCCATACGCCGAATCCAGCGGTCGGATTTGATACTCACTCGTATTAATTTTCCTCGACAACGATCTTCGGGAAGCGATGGCTGTAATCCTTGTCCTGCATTGCCAGCAAAGCAGCCATCCGCCTCGCCGTTTGCCGGTAGGCTTGCGCATGCGGCCCGTCCGGCTCGGCGATGACGCTCGGCTTGCCGCTGTCGGCCTGCTCCCTGATCGTGACATCGAGCGGCAGTTGCCCGATCAGCTCCACATCGAAGTCGGCCGCCATTTTTTCGCCGCCGCCACTGCCGAATATCGCATCTTCATGCCCGCATTCCGCGCAGATATGGGTGCTCATGTTCTCGACGATACCGAGAATCGGCACCGACACCTTGCGGAACATCTGCAAGCCCTTGCGGGCGTCGAGCAATGCGATGTCCTGCGGCGTCGTCACGATAACGACACCGCTGAGCGGTACCTGTTGAGAGAGTGTGAGCTGGGCATCGCCAGTACCGGGCGGCATATCGACGATCAGGTAGTCGATATCATCCCACCTGGTCTGATTCAGGAGCTGATTCAGCGCGCTCGTGACCATCGGTCCCCGCCAGACCATCGGTTGATCGGGATCGATGAGGAATCCGATCGACATGACTTGCACACCGTATGCCCGGAGCGGTTCCATCGACTGGCCGTCAGTGCTGGTCGGGCGCTGGCCGGCAAGACCCAACATCAGGGGCTGGCTGGGGCCATAGATATCCGCATCGAGGACACCGACCGACGCGCCGTCGGCCGTCAGCGCCAGCGCGATATTGGCGGCCGTGGTCGACTTGCCGACACCGCCTTTGCCCGAAGCGATGGCAATGATGTTCTTGACGTTGGCCAACGGCGTCAGATTCCGCTGCACGCCGTGAGGCGTAATCTTGCTTTCGACGACCAGCTTGACGTTGTCGACCGGGATCTGCGCACGGATGCTGTCCTCGAGTTGAGCCTGAATTCCCTTCGCCGGGAATCCCAGCTGTAGCTCGATTTCCGCGCTCGAATCACTAATCTCGGCACGCAGCACACGGCCCACCGCGGCCAGTGGTTTGTCGATGCCCGGCACGAGCATCGAATTGAGGGTTTCCCTGAGATCAGAATCTGCTGACAATGTCACACTTCGCAAAACTGGATTAGGTAAAATTTGTGGCGGACACCGCGAATTTCGCGGTATCGGGCCCGCACATTGTAACGGAGCATCAGGGTTCAAAATAGTCAGGTAGCGGAATTTGGTCTGGCCTGAGCTAACATTCGCCCCGTCAATGCTGTGGCATAATGACTCACTTGGGTCAGTATGGGAGCGACTGCGGGTCTGGTCAGGTGCGGCCGAGGATCTGCCGTCCGCGTGGGCTTGGGCGAAACCGGAAATGAATGTATTGCAGTTTCCAGCACAAGAGAGTTCGAATGCAGAAATGCGGGCCTTTCATGGCCTCGATTTGCGTCCGTCTGACTCGCAGATGACCCTCTGTACCGTGCATCGTATGGCGCATCCGGCGGATATCGTCTCATGAGTCTCTTCTCTAGCATTCGCGCTGATCAGCTGATCAGCCAACTGGCCAGTGAGTCGGACACGAACTCTCGCACCGCGCAAAAGCTGACCGAGCGCCTCAAAAAGCTCGGCCCCAAAGTCATTCCCAAAGCCATCGACGCGCTGGCGATAAGTGACCGCAACCACACGATGCTGTACGTCGACATTCTGGCCAGCCAGGTGTCCGACAAGACTCTCAAGCTCTACAAAGGGGGTCTGGCAGACGGCGGCGAACGCGTCATATCCGGCACGGCGTGGGCGCTGTCGAGCAGCAACAACTACAACGCGAACGCACTGCTCGATTTCTTTGAGGATCCCGATGTCTCGAAGCCCGCCCTCATCGAGATTCTCAAGGTTCACAAGGACTCTTTGAACGTTCATGACGTGTTGCAGCGTGCTTACCAGATGGGGCCCAAGGAGAAGGGGGCACTTTTCGGGATTATTGAAGAAATCGTGTCCGAGGACATGGTGCCGGACCTTATTGCCCGCATGGGCGGCAAAGACCCGCTCGTCAAGGTTCACCTGATCAGGCTGTTGTCGAAATTCAAGCATCAGGACATCAACCGGGCGCTGGAAATGCCGCTGAGCGACTCGAACAAGATGGTTCGAAGCGCCGCGCTTGGGGCGCTCGCAAACTGCGACGGCAATATAAACATCGAGAAGGTCACCATGTTGCTGCGGGACCCGGACCTCGAAGTTCAGAGCAAAGCGGTCGATGTCATCGTAAAGATCAACCACCCGGACACAATCAAGTTCCTGGTTCCCGCGCTGAAGGACGAGTCTGAATACACGCGACGATCGGCCGTTGAGATCCTCAATGAAATCGGCAATCCAGATTCGGTCAAGGACCTGCTCGAGGCGATCAAGGACGATGACTGGTGGGTGCGCGCGAGGGCCGGCGATGCGCTGGGGGAAATCGGCGGTCCGAAAGTCATGAATTCTGTGCTCCAGCTCATCAAGGATGAAGACGAGGACCTCCGTCGTACCGCAATCGAGATCCTCAATGCCACAAAGGACGAGACTGCGGTCGATCATCTTATGCAGGCAACAGATGACGAGGACTGGTGGGTAAGAGAACGTGCTGTCGATGCCCTTGCACAAATTGGTAGCAAGAAGGCAGTACCAAAACTAGTCAGCATGCTGGGGCAGAACGTCAAAACCGACACGGTCGTTGTGCGCGCACTCGCCAAGCTGGGCGGTCCGAAGGAAATCTCCAAGATCGTGCCATTACTCAAGCGCCCCGAACGCGAGCTTCAGGTCGAAGCGATCAAAGCGATATCGCACCTCGCTGACGAGAAGCGGGCAGAAACCGTTCGTAACGTGTTGCAGCAGATCAAACAGTCCGATGACCCGACGATCATCAACAACGCGGAACAGGCAATAAAGGAAATCGACGCCAAGTTCTCGGCAGACGTGCTGGAAGAAAATGTTCGTGCAGAAAAGATGAAAGAACACACCAAGACCTTGCTCATCGACGAAGGAGATATCCAGAAGCTCGTTACCGCCGAGGCAGGGGAAGCGCAGGTTGAGAAGGTACTGGATGTCTCGAAACTGGAAATCGGCACAGTCATTGATGGCCGCTACAAGTATATCGAGAAGATCGGCAAGGGCGCGTTCGGCACCGTACTGCTGATGCAGGACCAGGTCGTCGAGGAGCAGCTGATTCTGAAGTTCCTGAACCCGAACGTATCATCCGATGAAGAAATGATGCAGCGCTTCGTTCACGAACTGCGTTATTCACGAATGATTACGCACAAGAACGTCATTCGGATCTACGACTTCCTGCATCTGCAGGGCGCCTATGCGATCTCGATGGAATACTTCCCGTCCCATACCCTGAGCGGAGAGCTTCCCGATAACAAACCGATGGACTTCAAGAAGGCCCGCGGATTCTCCTTTGATATAGCGAACGGCATGTCCGTCGCCCATCAGGCCGGAGTGATCCATCGCGACCTCAAGCCTGCGAACATCCTCGTAAACGATGACGGCCTGCTCAAGATCGTGGACTTCGGCGTTGCGGCGGCCGCCAGCAGCGGCGACACGGCATTGACGAAAACCGGCTACGTCATCGGCTCGCCGAAATACATGGCACCGGAGCAGATCCTCGGCAAGAAAGTCGACGAGACGGCCGATATCTACAGTGTCGGCGTCCTGATGTACGAGATGGTGACCGGAATTCCACCGTACAGCCGGGGCGATCACATGTCGGTCATGTACCAGCACGTGCAGGGCAAGGCCAAGCTCTGTCAGGAAGTGAATCCGGAAGTTCCCGATGACTACGCCACCATAATCGGCAAATCGATGTCGGTCGACAAGACCAAGCGCTACCAGTCGATGGATGAGCTGATCGACGCCCTGAACGCCATTCAATTATAAAAATGTGCGGCACCTCACTGGTGCCGGGCCTTGATTCATCCTAGGATACGCATAATTAGCCATAATACGTTCTGGCTCTTTTGCTTGGGTGCTGAATTGCTGAATTCCTATGCCGCGCATTGATTCCTTTCTGAAGCTGGGTCTGGCCCAGGGCTGCTCCGACGTGCACCTGGCGGTCGGCGTACCGCCAATGCTCAGGATGAACGGCGACCTGATGCCGATCAAATTCCGTGAACTTTCGGACTCGGAACTCGAGAGCTACGTCACGGAGATTCTGAGCGACTCGCAGAAGGAGCATTTCGGCTCAGGCAAAGACCTCGATTTTTCCTATGTCGGCGAAGATGGCGGCCGATTCCGCGTAAACCTCTTTCGCAAGGACACGGGTGTCGGTGCCGTTTTCCGATACATTCCGAACGAGGTGCCGACGCTCGAGGGCCTTGGCGTGCCCGATGTGATCCGCGATTTTTGCGACTATCACCAGGGCATGGTCCTCGTGACCGGTTCGACCGGGACGGGCAAATCGACGACCCTCGCGGCGATGATCAATCACCTGAACCAGACCCGTAGCCTCAACATCATCAGTCTCGAAGATCCCATCGAGTTTGTGCATCCGAGCAAGAAATGCCAGGTGATTCAACGAGAACTTGGTACGCATCTGCCTAGCTTCGCCGACGGCGTACGATCCGCCATGCGCGAGGATCCGGACGTCATCCTCGTCGGCGAGCTCCGGGACGCTGATACGATTTCGATGGCGATGACGGCCGCAGAAACGGGCCACCTGGTTTTGGGCACTTTGCATACGACCGGTGCCGTCAAGACGATCGACCGCATCATCGATGCGCTGCCTGGTGAACTTCGCGAGCAGACCAAGAGCTTCCTGTCACAGAGCCTGAAAGCTGTTGTAACGCAGGTTCTCGTCAAGTCTCTGGACGGCCACAATCGCAAGGCAATTTTCGAGATTCTCGTCAATAATCGTGCGATTTCCAAGCTCATTATGAACGACCAGTCGCACCAGATTCCGGCGCAGCTGCAGACCGGTCGGAATGTTGGCATGCAGGTGATGGATATGGCGCTGCTGGAAGCGATCAAGGCCAATGAAGTCGATCCGGACGACGCTTTCCGCTTTGCCAATGACAAGGGTAAATTCCAGCTCTACGTGACTGACAGCAGCATCTTGCCGGTGCTGGATGACGACGGGGTTAGTGGCAGCGATCGGGAGACAGGTCATTGAATCAAGTCGATAAATATCTCACCGATGCACTGAAGAAACAGAGCTCGGATCTGCATTTCATTTCCGGCGACCCGCCACGCGTTCGCGTCCATGGATCGCTTAGCACGCTGAGTGACGAAGTGCTGACGATGGATCATGTAAAAAACTGCATCTACGAAATTATGCCGGGCACGACGCAGAAGGACTTCGAACGGGACGATGCCGTCGACTTTGCCTACGAGATACCCGACATTTCCCGGTTCCGGGTCAATGTCATGCGGCACCTTAACGGCATCGGCGCAGTGTTTCGGGCGATTCCGTCAAAGGCGCTGACGCTGGAACAGCTCGACATGCCTGAGGCTGTTCACAACCTGTGCAAGCAGACGTCAGGCATGATTCTGGTCACCGGGAAGACCGGGTCAGGAAAATCGACGACGCTGGCTGCGATGATCGACGCAATCAACAAACGCTTGAAAGGCCATATTCTGACGATCGAGGACCCGATCGAGTTCGTCCACCAGCGACACAGTTGCCTGGTTAGTCAGCGCGAAGTCGGCGTCCACAGCGAATCGTTTGCGGCTGCGCTTCACTCGGCTCTGCGTGAAGACCCGGATGTCATCCTCGTCGGCGAACTCAGAGACCTCGAGACGATCAGCGTCGCCATAACCGCCGCCGAGATGGGCATCCTCGTCATGGGAACGCTGCATACGAACGGTGCGGCACCAACAGTTGACAGGATGGTAAATACATTTCCTGCCAACAAGCAAAACCACATCCGCACGATGTTGTCGACGTCGCTGCGTGGCGTCATATCCCAGCAACTCCTGCCCACGAAGCACAAGCCAGGCCGTATCGCCGCGCTGGAGATTCTTATCAATACGTCGGCGGTCGCAAACCTGATTCGACAGGGTAAACTCGATCAGCTCGAGACCGCGATGCAAAGCGGCGGCCAGATCGGCATGCAGACCATGGATTCGGCACTGATGAACCTGGTCGAGAGACGCTTTGTGTCCGGCAGGGAAGCGTATCAGCAGGCCAATAACAAATCGAAGTTCCAGTCGATCAGGGACCAAACCTAGGGAGATCGCCCGTCAAATCGGGCTCCAACCTGGATAAATCGTTACTTGCAGGAGCATGCACGTGCCTGACGGGCGAATTAAAAGATTCACTCCCCCACTCAATTCCCTTTTATAATCGCCGCCTTCAGGTCTGTTCGGATCAAGTCTGCCCAGAATGAGCACAGCAGTACGTAACATTTTCGTCAGTAGCGCACTTCCTTATGCCAATGGCCCCCTCCATATGGGACATGTGGTGGAATACGTGCAGTCGGACATTTGGGCGAGATTCCAGAAGCTGCGTGGCCATAATTGTATTTATGTCTGCGCCGCAGACGCACACGGCACGCCGATCATGATCACGGCGAGGCAGGAGGGGATTACGCCCGAGCAGCTTATCGAACGGGTCTCCGCCGAACAGCACGAGGACCTGAAAGCATTTGACGTCGCCTTCGATAATTTCCATACGACGCACTCCGACGAAAACGAACTGCTCGTTCGCAGAATATATGAGGGATTGCGCAAAGCCGGCTATATCTACACCAAGACCATCGAGCAGGCCTATGACGAATCGGAAAAAATGTTCCTGCCCGACCGATTCGTCCGCGGTACCTGCCCACGCTGCAAGAGCGAGGATCAGTATGGCGACGCCTGCGAAGTGTGCGGTGCAACCTATTCGCCAGCCGATCTCATCGATCCGCTGTCTGCGTTGTCCGGCACCAAGCCATTGTGGAAGGAGTCGGAACACTATTTTTTCCGATTAAGTGAGTTTGGCGATCGGCTTCGAACATGGATGAAGTCGGCGGCGCTCCATCAAAACATCACCAGCAAACTCGAAGAATGGTTCGACGCCGGGCTGCGGGACTGGGATATATCACGCGACGCACCCTATTTCGGATTCAAGATCCCTGACACTGACGATAAGTACTTTTATGTCTGGCTTGACGCGCCCATCGGTTATCTCGGGAGTTTTCTGCAGCTTTGTAACCGGCGCGACGATCTTGATTTCGATGACTACTGGAAGGCCGGGAGTGACAAGGAAGCGTATCACTTCATTGGCAAAGACATCGTCTACTTTCACACGCTTTTCTGGCCGGCTGTGCTCCAGGGTTCGGGGTTTCGTCAGCCAACCAGCGTATTTGCCCATGGCTTCCTGACCATCAATGGCAAGAAAATGTCCAAGTCCCGCGGCACTTTTATCAAAGCCAGAACCTATCTCGATAACCTGAACCCGAGTTGTCTTCGTTACTACTACGCCGCCAAACTCGGGCCGGGCATGGACGACATCGACATGAACCTGGACGATTTTATTGCGCGGGTGAATTCCGACCTCGTCGGCAAACTCGTCAATATCGCGAGCCGCTGTGCGGGGTTCATCACCAGGTACTTCGATGGCCGGCTGGCCGGCAGTCTCGATGATCCCGAATTATTTGCCGAATTCGTGGAAGCCTCTGAAAAAATTGCCAACCACTTCGAGTCGCGCGAGTACTCGAAGGCGATGCGCAACATCATGGCCCTGGCGGACAAGGCGAATCGATACATCGAACAGAAAAAACCCTGGGCCATGGCGAAAGACGAGAGTCAGCTGCCAGACGTCCAGGCAGTCTGCACCGAGGGACTGAATATGTTCCGGACATTGATGGTTTATCTCACGCCGGTTATTCCGGCGGTGGCCGAACAGGTGCAAAAACTTTTCAATGAAGGTCCGTGGGGCTGGCAAGCGGCCGGCGACCCATTACTGGATCACACGATCTCGACATATGAGCCCCTTTTGACGCGTATTGATGCAAAGCAGGTTGAGCGAATGGTTGAACAATCAAAAGAGCCCGAGGCCACTGGTGGCGGCGATGAAGCCGGTGACGGCGGCGAGACCGGCTCGCCGGAAATAACGATTGATGAGTTTGCAAAAGTCGATATGCGCATAGCGCGCATTGAGAAAGCGGAGCCCATAGACGGTGCCGACAAGCTTCTCAAGCTCACGCTCGATCTTGGCGGAAAGACGTGCAGTGTTTTTGCCGGTATCAAGTCGGCGTACGAGCCGGAAACACTCGAAGGCCGGCTCGCCATTGCAGTCGTGAACCTGCAGCCGAGAAAAATGCGCTTCGGCCTGTCCGAGGGGATGGTTCTCGCGGTCGGACCGGGCGGCGAGGACATATTCCTGCTGTCTGTGGATGCCGGCGCCGAGCCGGGCATGCGGGTGACCTAATCCAGCGAGACGCAAGGGTACCCACACACTACAATAGCAATAAGTCGTCCGGGCAGAGAAATGACTGATCTGATACTTATCTTAGTCGGCACGGTTCTTGTTAATAACTTCGTGCTGGTCAGGTTCTTGGGCCTGTGCCCATTCATGGGTGTATCGAGGAACCTCGAAGCGGCATTCGGCATGTCGCTGGCCACAGCATTCGTCCTGACCTTGTCCTCGGCGGTGAGCTATCTGCTTCACCAGTACGTCCTCGTGCCTCTGGAACTCGGTTACCTGCGCACGATCAGCTTCATTCTGGTCATCGCAGTGAGCGTTCAATTCACAGAAATAATGGTTCGGCGATTGAGCCCTTTGCTCGACCAGGTGCTTGGGATTTTCATTCCGTTAATCGCAACCAACTGCGCCGTGTTGGGCGTTGCGTTGCTGAATGTTCAACAAGCCAAGGGCTTTGTGCAGTCTGTCTTCTACGGTTTCGGTGCGGCGATGGGGTTTGCGTTGGTTATTGTTCTGTTTGCCGCTATTCGCGAGCGCCTGGACGCTGCCGACGTGCCCCGCCCGTTTCGCGGCACGGCGATCGCGCTGATGACCGCGGGATTGATGTCGCTTGCGTTTATGGGTTTTTCCGGAATGGCACGACCATAATGAATAAGGTAGCAACCTTGGCCCTGTATATAGAACCGGCTCGTCGGAGCGGCTTTAGCCGCGATTCCTTAGCGAGCCGGCCTCGTCGCTCTCGCACATCCCTGTGCTCCGCGACATTAGGTCATCCTGACCACAAAGGCCCTCCTACAGATAAGTCATCATGTGGATTGCGGTCGTAACGATTACGGCCATCGCTCTCGTCGCCGGACTCCTGTTGAGTTTTGCGTCGCGGCGACTGCCGCCGAATGACGACGAACTCGTTTCGAAAGTGAATGGGCTGTTGCCGCAAACACAGTGTGCTCAATGTGGATACCCGGGATGCCGGCCATATGCCGCTGCAATCGTGCACGATGGCGTAAAAATCAACCTGTGCCCGCCCGGAGGTGAAGATACTGTGCGACGGCTGGCCAGTTTGCTGGGCCGCGACAATGTACCGCTGGCAACGTCCGCCGGGAAAAATATGAGCGATTCGGTCGCATTTATTGATGAGGTGCTGTGCATTGGCTGCACGCATTGCATATCAGCCTGCCCGGTCGATGCGATCGTCGGCGCACACCAGTTCATGCACACCATTCTCGCTAAAGAGTGCACGGGCTGTGAACTGTGTCTGGCGCCCTGCCCTGTCGACTGTATACAAATGAGGCTTGCGGCGTGACCGCGCCTACCTTCGATCTGGGCACACTGCACGGTGGCTTGCGTCTGCCCATCCTGAAGGACGAATCGACAGCCCGTGTTATTCAACACGTCCCGGTACCGATGCAGCTCGTCCTGCCGCTGGCGCAGCATGCGGGGGAGCCGGCTCATCCCGTGGTTACCATCGGCGAAAGGGTCCTCAAAGGTCAGCTCATTGCGGATGCTGATGGAACAATTAGTGCGCCCGTGCATGCGTCGTCGTCCGGCAAGGTCGTCGCAATCGAGCAATGGCCAGTTTCGAGACGCCTCGGTGAAAACGCACCTTGCATCGTCATCGAATGCGACGGCCTCGACAATGCGGTGCAACTTTCAGAACCCATTGTGCCGTTCGAGCAACATAGTTCCGCTACCCTGTTTCAGAAAATACTCCATGGCGGCATCGTCGGCCTCGGCGGCGCCGTGTTTCCAACTGCGCAAAAACTCATGGAAGCAACAACAGAGCCGCTGGAACACCTCATACTAAACGGGGTCGAATGCGAACCGTACATAAGTTGCGACGACATGCTGATGCGTGAGCATGCGACGGAAATAGTTGTAGGTGCGCAAATACTGCTGCACGCACTCCAACTGGATCATTGTTTCATTGCGGTCGAAAGTGACAAGCCCGAGGCGATTCATGCTTTGGCGGACGCCTTGACTGAGGTCCAAGACAGCCGGATCGTGATTAAGCAAATTCCGACCATTTACCCGTCAGGCGCTGAAGACCAGGTTGTACAGCTCGTCACGCGCAAAGAAGTGCCAACCGGCGGTCTGCCACTCGACGTCGGCTGCCTGGTGCAGAATGTCGGAACCGCTGCCGCTGTCTACGACTGGATTTGCAAAGGCGAGCCACTGATCTCCAGGATCACAACGGTGACAGGCGATGGCGTTGCCGCGCCGATGAATGTGATGGCGAGGATCGGTACGACAGTCGCCGACGTGGTTACTTTCATTGGTGGATACAGGGAGCGTGCGAGGCAGCTAATCATCGGTGGACCGATGACGGGCAAATCGGTTTCGACTGATCGCGTGCCGCTCGTCAAAGCGACGAACTGTATCCTTGTGTTATCGGAGACGCCGCCGATCGGCACCGAGAAGCCTTGCATTCGCTGCGGCGACTGTGCACAAGTATGTCCGGTCTTATTGCTGCCGCAACAACTGTACTGGTACGC
>Ga0255053_10001707_pt1 | contig 11995 bp, 11 predicted proteins | sample JV7_2_22_MG_FD_188635 | JGI IMG/M metagenome (GOLD analysis project Ga0255053, IMG submission 188635) | Seawater microbial communities from Jervis Inlet, British Columbia, Canada - JV7_2_22 | ecosystem: Environmental > Aquatic > Marine > Inlet | place: Canada: British Columbia | collected...
AAGCTCTACTTCGTGCCCGCCAAAAAGCTCGATGACCTGTTTGATTTTACCTACCGTATCCTCAGGTTCAGGTATGCCGATGAACTCTTCATTATGAATAACACCGGCTTGGCCTATGCTATCGGTAAAGATGCCGGACAGATTGAATCGCTGCGAGACCGGCTGCCCCCGTGGATAGTACTGGTCGGCATCGCCGGACGTGAGGAGTTGCCCGGGGAAAGAGTCGAGTTCCAGGAAAAAGACATCTCGGAAATCGCTGGGGAGTTCGGCCTTGAACTTATGCCGGGAATCCCGGGAGCGGTCGGAGAACAGGTACTTAAAGTGATGCTCAACCCGTCCCCCGAGCCTTACTGGAAATTCGGCTATAAAGGCGGCTGCCAGGATATCTTCTTTGTCAGTACTCTGAACAAGGCGCCCGAATTCATGAAGACGATATCATCGGTAGCCGAAGACTTGGATTACCCGACCTCAGATATTGGTGTTTACCTTCAACCGCGGCACCAGGGCGCCAACTGCCACTGTGAGTTCAGTCTGCCCTATGACCCGGACAATGCGGAAGAGGTATCCCGGATTCAAGCGCTCTATACTCAGGCCAGCGAAGCTCTGGCCGGCGCGGGGGCGTTCTATACCCGTCCCTACGGTATCTGGTCGGATATGTCCTTTAAAAAAGACCCGCAAAGCACGGCTTTGTTGCGGCAGATTAAGAATATCTTCGACCCCAATGGGATAATGAACCCGGGTAAACTATGTTTTGATTTACAGGAAACTAAGGAGGGATAGGAAATGGCACTGGAAGATTACCGGCCCGATCAGGAAAGATGCAGTCTGTGTTCGTACTGCAAGTGGATTCCACAGGATAAAATTAAAAGTTGGCGATTTGCTAAAGGCTGCCCCAGTATCGCCTACAGTAATTTCAACGCTTACTCCGCCCGGGGTCGTTTCGCCGTTGCCCGGTCACTCTTGGAGGGTAAGAGTGATTATACCGACCGCGTGCTGGATGTAATATATAAAGACCTGAGCTGCGGACTGTGTGATGTCTCCGACAAGGTCTGTCGTTATAATCTGGAACCCCTGGGCAACGTTCTGGAATTAAAAGCCAGGGCTGTCACCGATGGCCAGCTTCTGCCGCAGCATATGCCCATTATCGATAATCTCAAGAAAGAAGATACCATGCTGCTGGGAATGGTTAAGGCCGACCGCGGTAGCTGGGCAAAGGGACTGGATGTCAAGAACCTGACGGAGGAGAAAGCTGAGGTCGGCTACTTTGCGGGATGCCGTTTCAGTTTTGATGAAGAGCTCCGTGAAATACCCCGGGCAGTGATAACCCTTCTTAAGAGTGCCGGTGTCGATGTCGGTATCATGGGTGCCGACGAAAGCTGCTGCGGCGGACGGGCCTACCAGATGGGCTACCGCGGAGAATTCGTTAAATTCGCCGAGAATAATATCGAAGCCTGGAAGACTGCCGGAATTAAAACCGTGGTCACCTCCTGCTCTGATGGTTATTTTGCCTTCAAGCGACTCTATCCCGAACTTGGTTCTACTGTCGAGGTGCTCCATACCGTGGAGTATATCGACCGTCTTATCAAAGAGGGCAAGCTGAAATTAACCAAACCCGTCAACATGACGGTGACCTATCATGATCCCTGCCACCTGGGAAGACAGGGAGAGCCGTACGTGCCCTGGGAGGGCAAAGAAAAGAAAATCCTCAACCAGGTGGTTGTCCACGAGCCTCGCAAACCCCGGTACAATGGTGCCTGGGGTATTTACGACCCGCCGCGGGATATTTTACAAAGCATTCCCGGCATAAAACTGGTAGAGATGGAAAGGATACGCGAATATGCCTGGTGCTGTGGCTCGGGTGGCGGCTGTATCGATGCCTATCCCGAGTTTTCCGCCTGGACAGCCGGTGAGAGAATTGAGGAAGCCGGTACCACCGGCGCCGAGGCTATAGTCACCGCCTGCCCGTGGTGCGAAAGGAGTTTTAAGGATGCCGTAAGCTCGGAAGGTGGAAAAATGAAAGTCTTGGATATTATCGAGCTTGTGCAGCAGGCGATTTAGGGAAGGAGAGTTGTTGAAATGACTATGTCGAAAGAGAAATATCGGGAGTTTGAAGACGTTGTCGGACCGGATAACATATCCGATGATCCCGCCATGCTGGATTCGTATATAACCCCCATGTGTCAGAGCCAGCATCACATGGGGCCCGCTTATGATGAATTTACTCCCCGGGGACTGGCTGTCTTGATGCCTGGCAGCACCGAGGAGGTTCAGGCTATCGTCAAGCTTTGCAATAAGCATAAGATAAAATTCAAAGCCTCCAGTACCTTCTGGACTTCTCGGGGCAACATCTCCGATGACTATGCCATTACCCTCGACATGAGGCGCATGGACCATATTCTGGAAATAGACGAGAAGAACCAGTTTGCTGTCATCGAGCCCTTCGTGATTGGCGCCACGCTTCAGGCCGAGGCTATGAAGGTCGGGTTGAATACCACCATCATCGGTGCCGGCTCCAGTTGCTCTCCTCTGGCGAGTGCCTGTGCTAATGGAGGACCCTCGCCGTTCGCTTTATATGGCGGTCTTACCCGCGAGAACCTGTTGTCCTTCGAATGGGTCATGCCTAACGGTGAAATCCTGAGGTCGGGCTCGCTGGGCTCGGAGTTGGGCTGGTTCTGTGATGACGGACCGGGACCCGGCTTAAAAGGTGTTATGATGGCAGGTCAGGGATCTATGGGAGCGATGGGGGTTTTCACCAAATGCGCCATCAAGCTGTTCCCCTGGCCCGGACCCGACAGTTTGGCTAACGATGGAATAATCCCTGCCTATAAAGCAACACTGCCGCCTAATATCCAGGGACATACTGTCGCCTGGCCGTCATGGGAGGCTTATGCTGACGGCGTTTATAGAATCTGGGATAGCGGTATCAGCGGCTATTACGCCCACCGGCAGTACACTATGTTCGGCCGGGACCTTAAAGGGGCTATGATTCGGATTCTCACCGATCCCACCAAGACTATTGACGACCTCGAAGAAATGCTGAACGACCCTGAAGTACAACGCCAGAACGAAGAGATGAAGCGGGATTTCCAGATTATTCTTGCGGGAATGACGATGAGGGATATCGAATGGCAGGAGAAAGTTCTCGATAAAATCCTCGCTGAGACCGGTGGCTACAAAGCTTCCATGATGGAAGAACCGGATGTTAAGGACTGGAGTCTGCTTTTCCTCCTTAGATTGGGACACAAGAATCTTAACTTTGTTTATGCCGGGGGTTATGAAGGATGTTTCGGCATCGGCGGCGCCCCGGATCACGCCTGCCCGAAAGTTGAAATGGCGGCTGAGTTCAAGCGGAAATGGGAGCAGGAGCATGACTACTTCGCTCAGGCCGGCGGCGACTGCATGATGGGGGGTATGGGTGGTATCGGTGGCGGCGGAGCTACTGCCTGGGAGAATTTTACTCACTTTGACTCTCATAGTGCGGAGTCGGTACAGGGCACGTATGATTTCTTTGAAGCTACGTCCAAGTATGGTATGGAACATGGCCTCGGCGCTATGGAGAGGATGTACGCAATATCGCGCCGTGATGATGGCTATGCCCGCTCCCAGGAAGAGCAAGCGCAGAGACTATCGCGTATGTCCCAGCCGCACGTATACGAGTACCAGTGGAAAATCAGGGAGATTCTTGACCCCAATAAACTCGGCGATGCCTATTACGTGACGCTGGAACCGAAAAAGTAGTATCTTGAAGTATTTTCAGGAGGCTTGAATTGTATGAAATAGCCGGAGTGCATCACGTGGCTATCGGGGTGAAAGACCTGGAAACTATGGAGTCGTTTTATACCGGTTTACTCGGATTTCAGACCACTCCCCAGGGCTCTCCGGCCGGACCGCAGGAGATAATGTCCGGTATCACTCGCGGTGTGACGCCCGTGTTTGCTGCCAGAATGCTGTCTCAGGGTACGGATGCTATAGTTGTCGAATTTTTACAGATGGTTACTCCTGTTCCCCGCCCTATCCGCCGCGACTTTCGCTACGGCGATATCGGGGCTAACAAGATGGCTGTAGCCGTCTCCGACGTGAATGAGTTATACAGCGAACTAAAGAACAAGGTCGATTTCTGTTTTAGTCCCCGGTCGGTCGAGCTTCCCGGATTCGGCGCCTATAACTTCGTTTATTGTAAAGACCCCGAAGGCAATCTCATCGAATTTGTATCCGGCGAAAAACTTCCAACCGATAATAAAATCGACGGCGTGCGCTGGGTGGGCATCAGCGTTACTGACCTGGACAGGTCGTTGACTTTTTATCAAAAATACACCGGTTTTGACACTCTGTTTGTTAAGCCGCACGAGCATTTCTCCGGGTTAGTCGATGAGGTCTCCGGAAGCAAACAGACTAAAGTCCGCTCCTGTATTCTTGCCTCCGGTAAAGGCGGCGGCATGGTGGAACTTTTCGAGGTTCTGGAACCGCGGGGCAGGTCTATCCCATCCTATACAATGTGGGGCGACTTCGGTTACCTGCAGACCTGTATGATTTGTAAAAACGTCCCTGAAATCGCCGCCTATTTCGAGAACGAGGGACTTGAAATTCTGCTGGAGCTTCAGCGTATGCCCGGTCCCGAGGTTTCTTTCACCTATGTCCGCGACCCTGACGGTGTTCCGCTGGAATTTCTCAGTTTCGGCAAGCCTGGTTAGAATTTTAGCCTGTTTACCATCTATTTCGCTAAGGCTAGTTTAACTTTATCCCAGTCGAATTCCGTATGGCAGTTGGGACATACATCTCCGGACTTCACCACGGTGTGACACTGGGCGCAATAATACATATCTCCCATTTTGTAGATGCCGTGTATCGTTTCGCTTCTTTTCGCTTCTTTATTCGACATTCTTCCCCCGATGTTTATTAGGTAAAGTAGATTAAAGTGAATTCTACTCTTATTCTATCAAATCGTCAAAAGATAAACTAATACTATCGCAGCAGGTTCTTCTCCTTTAATCCCGCCGCGATATCTTCCAGCTCGAGTTCTCCAAATCGTTTCTCTGTCGGTAGACCGCTGGTAATATCCCACCCCCGTAGCTGGTAATATTCGTCCTTTAGCTTTTCGAAGTCTTCTCTTTTTACCCGATTGCCCTTGCGTGAGACGATTTCTCCGTTCTTGTCGGGCACAATGCAGTCGGGATTGAAAAATACCACTTCTAAAGGTTCATCATGAAGATGGTCCAGTAATGTGTCTCCGTTTCTGCCGTCCCATCCCTGTCGGAGTAGCACCGCTCTCTGCAGGTTGAAGATTCTCTCGCCGATTTTATTCAGGCCCGCTTCGTCGATTTCTTTCCCCGTGATGGCGGATAGCACCCGGCTCTCCATAGAGGGATCGCCGGTGTGGTCGTCGGCGAACCTGACCCATATTATCGGCCAGAGAAAGTCGCAGAGTAGCAGGCTTTCCTTGGCATAGGTCCGGTCCTGGATTTTCTTGGCGGCTAACGCTTTACCCTCGTAAGTAGTATAGTCTACCGCCACAGCACCGCCCCAGAAACCTCTGGCCACGTTCTGCAGGTCGCTAAAAGTAAGGAATCCGTCCTCCTGTTTCGTAGCCCAGTTGCGCCAGAGCCACAAAGAATGAGCTGTCTCGTGCAGCTGGTTTATCGGGCGACGCGGTTCGGTGGCATAGAGGAGACCATTGGTCAGTATCAGCCTGGGATCGTAGTCTCTCGTCTCGTTGGCTTTGGAAATAATGGAGGCATTCAGCAGTTCCCGTGCTTTTCCTCCTATCTTTTCGGCGGCTTTCATCGCCCCCTGTGCCAGCAAGTCCCCGAAGCCTTCCCTGAGGGATATTTTTCTCGTTAATGCTTCTATAAACTCGGCGCTGCCGATTTTTCCCAGCGGCAGCCCGGTTTCTTCTTCGCTCAGGATACCTTCCCGGTAGCAGTCGCCCAGCCAGTTTATTAACGGCTGCATGATAGTTGTATCCAGTCCGTAGTGATCGCAGAGCCTGGATGCCAGCAATGCAACCTCGGTAGCGTCACCGGGGTAGCCCATCGCCGCCATGGCGTACACATGCGTCGCCTGGCAGAAATACTTGTAGCGACGGTTTTCATGCTCGTACGATTTTCTGAAACAGCCGCTGACGCAGCCGTAGCAGGAGCGTTGCCGCGTCCTGCCCGGGATACTGTCCAGCCAGTTTTTCCAGGTCTCTTTTCTTGTCTTGACGATGCGGTCGGCAAGTTCGTTCAGCCTCTCCGGATCGGCGGCTTCCGGTCGTTTGTTTCCGGCCACGGCGACCGCTTTGAGGTTTTTAGAGCCCATCACACTGCCTAGTCCGCCAGCACCGGAGGCGCCGTCATCGGTCAGCATCGTAGCGAAAGATACCAGGTTCTCGGCGGCTGGCCCTATCGTTAAAACGCTGTACTCTTTTCCCAGCTCCGCTTTCAGGTGGTCGCCTGATTCTATGGCTGACTTTCCCCAGAGTGTAGAGGCGTCTCTGATTTCGACGGTATCATTCTTAATGATAATATAGACTGGCTTATCGGCTTTTCCCCGCACTATCAGTCCGTCGTACCCGGCACACTTGAGCCAGGTGCCCCACTTTTCACCCAGGTTGGCGTAGGAGAAGGCGGGAGGGTTCATCACCGACGATTTTCCGCAGACCTGCCATCGGCTGCCTCCCGCTATTCTGGTAAATCCGGTTATCGGTCCCGTTACGTATATCAGGCAGTTGTCGGCATCGAAGGCTCCCGTTTCGGGCGGCACCATGTCCCAGAATATCTTGGCGCCAATACCCCTCCCCCCCAGGAACCTGTCGGCATAAGCGGCGGTTGGCAACCAGGCAATATTTCCCGTGGATAAATCGATATTTAGGATTTGACCGGCGTACCCGAAATTGGTCATGTTTTACCTCCAGATAATACGGGATAGAGTGAATCTGCAAAAATATTGCTAATCGTTCCGCTCACCGGTGAGTGAGACGGCCATGCAGACATAAGGCTTATCGATTTTATTAGTGACTATCGGGCAATGCCACAGCCCGGCAGGGGCTATCAAAACGAATGGTTTATCGAAAGTGAACTTTTCTTCTTTGCCCAGCTCGCCTATGGATATTTCTACCTCGGCGCCCAACTCGTCGAAGTGATGGGGGTCCGTACCGATGAAGAATACAGCCTCATCGTAATTGTGCACATGGGGCTTCTTGGACATACCAGTGATGCCGGTGTTATAGCCGCAGGCGTAGATGATGTGGAGTTTTAGTCCCCCCAGTTCCTTCGCCCCGACACCGAATAAAGGTCCCGACGGCGTTTTATGAAAAGGTATCTCTGCCACATATTTCGCGTACTCTTTTCCTGCCATTTTATCTCCTTCTGTATCTAATCGATTTTATTGTGCTATCTTTTTCTTCATTTCTTCTTTAAATTGATTCACTCTTTTCCGGTGGGCTACACCACCCGGTCCCGGTATGAGTTCCGGACTGTAATTCATATCCTTGACGTTATCCAGCATCGTGGGGAGAATCTGGAAGGGAACCGATATTATGAAAAGACCCGGCGGGAAAATATTCAGTGCCTGCATACCCATTCCCAGGCCGGTGATGAAGTAGTTAAGCTCACCGCTGACGACCGGGTAAACGAAAATCCAGGAGCAGGCTACCACGGGAGTCGCTCGGCTGACGAATGGTTTTCCTGTGGAGTAGTTGATAGACCGTAATAATGTCTGCGCCTGGGGCAGGCTGGCGGTCATTATCAGTACGTCCGGTTCGAAAGTTAGCTTGTCAATGGAAGCGAAGGCAACGTACTGCACCGAGCCTTTCGGCAGTGTGGGGAGATACTCGTACATGGCCCGGCAGGCATTATCGCCCTTGAACAGCCCCTCTTCCCCTCCGAAAATGCCGCTGACGAGTACCGGTTCCGGGTCTTCCAGTCCCAGTATCATCTGTTCCACCCCCACGCAGATCCAATCGTCGGGCGCCACGTAAAAGGCGTCGTTCTCCTGGGCTTCCTTGAGCATCTCGCACATGTTCAGTTCTTTATCGATGTGCTTGATGCCCTCCGGTCTGGTAATCATGAATTTTACGCCTACAGGTTTCCTCTCGAAATTGAATTTATCTAGAGCGGAGTAATCTTGCGAATTTGAAGCCATATTAGCCTCCTTCTCTATCTATTCGTGATAGTCCGTTATCGGTTGGTCCAGCTTCTGGGCGAGTTCACCGGCTCTCTTTTTATTCTCGGCGATGAATCCCTCTCTGCCCAGGTTGAACCAGTACGGTTCCCACTCCATCTCCTCCAGGTTTTCCATCAGACTGGTAATATGGTCGAAGGGGAAGGTAATAACAAACAGGCCGTCGGGGAGTACCTCTCTGGCTTTCATGCTGAAGCCCAGCCCGCTGACGGTGGCGTTCATTTCACCGGCCAGGTACGGGTGGGCGTATATCCAGGCGCAGGCGAGGCAGGTCGTGCCCTTGAAATTCCACATCTTCCCGTCGGAAAAGCTGCTGGCTCTGAGGATTATTTCCGCCTGCTTCGTATTGGCGGTGATAATCAGTAAATCGGGATCGAAGTTCATCTGGTCTACCGTCGCGTGGGAGATGTATTTTATCGAGTCCTTGGGAAGATGCGGAACGTAATCGTAGATTCTCCGGTTGGCGCCCGCGTCTTTAAACATGGAGTACATGTGCCCCAGTGCCCCGCTGTACATCATCGGTGGGTATTCCACAATCCCCAGGACCTGCTCCCCGCACTGCACGTTTTCCTCGGTCACGTAGAATGGTTTGCCGGTATGTGCTTCGGCGAACAGCTCGCAGAGGGCCAGGCTCTTGTCCGTCTGTTCGATTCCCTCCGGCTTTGTCAGCGAATACTTGACGCCGACCGGCTTCCTTTCGAAGTTGAATTTCTCGAAGATAGAGTAGTCGCGTTTCTTTGTACTCATTGCTTTCCCCCTGAGAGTATCAGTGTCAATATCTATGATATACCATTAACGATATATCGGGCTAATCGGATGCCTTGCGACCGCCGGGCAGCGCCTCTTTCATGTCGCCTGTCCCCAGGACGATCGACATTTGAATATGCGGTCTTTCGAATTTCGTCCACCTGACGGGACCATGCTCTACGTTTTTAGGGATAAATACGGCGCTGGTTTTATCCGTTACCTGTTTCTCGCCACCCATGTAGGCTTCTATTTCCCCGCCTAGATTTTCCGGATTGACTGGATCGGAGCCGATGTTGAGGACGATTTCGTCGTAGTTATGCGCGTGGCTCATCTCGATAGGATTGGGAGTCGGTATATCCCATATCCAGCTGTACTCCAGGTAGACGTTACACCCGGACACGATATCGTTATTAAGGTAGGTGAACGGCGGAGTGGTCCGTCCCGTCGTGCCGGGCGGCGACGGCAGCTCACGCACCGGTTTCGTAATCATATATTTATTGTAATCTTCGTCCGGACTGTGACTCGTCTCCTCACGCGTCAGTCTCTCGTCCATCTTCTCGACATTCCCGCTGAGTTTTATCGCCAGCTGGATATGCGGTTTTTCGAAACTCCTCGTGGATATCCGCCCGTGCTCAACGTTGCTGGGGATGTAAAGCAGGGTAGTCTTGTTAATGATTTGCTGCGAATGTCCCATGTAGCCCTCGGTCTCACCCCCGAGGTGCTCCGGATTACGCGGGTCCATGCCGATATTAAATATTATCTCGTTGTAGTCATGCCACTCGAAGGACTGGTGCATCGGATTCGGCTCCGGCTTTTTAGCTATCCAGAAGTACATGATAAACACGTTGCATCCGGGCACTAGTTCTTCGGTCATGAGGGCTCCGCCCGGACCCCGCCGCCCTTCCTCGGGCAGCTTGACCATGTTCTTCTCGTATTTCAATTCGGTCATAAGTTCAGTCTCCTGCTTCCTCTGATTCCCGCTTGATTTCCTCCACTATTCTCCTTATTTTCTTCTTGTGGCCCTCCGGTCCCAGCGTGAAGGATTCGGGCACCCATTCCATCTCCTCTAGATTCTTCAAAATGTCGGGAAGCTTGTCCCAGGGTATCGTTATGAGCATCCGTCCTTCCGGAAACAGTCGTCTCGACCTCATTCCGAAGCCGACCCCGGTAATCCCGAGGTTCATTTCACCGCTGAGGTAGGGGTATATAAATAGCCAGGCGCAGCCCACCACCGGTGTCCCCCGGGCTGTCCACATCTCCCCGGATGTATATGCTTTAGCTCTGATAAACAACTCTGTCTGGGTGGCGTTGGCCAGGATAATCATTATATCCGGCTCGAAATCCAGCTTGTCCAGCGGGGCGAAAGCCACGTATCGAACCGAGTCGCGCGGAAGCTTGGGAATGTACTGGTAGATTCGGCGGTTAGCCCGGATGTCTTTGAAAGCCCCCAGTTTGGGGCCTACCTTGCCGCTTTCGAATTCCGGGTCGTCGGCAATCATGCCCAGCAGTAACGGGCCGATACAACTCAACTCGTCCCTGGTAATGTAAAAAGACTCTTCCTGCTCTGCCTCGACCAGCATCTCGCAGATGTCCATAATCTTGTCCAGCTTCTTGAGGTCCTTCGGTTTATCGGAAAGAAACTTAACGCCCACCGGCGGGCGTTCGAAGTCGAATTTTTTCAATATTGATAAATCTTGAGAAGTCTGTGTCATGGTAACCCCCTGACAGACAGAAAATTACGGTTTGTGGTTTCGTGTTTATAATAGGATTGTTGTTGGCTTAATTCAAGTTAGCTGGCTGTATTTGTTTTTTTAACATCTGGGTGAGGCAGATTTATTCCTATCCTCAAAGGGGAGTGTTCCGCGAGGGGTAACTCCTGACCCGCGCACTCTCTAGGTACCGGATAGCCTGTCCAGCATTTTCTCCAGCGCTATAGCCACGCCGTCGTCATCATTGCTGGTGGTATGATACCTGGCGACGGATTTCACCTCCGGAACAGCGTTGGCCATGGCTATCGAGATCCCGCAGGCCTCCAGCAGGCCGGCATCAGGTAAGTCGTCCCCGAAAGCCACAGTGTTTTCCAGGGAGAGTCTTTGCGATTTCAGGAGTTTGCGCAGAGCGTCCGGTTTGGTAGCTTGTTTACTGGTGATATTCAAAAAAGTGTTCTCGTCGGCAGGCACAACCGAGATATCATCTATGAATTTTTCAGATAATGCCTCTGCTACATGCGAGATATTACGCGAAAGGCCTCCGGCGGCTATTTTCGTGGGAATCCCCCTCAGCGCAGCCTCGAGGGTTAACTGCATATCCGGTGTTGCCGAGTTGAATTCCCAGAGGTCGTCGGGCTCGCGCGGACTGTTGGTGCCGAATTCGTACCCTTCCATTTCGACGGTGATACGCATCTCCGACTCCATTTCCAGGATAAAATCGATTATTCCTCGTACTAGCTCCGTCGCTAGCGTTTCCTTGAATTCTCCCGCCAGCGGCATTGCGCCGATAGCTATAGCCCCGTTCTGGTATATCCGCGAACAGGCATTTATGAGTTCTTCTCCGAGAAAACGGGATACAGCGCGGGCCGGACGTGACGTGGCGATAATTACCGGTACACCCTCTTTTATACACCTTTCCAGGGCTTCTCGGTTACGCGTCGAGAGGCAGGTATTGCTGTCGAATAATGTCCCGTCGAGGTCTACCGCTACCGCGTCGGGCGGGCGGACAAATTCCGGAAGAATCAGGGTCTTATCGCTTTCTTTCACTTTCCTCTTTACTGGTGGATTTTATTATTGAATTTCTTTTAAAACCTTCTCTACGTCCTTGGCTACGTTTTCTAAATCTTCCCGGTTGGGACGACCCCGGATATCGCCCAGCCTGCCCTTGGTGCTGTTTTCCTCGGAGTTGTGGAACTCGCCGATTATGTACCACTCATCCAGCACGTCGAACCCGATATGCTCCAGGAGTTGCCCCAGGTATTTCCCTGCCGGTATCGCTTCGGCGATTCCCGTGTGCGGACCGGAATAGGTAACGAATACTACCGCCCTTTTACCGGGGATTGCGGGGGATGACGGCTTGATGGTTTCCTGCTTTCGAT
>Ga0255053_10001708_pt1 | contig 11989 bp, 7 predicted proteins | sample JV7_2_22_MG_FD_188635 | JGI IMG/M metagenome (GOLD analysis project Ga0255053, IMG submission 188635) | Seawater microbial communities from Jervis Inlet, British Columbia, Canada - JV7_2_22 | ecosystem: Environmental > Aquatic > Marine > Inlet | place: Canada: British Columbia | collected...
TAGTTTTTCTTCATGTGCGAAATGGCGGTTCGTGTAATCGATGAGGTCATTCAGAACCGGAGCAAACTGCTCATAAGTACCACCTTCCTGAATCACTTCATCTATTTGGTTTATCAGGCTCAACATATGTGTGTGCTGGCTGTCGATCGCATCAATCCCGACGCTGAATTCATCTTCCCAGCCGATCAACGGGTTCACGAAACTGCTGGCGCCCCCCCGCAGCAGGCTGGCAAACTTGGTTTCGAAACCAGACGGCAGCCTGGACAATTTCATGACCGTCCAATGCATCCAAGTGAAACAGACGAGTGACAGAGCTAACATGAACATCCAGGCGCTGGTCCACAAGCCGGTCCACTCCAGCAGATATCCGAAGATAATCGGGCAAAAGAAACCACCGAGACCTCCGAGCACGCCTACCATGCCACCCACGACCCCTACCTCATCGGGGAAGTAGTCGGGAATGTGCTTGTACACCGCCGCTTTTCCGATCCCCCACACACTACCCAGTCCGATGACGAATACCGCAAATACCCACACATTGGCTTGGGAATAGATCCGCGTGATGCCTTTGGCCAGCAGCTCTCGTCTCTTCACCTCCTGTCCTACCTCCACCATGGCTTCCTGCCAGGTGTCCTTGGTCGGAAGAATCATGATTTTGTCGTCAAGCGCTTCGAAATCCGTGTCGCTTTGCCTGATCTGGTAGATCTGATCATCGACTACGATGCGAGTTTCCGTGACCTCGGTCACCACACCGGGGCGCTGGGCGAGGATCCCTTCACCTGGCGAATAGATTTCCATCTTGGGGAACATGAGCATGAAGCTGATGGCCACAGACAGGCCGAGTACCCAGTACATGATCACGCGGGCGCCCCATTTGTCGGACATCCAGCCCCCCGCTGCCCGAATGACTCCGGAAGGAAAGCTGAACAGGGCCGCCAGTAAGCCAGCCGTAACCAGTGGCAGAAAATAGACGTTGACAACATACGGCACCAACCACTGGGAAAAGGCCACAAAGCAGCCGAAGACCAGAAAATAATAAAGACCAAAACGCCATACCCGCATATCTTTCAATGGCTGCAGCATTGCTGCCAAGGTTCGTGCTTGTTTCTCGTGTTTTTTGTTCTCGGCGAAGATAAAAAACAGAGTGCCCATGACGACCAACAGGCCAGCGTAATAAACGGGTAGTTGACGCCAGCCTTCGATATTGGCGCCGTTATCAGTAAGCCTGTTCAACAGCGTTGGCGCGAAAACCAGGGTCAGTGCCGCGCCCGCGTTTCCCGCGCCGAAGATGCCCAGGGCCGTTCCTTGATTTTTTTTCGGATACCACGCCGACGTATAGGCAATGCCTATGGCAAAACTCACCCCGGACAGGCCGAAACCAAAACTATAAAAGGCGAATTCCAGAAAGCTGTTCGCATGGGAAAGCAGATACATCGGCACGGCGCATATGAAGAGCAACGCCCCGTAAACAGGTTTGCCGCCAAACTTGTCCGTCAGCATGCCCGCGGGCAGGCGAAATATTGAACCCGTTAGTACGGGAATGCCGAGCAACCAGCCGATCTCCACTGGCCCCCAGTCGAATACCTGGTTCGATGCCAGGAAGGTCACGAGTACGCCGTTCAACATCCAAACCGCAAAACAGACGGTAAATGCCGTCGTATTCAATATCAGCGCTTTGTGCGATTTCGCCGTGGCTACTTTTTCCATGCCCTACTCTCCTGTACTGCCGTACGCGAAAGTCGCCGTAAGGTTCAGTTGTTTCGGGGGCGAGCGTCTGACCACGCTGTACTGGCATCGCGAACGCGTTTCTTGTCCCAGTACCAGATCACGACCTGATACGGGCGCCACAGGTAGTGAACCGGCGCAACCAATATGTGTACCAGGCGAGTGAACGGAAATATCAAGATGATGGAGAAAGCGCCGACGATGTGCGCCTTGATCACAAGAGGCATTGCCACTACTGCCTCGGTTTGCGGGCTGAGCTTCAGGAGCGACCAGAGATACGGTGACAGATCGGCGGCGAACCACGAGGACCCCCAGCGGTAACCCAACGCAATCCAGCAGCCGAGCAGCACCTGCGCAAGCAGCACAAACTCAACAAAATAGTCCATGCGAGTAGTAACTACTCTCAATCTGGGATGCGTCACGCGCCTGATGATCAGCGCAACAAGACCGACTGCAACCGCAACTGCGAATGTGAAACTCAGGCCCTCATGTGCTATCAGACGCGCAGGGTCGCTGTTCCAGGCCAACACAGTGTCTGGCAACAGAAACGCAACGAGATGCCCGAGAAACACCATCAGTATGCCCCAATGGAAAGGCACTGTGCCCCAGAAACCCTGCTTTCCTTCGAGGAACTGCGCCGACAGACTCGTTACCTTGAATCCCGCTTCCCTGTATCGGTAGGTTGCTCCGACGACGAATACGATGATCGCGATATACGGATAGGCAGAAAAAAAGAAGTAGTCCAACGAAGTCATTTTATTTCCTCATACGGGCGACTGTGCGGCCGCAGTTTCCTCAATCTCGTTCTCCCGCGTTACGGATGCCAGGAATTCATTGCTACGCTGCAATGGCATGGTTTCGATCAGGGCAAAGTCCTGTTTGAGGACCGCGTACAGGGATTTGAGGGCGAATTGATAGAGAGTGACCGCCTCGGATGCGACAGCAGGTGTTTCGATCAAGGTTTTGTAGTGCTTTTTGTATGACTTGTCTCTCTTCTGAATGCGCTCAGCCGAGAATTCGCGGATCATCTCAAGAAGTGCGGGGCCAAGGATGGCGTAAGCCAGGTCATGCAGTACTTCTTCGTCCTCGATCACCGCCATCAGTCGCAGCAGATTCGGAATATAGTCGGCCAGTTCGGTCCCGGTATCGACGCCGGCAACGCGATGCTCCCGATTCAGGTTCGCAAGCAGAATGCCTCTCTTGTAATCATCGCCAAAAAGAACGTATCCAACATCCAGCGTAGTAACGGCCTGCACATCAAAAGACCGTGTAAATAACTCCTGCATGCGCGTCAGGTCGTCATCGGGCAGCAATTCAATGAACCGATCCAGTACCGTGGCGGCATCAGAATAACGCCCGACGAGGTAATCTCTCACATCGCCGATTCTGTCGGAGTAGCCCTCATCCGGGTACTCGAAGATCGCCGCCAGCAGACGATAGTGATTGCGCTGCACCATCCTACAGCCCTCTCTCTGCGGTTCCGTTCTTGAAACCGAAGCCGGTGCTGCCCTTCGAGTCGCCAGTAAACTCCATCATTTCGATGGCCTGTTCCCGATGAGCTGCAGGGATGACGAAGCGATCATCGAACTTGGCCAGCGACGTCAGATAGTAGATGTCATCCGCCATCTCGGCAGTCAACCCGGCGTCGTCCAGCGCATGCTGTGCCTTTTCTTCAGAGATGTCACCGACTGTCTTGTGTCTCCTGTAGATCCTGACAGCCATCAATTTGACCAGCCGGTCCCTTACCTTTTGCGTGTCACCGGCGCTGAACAGACTCGCCATGTACTCGAGGGGAAAGCGGGCCTGGTCGACAGAGCCGAACAGTTCTTCGGTGCTGGTGTCGTAGAGCCAGTCATCGTCCCAGTACTTCGTCGTTGCACCCAGTTTTTCGGCCTGCTCGGCGTTATTGGCCTTACCCAGAGACGCCATGACAGGCAGGAGCGGTGGCACATAGAACAGCATCGGCAGGGTCCGGAACTCGGAGTGCAGCGGCAATGCCATGCCCCATTTCTTCACGAATTTGTAGATAGGCGATGCCTGTGCCGAGCGAATGGTTGAATCGGCAACGCCGTTACTTTTGGCGGCCTCGATAACGTCCGGATCGAATGGATCCAGCATGATGTCCATATGCCGGTCGACCAGTTCGTGTTCAGGTGCAGACGCTGCTTCCTGAATCCTGTCGGCGTCATAGAGAATGACACCCAGGTAGCGAATTCTGCCAACACAGGAATGCATGCACGCGGGAGCAAGGCCGGCTTCGATACGCGGAAAGCAGAGAATGCATTTCTCGGACTTGCCCGTATGCCAGTTGTAGTAAGTCTTCTTGTAGGGGCAGGCGGTAACGCACATTCGCCAGCCACGACAGACATCCTGATTGACCAGAACGACGCCATCCTCACCTCTCTTGTACAGCGCGCCGGAGGGGCAAGAGGCGACGCAGCCCGGGTTCAGACAGTGATTGCAGATCCGCGGAAGATAGAAGAATGCCATCTTTTCCAGCTGGAACATGGCCTCCTGCTCTTCGGGGGACAGGTTTTTGAGATTGGGATCGTTGCGCGCATAATCCGGCGTGCCGCTCAGATCATCATCCCAGTTCGGCCCCATCTTTATATCGATAGGTTTGCCGTCGATGAGTGACACCGGACGTGCCGTGGGCTGGTCGTTGCCAGCAGGCGATTCGATCAGATCGAGGTACTTATAGGTAAACGGTTCATAATAATCATCGATTACGGGCATGTTTGGATTGTGAAATATGTTGCCCAGCTTGGTCTTGCCGGCGCCTTTTAGCTTGATTTCATCGCCGCCACTACTACCATTCCCCTTGCCGTTACCCTTGGCGTTGCCCTTTTTCTCCCAGCCACCTTTGTAGATGTCCTGGTCTTCCCACTTCCCCGGATAGCCGGTCCCGGGCTTGGTTTCAACATTGTTCCACCACTGATACTCGGCGCCTTTGCGATCCGTCCAAATGTTCTTGCAAGCGATCGAACAAGTGTGACAGCCGATACATTTGTCCAAGTGAAAGACCATCGAGATTTGTGATCGTATATCCATCGTTTTTTCTACCTGCCTTTCGGAATATTGAAGGGTTACCAAACAACCTTGTCCATCTTCTTCACGATTACGTGGGTGTCTCTGTTGGGTGCAATCGGCCCCCAGTAATTAAAGTGATAACTGAACTGGCCATACCCACCACACAAATAATTCGGCTTCAGATGAATGCGCGTCACGCTGTTATGGCCACCAGCACGTCGGTTGCCACGCACCTGAGACTTGGGTATGCCGGTTGTTCTTTCGGGCACGTGATAGACGATGCAGACGCCGCGTGGAATCCTCGCGCTGACGACGGCGCGCGTACAATACACACCATGATCGTTATAGACCTCTACCCAGTCGTTATCCTTGATGCCAAGCCTGTCGGCATCCACCTCGCTCATCCAACAGGGCTCACAACCCCGTGACAGCGTAAGCATCCTCAGGTTTTCCATATAGGTTGAGTGGATATGCCACTTGCCGTGTGGGGTCAGGTAGTTCAGAACCAGGGCCTCGCCTTCCTTCAGAGTCTCCTTCAGATCTCCATATAACTCGGGCTTTGGTGCCGGCTTGTAGGTCGGAAGATGCTCGCCATAACCGATATACATTTCGTGATCCAGATAGAAATGCTGACGGCCAGTCAGGGTCCTCCAGGGCACCAGCTTGTCGTAGTTGTACGTATAGGGAGCGTAAGCTCTCCCATCATTCATCAGGCCGGACCAGAGAGGCGACGTGTTGTATCGCCTTGGCTGTGCCTGCAGGTCTGCGTATCGAAGGTTCACGTCAGCGCTGCCGGCAGCCAAATCCACGAGGTCGAGCCCGGTTTTCTTCTCCATGTTTTCGTAGGCCCTGACAGTCAGCTTGCCATTAGTCAGCGTCGACAAATTGAGCACTACATTGGCGGCATCGATATCTTCTTCGATAGACGGGTAGGTCTTGCCATCCATTTGCCTGACCGGGAAGTGATTGGAATCGACCATCTCGTCGTAGACGTCGTCACAGGCATAGTGATTACCATGTGCACCGAGCCCCGTATTCTTCAGGTTGTCGCCGAGCGTGATGAACTTCTCGTAGATCTTCGTGTAATCGCGATCGACCACCGCAAGCTTGTGCATACTCTTGCCAGGCACGGCTTCGGTCTCGCCAAGATACCAGTCCTTGATTTCGGGCTGTGTTACCTCATCCGCCGTATCATGCGCCAACGGCAGACAAACAATGTCTTTCTGTGGATCTGGCAGGTATTTTTCTGCCATCTCGCTGGTCACCTTCGCCAGATCCCTGAAGATATTCCAGTCGGTCTTTGACTCCCAAACAGGCGCCACAGCTTGCGACAACGGGTGAATAAAAGAATGCAGATCCGTGCTGTTTAGATCCGCTTTCTCGTACCACGAGGCAGCTGGAAGCACGATATCGGAATACAACGCCGACGAATCCATGCGGAAATTCAGGTCGACGACCAGATCCATCTTTCCTTCGGGTGCTACGTCACGCCAATTGACTTCCTCGGTGTGATCTTCCGAATCCTGCGCGATTCCATTCGAATGCGTGCCCAGATAATGTTTCAGACAATATTCATGGCCCTTCATGCTGCCGACGATCGCGTTGCCTCGCCAGATGTACCAGACCCTGGGGTGATTTTCGGGAGCTTCGGGATCGGCGATGGAATATTCGAGGTCCTTCGACTTCAGCTTCTCAAGAACGTTCTTCTGAATGGCCTCATTTTCGGTGGCTCCGGACTCGATTGCGTCCTGGCACAGGTCAAGCGTGTTTTGCTTGAACTGCGGATAATATGGCATCCAGCCATTTCGCACCGACTTGTAAATAGTGTCCGCCGTGTGCTGCCGGGTCATTTCGTTGTCGGGAACGGTGTTGTACCTGGAGTACTGGCCGTCGTAACGGTATTGGCAGGTGTTGATGTAGTGCCACAATGGGGCCTGTTGCAGTCGGGCCGGGCCCTGCCAGTCTTTCGCAAAAGCGAGACCGCTCCAGGAATCCATTGGGGCTAATTTTTCCTGCCCAACGTAGTGATTCAGGCCGCCGCCGTTCCTGCCGACACAGCCGGACAACATCAGTGCCATCGCACCGGCCCGATACATCAGGTTAGCGTGGTACCAGTGATTGATACCCGCGCCGATGATGATCATGCACTTGCCCTGGGTGACATTCGCAGTATTCGCCCACTCACGCGCAAATTGCAGAACCGTCTTGGCATCGACGCCGGTGAAGATTTCCTGCCAAGCCGGTGTGTAAGCCGCATCCTTGTCGCCATAGTTTTCGGGATACTCTCCAGCCAGACCCCGGTTGACGCCGTATTGAGCCATGATCAGGTCATAGACGGTCGTGACGTACTCAGTCGTTCCGGAGGCGGTTTCCAGTTTTCGCACCGGGACGCCACGCAGAGCCTTCTTGTCAAGGCCCCACTCGACGAACTCGGCCTCGATGACTTCATCGTGCTGTTTCAGGAACGAAAGCGTTGGGTCGTATGAGCTGTCATCCACCGAATCCTCCAGCTTCATATTCCATTGGCCCGGAGTCCCCCACCGATGTCCCATCGAACCCTTCGGCACGACGAGCCTGCCGTCGTTATCGTCCACGGAGACGAACTTCCAGTCACCCTTTTCAATGTCCTGATGTCCTGGCAACTCATTCGCACGCAGCATTCGACCCGGCCGGAACGTACCGTCAACATTGTCAACTTTCACCAGCAATGCACTGTCGGTGTATTGCTTGACGTACTCTATGAAATAAGGTGTCGGGTTCTTGTGATGGAATTCGGTCAGTATCACGTGCGAGACCGCCATCCAGAACGCGCCGTCACTGCCTGCATGCAGCGGCACCCACTGATCTGCGTATTTGCAAACCTGGGAGAAGTCCGGCGAAAAGACCACCGCCTTGGTGCCGTTGTGCCGTGATTCGGCGAAAAAGTGGCAATCCGGTGTACGCGTCATGTTCAGGCATGCGCCCATGTCAGCAATCATTTTCGCGTTATACCAGTCGGCAGATTCACAGACGTCTGTCTGCTCACCCCAGAGCTCCGGAAACGCCGTCGGCAGATCGCAGTACCAGTCGTAAAAACTCAAATTGACGCCACCGAACAGCTGCAGGAATCGTGACCCACCGGCATAACTCAGCATCGACATTGCGGGAATCGGCGAGAAGCCAAATACACGGTCCGGGCCGTGCTTTTTCGCGGTGTAGATATTGGCAACCGCCATTATCTCCATAACTTCGTCCCAACTGGCCCGGCGGAATCCCCCTTTGCCACGCGCATTTTGATACGCCTTGCGTTTTTCGGTGTTCGCCTGCAAGGACTCCCATGCCGCCATCGGGTCGCCCGTTTTTTCTTTCTCCTTCCTGTACGCATCAAGCAGCGCGCTTCTGATCAGCGGGTATTTGATACGCAATGGACTGTACAGATACCAGGAGAAGGATATTCCCCGCTGGCAGCCTCGCGGCTCGTACGGCGGAAGCTTGTCCTCGAGCAACGGGTAATCGAGTTGCTGTGTTTCCCAGACAACAATTCCGTCTTTTACATGGATCTGCCAGGAACAGCCGCCGGTGCAATTTACGCCATGCGTACTGCGAACGATGCGGTCATGCTGAAAGCGGTTACGGTAAAACTCTTCCCAGCTTCGAGTCTCTGGTGAAATAATGTCCTTGATCCAGCTCATGCTGTACGCCTGTTCTGTTGAGTGAGAGTTCGCTAGTTTTGGTTGTCGGAAACCGACCGGATCTGCCTGTCATAGATTGCCTGGTTTACGGATCCGCGTTTGCGGCCTCGCCATACAAACGCGAAGAAAATATACAGAATGCCTGCGCCGACGGAGCCACTCGCGAAAAGTCCAATTCCGTAGTCTCTTGGCAACTGGTTGTACTGCTCCGAGTCCGCGTACTCCAGAAATGCGACCAGTGCAGCAACTTCGTTTTCCGTGAGCGAACGATCTTCGTACGCCGCCTGCATAACCGGAAACGGCGCCCGCCCCAGGATTGCCGTTACGCCCGCGCCGCCCATTCTGGAAAATACCGTCGTTAGCTCAGTCGCCAGGATACCGCCGCCGATAACGGCGTCATTCCTGACTTCATGACAGGCGTTACAGGCCGGCCCACCTTTGTCGAACCGGAGATTTCCCTGAAACAACTCTTGCCCGGCCAGGATTTCTTCTTGTGATGCCGGTTCTTCCAGTGCTGCCGGTTCTGCCGGTGTTGCGGTCTCACTGGCACTGACTGCGGTGCTCGCTGCTTCACCTGAACTTTGAGTTTCTATGTAGCTGAGCACCTGCCTGATCTCCTCATCAGATACGATGGAATCAGGCATGACCAGGGCATTGAATTCTTCAAACAACGCAACCGCTTCGGCGTCACCGGCACTTATCATCGATTGTGATGATTTGACGAATCCCTCCAGCCATTTCTGAGATCGTCTTTCGTGCACGCCGGCGAGATCCGGACCGATCAACCGGCCACCCCCGATCGTGTGACATGCAAAACAAGTTGTTTTAAACACTTGCTCGCCGGGCTCTTGCGCCCAGCCGACCTGCGAATGGCTGTTGAAAAGGAGAATAGCTGCAACGCTCGTAACAAGGAATCGCGTACTTCGGACAGGAATGTTGACCATTTATCGCCCGCCTATCATATTCGTTGACTACGTGAATCACTGAGGTGCGTAGGTAACTATACTTATTCGGGGCATAGTCTAAATACGTAGTATCCGACGCGATTTTCTTGCGCAGGCCTTTTGGGTGCAGAAACGATCGCTGCTCCCGTACCGGGACAAGGATCGCTTCTACTCCCAGTGCTCGAAGCTCCTGACTGAGCGCCGGGGATGGCGTACTGTGGCTGGTACACGCGGATTTCAGTTCGGAAACTGACTCCCTTGGGTTGCCGACTCAACCGGTCGATGCAATTTTCGGGTTTTCGCCATTAGGGGTTTCAAGCCCAAGAGGGGTCGCATCCAGGCGATTCTGTGCCAGAACAATTCGTAGCTGCCCAGTGATACGACGACCGTACCCGTCATAATGGCCAGATACTTTGCCAACACCGACCTACAGAGAGGAACGACGACGTATTCGAGTGTCACGATCTCTGTGAGGTGCAGATAAAACAACGGGTATTAAGTACGTCCCTCGCGAGAGTCTTTGCGACCAATGCGCCAGTTGATTCCGTCCAGCGGCACGCCGCAGTGTCGAGGCACTAACGCTGTTGCTCATCGCTTACGGAGAAGCGGAGTCAATGGACAATAACCCTGGCGAAACGTACGAGGACCTGCTGATGTTCTGGTGGAAATTCCTGTCGTCACTGATGTCCAAGGTTAAGGGGGTGTTGCCCAACATGCATCACGATGCAGGACCAAGCACAGCTCATTCACGCAAATCTCACGCACCGTCTGCATCGCTTGCGACGGCGCTAAATCCAGCGCAAGGTACGGAATAATGGTCTAGCCGCTGATCGGGACGATGCCCTGCTCGGTAACGATTACATCCATGGGTACGTCGTGAGCTTGCGGAAATATCGTTTCTAGCGTCCCGAACTCATATCCAATACCCACGGCGAGCGGTTTCGGCTCAAGTGCCGCAAGCGTTCGGTCGTAGTAGCCGCCGCCGTGTCCAAGACGGTGACCTTGCCTGTCGAAACCAAGTAGCGGAACAAACATAACAGACGGGATCAGCAGTTTGCGCTCGATGGGTATTGGAATGTTCCAAATCGGTTGGTTTTGCATTCGTGTCTTCGCGTCCCATGCCCAAAACTCCATGGGTTGGTCTTTGTCGACAATGACCGGCAATGCCAGGTCAACGCCCCGGTCTACTAACCTGTGCATCAGCGGGCGAAGATCGATCTCGCCATCCAATGGCCAGTAGAACCCGATGCAGCCGGCAAAAAATCTCGACTCGCATTCAAGAGCTTCGAAAACTGCCTCATTGATGCGATGCCGTTCGCTACTGATCAGCGACTGACATTGTGCAATGAGACGCTTTCGTTGCCCGCGTCGCCAGGTGCGAATGGATTCCCAATCGTCTGAGGAGGAAATTTCCTGAAAATCGGGATCCAGCTCATGCATTAGACACGGTGACGATGCAAATGGCCGTAACCCTGGCTCGTCCGTTTTCTTGTACTTGTTTGTCACGACGATATCGACTCAGCCCGGTCGTCCGGTTCGGCCGGCCTGACCTCCGCGCGTCGCTCTGGCGGCGGCACCAATTGCTTCCAGAGACGGCCCGGGTCTTTCGCAAACACGAGATCCTCTGACGCCGGCACAACATGCCAGCTGCCGCGGGCAATCTCGTGGTCCAGTTGTCCCGGCGCCCAGCCGGCAAAACCCATGAACAAACGCAGGCCGGGCACGTCCTTCGGCGCATTCTCCAGGACATCGTTGACGGACACCACGTACACCGAATCGACGATGCTCTCAGCACCTTCAAGTGCCTTTTCCGATTTCATCAGCGCGTGCAGGCTGTTAATCTGCACTGGCCCGCCCCAGTAGATCGGGCCGGTGTACCCGGATAGTGCGTCGTCGTCGGCCACAAGCTCATCCATCCCGACCTCCGTCGGGCGATTGACGACCAGCCCTACCGCTCCCGTTTCATCGTAATGCAGGAGCAGGATGACCGTTTGCACAAAGATATCGCCGCGTAGCTGCTCCGTTGCCACCAGAAGCGTGCCTTTCGCGGGCGTCGGGTCCGCACTTGCGGCCGCTGGCAGCAAAAAGGCAGCAAACACGAGCCATGTCAGGATCCTGGACATCTCGGAATCCAGTATAGGCCTTCCGGATCGCAGAACCCGTATGAACGGGCGCACGGGCGCACGGGCGCAGCAGAATGTCCTATCCTTTAGGTATGGATATTGGGGAACGACCGGAGAACTTTCGGCACAGGGGACGATTGATGAGATGTTTGTCGATGGTTATCGGACTGGTCGCCGCGACGGGCGTCGCGCTTGCTGATGCGGAACTCGACATTCGCGAATGGGAGGTACCGTATGCGAACTCCCGGCCGCGAGACCCGTTCGCGGAAAATGCGACCTCGGTCTGGTTTGTCGGCCAGCGTAGCGGCTATCTCGCTCGCCTCGATGTCGAGACGGGCGAATTCCAAAAGATTGACCTCAAAGCGGGATCCGGTCCGCACAATCTCATCGTCGGGTCGGACGGCGCCGTGTGGTACGCCGGCAACCGCAAGGGCCTAATCGGCCGTTACGACCCCGCCACGGGCGACATCGAGGAAATCGCGATGCCCGACGGGGC
>Ga0255053_10001709_pt1 | contig 11985 bp, 11 predicted proteins | sample JV7_2_22_MG_FD_188635 | JGI IMG/M metagenome (GOLD analysis project Ga0255053, IMG submission 188635) | Seawater microbial communities from Jervis Inlet, British Columbia, Canada - JV7_2_22 | ecosystem: Environmental > Aquatic > Marine > Inlet | place: Canada: British Columbia | collected...
GCAAAATGGTCGGTCAAGAAGCCGTTGACGATACGACCAATGTCGGTCGGGAAGAAGCGCTTGCTATCTATCTCGACATACTCGCGATTCTTCAATGTGGCGATAATGCTCGCGTAGGTTGAAGGGCGGCCGATCCCGTATTCCTCCAAAGTCTTGACGAGGCTCGCCTCGGTGAATCGTGGTGGTGGCTCTGTGAAGTGCTGCTCGGGCCGCAGCTCATCCATGTTGATGACGTCACCTTCGGCGATGTCGGGCAATAAACGGTCGCCGTCGTCATCTGTGTTGTTGTCATCCTTGCCTTCCTTGTATACGGCCATGAAACCAGGCTCGACAAGGATCGATCCGTTTGATCGGAACCTATGCCCGGCATCGACTGGACTTTCTTCAAGGTTGTAAGCTCCGGGAGTCAATTCGATTGCGACGGTGTCGAAAACGGCCGGCACCATCTGGCACGCCATTGTTCGTTTCCAGATCAGCGAGTACAACCTGAACTGGTCCTCATCGAGCGCACCCTTGAGCGAGTCCGGGGTCCGCGCAACCGAGGTCGGACGGATCGCCTCGTGGGCCTCCTGGGCGTTTTTCGCCTTCGTCTTGAACTCGCGCGGTGACTCGGGGACATTTTCGCTGCCATAGCGTTCGGCAATCACCTCACGAATCTCGTCAAGTGCAACTGTCGCGAGCGTCACGGAATCGGTACGCATATACGAGATCAGACCGACATTGCCTTCGCCCGGCAGTTCGACGCCCTCGTAGAGCTTCTGTGCAACGCGCATGGTCCACTGCGTATTGAAGCCGAGCTTGCGTGAAGATTCCTGCTGTAACGTTGAAGTCGTAAACGGTGCGGCGGGATTTCTGCGGCGCTGGCGTTTGTTGACGCTTACGGTCGTGAGTTTGCCGTCAGCTGCATCCAGAAGCGTCTTTTCAGCGTCACGGGCTGCGGCTTCGTTTTCAAAGCTGAACTGCTCGACTTTGTCGCCGCCGAAAGAAACCAGGCGTGACAAAAATGGCTGTTCGTCTTTGCTCAGGTCCGCCTCGATAGTCCAGTACTCGCGTGCCTTGAATGCTTCGATTTCCAGCTCGCGTTCAACGATCATGCGCAGTGCCGGGCTTTGCACACGACCAGCAGATAAACCGCGTTGTACTTTCTTCCACAGCAACGGAGAAAGATTAAAGCCAACGAGGTAGTCGAGCGCGCGGCGTGCCTGTTGCGCGCCAATAAGGTCACCTGACAGTTCGCGAGGATTGTCGATCGCCTCCTGTACAGCTGCCTTGGTAATTTCATGAAAGACAACGCGATGTACCGGCTTGCCGTTTAACGCGCCTCTCTCCTTGAGCAGCTCTATAAGATGCCAGGAAATGGCCTCGCCCTCGCGATCCGGGTCAGTTGCGAGATACAGGGCATCGGACTTCTTCAATGCACGAATAATGGCTTTGACGTGTTTCTCATTGCGCTCGATGATCTGGTACTTCATCGAAAAATCATTGTCTGGATCGACAGCACCCACCTTCGGCACGAGATCGCGCACATGGCCATACGAGGCCAGGACGTCGAAGTCGTCGCCGAGATATTTGCTAATCGTCTTCGCCTTCGCAGGCGATTCAACAATGACGAGATTTCTGGACATAAGTAAAGGTGCTCAAAACCAAACAACCGCGGACAGTGCCGCGGTTGAATACAATGCTTGATGGCAGTGTGTCAAGAAAATCAGTGAATGAAGCCAGTGCTTTCCTCGAAAACAAGGTCTTCCATACGCGCATACGCCAATTCCTGTCCGGGCTGACTGAACAGGACCATTAGCACGACCCACTTGATTTGATCGACGTCGATATCCGCCGATTCCAGCGCGAGCAGGCGATCGATGAGAATTTCGCGTTGCGGCGCTGAGAGAATTCCGATCTGTTCGAGATACGTTATATAGCCGCGACAGCCCACATCGAGGCGTTCGTGCTCGAAGTCGCTGTAGATTCGAGTGCCATGTCCAGTTTGCGCATTGAAAGCGAGGCCCTCCTGGTGATCGGTCAAACCGTCAAGCCAGTCCAGCGCGCGATCAATTTCGAGATCGCCGAAGCCTGCCCGCGATAGTTCATCTCGCAGTTCATTGTGATCGGCTTCGGGTTCTTCATCGGTGTCGACGTAGGTCTCAAACAGATACATCAATACGTCGAGTACATTTTCTTTCATGCCTGGAGCGGCTCCCTTGCGTTGTCCTATCCAGTGTCAGTCAGCTTAGCAGCGAGTATCGTCCACCAGACAGTGATTCGACCTTGCCCTCTAGCTCCAGGATCAGAAGCATGGAGGAAACCTGATCGATCGTCAAACCGGAGTTTTCGGCAAGGTCATCGACGCTGATCGGGTCGTGGCCAAGGAATTTTCTGAGCTGCAAATATTCCTCATCTCCTGTATCTGCAGGCGAGTCGTTCGTCGTTGATTCCAAAGCGTTTTGCAGGAGATGGGATGCCAGTGGGGCCAGCTCGGCGACGATGTCATCGGCTGTTTCGACCAGTTTTGCGCCTTGCCGGATCAGCTCATGACACCCGCGCGCCAGTGGATTATGGATAGAGCCGGGCAGCGCAAAAATTTCCCGGCCCTGGTCACCGGCAAGTCTTGCAGTAATTAATGAACCACTCCGTCGGGCTGCCTCAACCACAAGCGTGCCCATGCTCAGCCCGCTAATGAGTCGGTTTCGCTGCGGAAAAAGTGACTTGTGTGGGTGGGTGCCCAGTGGAAATTCACTGACCAGCGCACCGTGATTCGCGATTTCGTGTGCGAGTTCGCGATTGGCGGCAGGATAGACGCGGTCAACACCATGACCCAGGAACGCGACCGTTTTCGCATTGGCCGCCAGCGCTCCGCGATGGGCTGCTGTATCGATACCTTCAGCCAGACCGCTGACAATGCAAAAACCGATGCTGCCAAGATGGCGGGCGAACTCGAATGCGTTGCGCGCTCCTCCCTGAGTCGGGTTGCGGCTACCGACGATCGCAATTGCCGGCAAATGCAGGACATCCGGGTCACCGTTGACGTACAACTCGGGCGGTGGGCCCTGAATCTGTTCGAACAGCTCAGGGTAGTCTTTTGCCCCGCGCTCGATGATTCGGTGTCCGGAATCCTTTAGCCACTCCTGTTTCATATCCGCATAGTAAAAAAAACGGCGCTCGAAAGCGCCGTCTTTATTTCATTGCTAGGTTCAGAATCAGAACCGCGCAGGTAGCTTCTTTACGTTGGATTGCGTACGTAGTCCAGCGTATGCAGGGCCTGTGTCGCCTCCATCACGAGGCCGTAGCCGATACGATCATATACTTTGAAGACCATGAGCGTACCCGCAGCCTCATCAGGTATCCGCACGCTGCCACCTTGGACCCGATCTCTGACAGTTTCTCCTCGCTGCCAAACAGTCAAAACGTCACCAACCGTAAGTCCGTCGTTAGAGCCGCGATTCATAACGACGACCTGGTATTGGCCTATCTGCGTCACACCACCGACAACTGCGATGATCTGACCGTCGATATTGCTTGAGGGCGCTTTCGGGAAGAAATTCAACGGAATCTCGACCGAGGCCGGAATCAGGCGGTCACCCTGTACAGCCTCCTGCTTGGACATCGTCAATGCCATCGTCGCGGGATCACCACTCCGGCTCACGGTTCCTTCACCTATTTCGATGCCCTGATAGCCGATGAGGCGGTTATCGTCCGGATCGATGAGCTTGTCGCCGATGTGCACGATGTTGTAGCGATCACCAGGCTGTGCACCTGTGCCGCGCACGTAGACGATATTGCCGGCGGCAGCAACGAGATGATCACCTTTCGTCGAAACGATGTACGGTAATGACTCGACTTCACCTTTCTCGATGACAATGCCACGACTCAGGAACGCGGCAACCGACTCGTAGGAAACGCTCGTAATAGCTTCAGTCAGCGGTGTCTCGCGAGCCTCCGGTGACAGGCGATAACTGGAGCCAAGCTGATTCGTGACACGTGGTGCGCCGTCGACATAAATAAGTGCAAGCACATCGCCCGGATAGATAAGGTGTGGATTCTCGACCTGAGGATTGACATACCAGATTTCGGGCCAATACCAGGGGTCCTTGAGAAACGTCGCGGCGATATCCCACAGCGTGTCGCCAACCTGGACGACATACTCATCAGGGGCATCTTCGGCAAGGCGTGCGCTGTCTTGTGAAAATGCGGCCAGCGAACCCAGAACCAACGATGCGATAAACGCAATGCTGGTCAGCCGGAGGCGGTTATTCAGGTGTAATTTACTGAGGGACATGATTTCCTCGTGCTCCATACAAGGTCCGTGGACCAGTGGCTTTTTAGCGTTGCTATAATATGTCGTTCCGGTGCATTTGAGACTGCTAATTACGTCACATTTCCGGCCCAAACCACTGCGAAAAGGCGTTTTTTCTGACGGCATTGTCTGACATCTTATTCAATAAAGTCAAACATTTAGCCCGTTCTTGTAGGAATTTACACGAAATATGCACGAATTTACCTTAATTTAATTATGGCAAAACTAACGATTTTGGAGTTTCCGGACCCGCGGCTCAGGACCAGGGCAACACCGGTTGGATCAGTCGACGGTGCGCTCAAATCGTTGATCGACGATATGTTTGAGACGATGTACGAAGCACCCGGCATCGGCCTGGCCGCAACTCAGGTAGACGCACACAAACGGCTGCTTGTGGCAGATGTATCGTCGGACAAGACTGAGCCATATGCGCTCATAAACCCGGTCATTCTGCAGAAAGACGGGGTTTTGGTCAGTGAGGAAGGCTGTCTTTCCGTGCCGGGCTATTACGAAGAAGTCGAACGCGCCGAGCATATTCGGGTTCGCTTTCTCGACCGCAATGGCGAAGAACAGGAAATGGACGCAGAAGGTTTGCTGGCGGTTTGCATACAGCACGAGATAGATCATCTCGATGGCAGGTTGTTCGTCGACTATCTCTCGGAAGCGAAGCGGCAGCGCATCCGGAAGCGCCTGGTCAAAGACAAACGCCACAAATCCGCAGATGCGGTGACTTTGTAGGCGCATTCCAGCGAAGCAAACAACCATGATCAGTCCCAAAGTTATTTTCGCCGGCACCCCGGAGTTCGCCGTGGCCTCGCTCGAAGCGATCGTCAACTCCGGTGTGGTTCCAGTTGCAGTTTTGACGCAACCTGACCGCCCTGCAGGTCGTGGCAAGCAGCTGGCGGCCAGTCCGGTCAAGCAGTACGCGAGTGAACGGGGCATTCCTGTCATGCAGCCCGATACGTTGCGCGACGATTCTGTCGTTGCGGAAATTGCGGCGCTCAAGCCGGACATCATGATCGTTGCAGCATATGGCCTTATCCTGCCGCAGCCCGTGCTCGATATTCCCCGTGTCGGCTGTCTCAACGTGCACGCGTCGTTATTGCCGCGCTGGCGTGGTGCTGCGCCGATACAGGCGGCGATACTTGCAGGCGACGTGCAATCCGGCGCATGTCTGATGGTGATGGAGGCTGGCCTCGATACCGGGCCGGTTTATGTAAGTGAATCGGTGTCGATCGGCGAGCATGAAACAGCGGGCGACCTGCATGGGCGGCTCGCTGCCACGGGCGCCAAATTGCTGGCGAACCATCTCGGCAGGATCGTCGACGGCGAAATGGCTCCCGTGCCGCAGGACGAAGATCAGGCAACCTACGCGCCAAAAATCAGGACGGCTGATGCGGAAATGGACTGGAGTCGTCCAGCGACTGAGCTGGACCGGCTAGTACGTGCATATAACCCGGCCCCCGGCGCGTGGTTCATGCTGGATGACGCGCGCATCAAATGCTGGCAGGCGCAACACTCGGCAGGTGTTGACGCGCCACCAGGTACGGTCGTTGAGGCCGGACAGGGTGGCATAGTCGTAGCCTGCGGCGACGGCGCCCTAAGAATGGAATCGCTACAGCGACCCGGCAAACGAGCGGTGACCGCGGGCGAATTCTCATCACAAATCGATCTCGCCGGCCTGACTCTGTGAGCGACGACAAGAAGGGCGCGAAGCTGAGGGCCACAGCAGCGCAAATCGTTGACGCCGTTGCAAGTCGCGGCCAGTCACTTGATGCTGCGCTGCTCGAAAATGAAGGCCGCGTCGCCATCGATGACCGGTCGTTGCTGCGTCTTCTGAGCTACGGCGTGTTGCGGCATCACTGGCGATTGCGGGCATGGGTAACCGCGTTGCTCGATCGGCCGCTTAAGTCTCGCGATAGTGTTGTAAATGCACTGCTCTCGATCGGCCTGTATCAGCTCAATGACACACGCATACCTGATCATGCTGTTGTCTCACAGACGGTGGAGGCGACTCGCTTTTTGCACCGGCCCAAACTCGCGCCATTGGTCAACGCCATTCTCCGGCGGGCCCTACGCGACCGAATTTTTGAAAACACCCCGTCTAACGAGGATGCGGTGCATGATCATCCACAGTGGATTCTTGATGCCTTTAAAGCCGATTGGCCGAACGACTGGCGCGACATTGTTGCGGCGAATAACGCACGTGCGCCGATGTGGTTGCGTGTGAATCCCGTGCACGGCTCGGCAGCAGACTATGTCGATCGGCTCGAAGCAGAGGGCATCGACAGCGAGCCGTTAGAGGCATTGCCGCAGGCAGTGCGACTTGTGGACCCGCAACCCGTTAACTCGCTGCCAGGATTTGAGGAGGGACACGTCTCAGTTCAGGATGCTGCAGCCCAACTGGCTGGACCCTGGTTGGTCGACGGAATCGACGGGCGCGTGCTGGACGCCTGTGCTGCTCCGGGCGGTAAGAGCGGGCATTTGCTGGAACTCGGTGGCGATCGTCTCGACGTGACATGCATGGATAAGGATGAAGCGCGCCTCGGCAATGTCTCGGAAAACCTGAATCGACTTGGCTTCGATGCAACCCTTATCGCCGCCGATGCATCGAAACCTAATGAGTGGTGGGATGGTTTGCCCTACAACGCCATCCTTCTTGACGCGCCTTGTTCGGCAAGCGGCGTGATTCGTCGCCATCCGGACATCAAGTTGCTGCGGCGGCAGACAGATATCGACAAGCTCGCACAGCGGCAGTCAGAGCTGTTGGAGGCTCTGTGGCCGTTGCTCGCACCGGGCGGGCGGTTGCTGTACGTGACCTGCTCAACGTTCGCGGTGGAGAATGACGAGCTGATCGCGCGATTCTTGAAAGGCACGGCTGATGCACAGGAAGAAGATGTGTTGCAAAATAACAACATCCGCGATCTAATGCGGAACAAGGCCTGTGGTCACCAGATTCTGCCCGGAACGGCTGGACTTGATGGCTTTTATTACGCAGGTCTCCGGAAGGTCTCCTGAAGAAACGATGTTGCGCGCACTCATCATTCAAGCAAGAAAGTCCCAGTCGCTCAGATTCGGACTCGTCATGCTTCTGTGTCTGTTACTTGGAACAAGTGTGGCGCAGGACGAAATCGAGCGTGCCGGTTACTTTGAAGTTCGCTCGGCATCGACGCGTCTGGCCGGTGGTGTGCACACGCTCGATGCGCGTATACAGCTGGTTCTTAGCAGCGAAGCGCTCAGGGCTCTGTCGAGCGGGGTTCCCCTGACGATTGAGCTGCAGCTTGAGTTAATACGCGTGCGGCGTTTTTACTGGGACGATGGCGCTGCCGAGCTCGCGCTTCGCTATGAGCTCGAATATCGGCCGCTTAGTCAACGCTACATCGTTAAAAATCTGAACAGTGGTGATCAGGATTCCTTCGCAACACTCTACTCTTCGCTGAACAACCTCGGTCGCGTGCAGGGCTTGCCTGTTATCGACGATGCGCTTTTGGAGGCCGATAGCTCGTATCGCATTCGGCTACGCGCAATGCTCAATACCCAGCAATACCCCGCACCGCTCCGTTTATTGTTCTTCTGGCGTGACGAGTGGCAGTTACAAAGCGAATGGTTTGAATGGTCGCTCGAGGGATAAAAAGAGCTTCATATACGATTTTTGCCGCGACCGGTGTGGGTCTGGTACTTGTTGCCCTGTTCCTGCTTAGCCGCACCGCCCAAAACTCCGCTGACTTTGATCGCCTGCACAACGTCATACTCGCGATCAATATTGCAGGCGTTGTTGTGTTGTTTGCGTTCCTTGTCGGCAACCTTACCCGGCTGCTGCGCGAGTATCGAACACATGTTCCGGGCGCGAAACTCAAGGCACGCATAGTAGGAATGTTTGTCGGCCTTGCGGTACTGCCTTTGCTCGTCGTGTTTTATTTTTCGATTCAGTTTATCAACCGGGGCATCGATACTTGGTTTAACGTCGAAGTTGAGGAGGGACTCGAGAATGCGCTGAGGCTGAGTCGTGCTGCACTCGAAATGCAAATGCGCCAACACCTGTCTTCGACGCAGCAAATCTCGCAACGCCTTGGTGACGTCGATGAGCGTCAACTGATATTCGAGCTCAGTATGATGCGACGCGAAAGCGGCGCCGCCGAGATCACGATCTATGGAAGCAACAATCGTATCCTTGCAACGAGCTCTGATAGTTCTTCGGCGGGTTTGCCCAGACCGCTCGCGGAGGAAGTTCTACTGCAGATGCAGCAGAACCGACCGTATGTTGCTCTCGACCCGGAAAGTTATGAGATACGCACTGCGGTCTTGTTCTCGTATCGGGGGCGTGCCGATCCGTCCGGTGTTTTGCAGGCGTATTTCCCGGTAACCGAGCGCCTTGCCCGAATGGCGAATAGCGTGGATACCTCGTACACGGAGTACCAGCAGCTCGTGTTCCTGCGCGGTCCACTAAAGAGCACTTTCACATTGACATTGACTGTCGTGCTGATGCTGAGCTTGTTGTCGGCGATTTACGGCGCATTCGTTCTTTCACGCCGGCTTGTGGCACCGATACAGGATCTGGTGGCTGGAACAAGAGCGGTTGCGGAAGGCGATTTCGATACGCGCCTGCCTACGCCGACACGGGATGAAATCGGTTTCCTGATAAGCTCGTTCAATGACATGACGCAACGACTCGCGACCGCGCGACAAGAGGCCAGCCTCTCTCAAGCGCTCGTCGAGGCAGAGCGGACCAACCTCGAAGTCATCCTTGCCCGGCTTTCGACCGGCGTGCTGGCGCTCGAGTCGGACATGCGAATCCGCACAGCGAACCAGGCGTCGGGCGCGATTCTCGGCGCAGACCTCGAAAACAGAGCCAACGAGTTTCTACCAGATGTAGCGAAGGGTCAGCCGCTGCTCGAACAGTTTGTCGACGTCGCCCAGGTTCACCTGAACGCCGGGGAAACAGAGTGGCGAGAGCAGATAGTCTTGCGAGGAGAGGTCGGTCGGCGTGTGTTGACGTGCGCTTGCACGACCTTGCCCGGCGATGAGAAACACGCGGCCGGCTACGTCATCGTATTCGACGACATCACTGCGCTGCTGCAGGCACAGCGCGATGCGGCGTGGGGAGAAGTCGCAAGGCGCTTGGCGCATGAGATCAAGAACCCGTTGACACCAATACAGTTGTCGGCGGAACGGATGCGCCGCAAGTATCTTGATTCCATGCCCGAGGAAGATGCGCAGATCCTTGATCGCGCAACGCATACGATCGTGCAGCAGGTCGAAGCAATGAAGGACATGGTCAATGCCTTTAGCGACTATGCGCGCGCTCCGGACATCGAGATTGGTGAGTTCGATATGGACAAGCTCGTGCACGAAGTGGTGGATCTTTATCGTGCTCAGGAAAGCGGTATCGAGATTGTTCTGATGTCTGACCCGACTATGCCGATGATCGAAGCAGATATCGGACGAGTGCGACAAATTCTGCACAATTTGCTTCGCAACGCGACCGAGGCACTCGAGAACACCGATGAAGGCCGCATCGACGTCCATGCGTGTGCCGCCGAGTTCGACGGTGTAGATGTCATTCAGATCAAGGTTGAGGACAATGGCCCCGGATTCAACGAGGGATCGCTCAATCAGGTGTTCGACCCATACGTTACGACGAAACCAAAAGGCACGGGCCTGGGGCTCGCGATTGTCAAGAAATTGGTTGAGGAGCATATGGGCTCGATTCGGGCAGACAACAACACGGATGGCGGTGCGGTTATCAATATTCGTTTGCCGATCCATGAAGCAGCGCGTGAGGCGGTCATTGCCAAATCACCCGGACGCACCGACAAGAGGAGGGAAAGAGCGTGAGCAGTTCTCATGTACTGGTCGTTGACGACGAGGCTGATATTCGAGCCTTGATTCAGGAAATATTGTCCGATGAAGGGTACGGCGTCAGTGTCGCCGCAGATGCTGCTGAAGCTCGAAGCGCTCGGGCGCGGAGAAAATTTGACCTGATTCTGCTGGACATCTGGATGCCCGATACCGATGGCGTCACGTTGTTGCGCGAGTGGTCGGATGGTGGTGATCTGACATGCCCGGTTGTCATCATGTCAGGTCATGGCACCGTCGATACGGCGGTTGAGGCAACTAGGCTCGGCGCGTTCGACTTTGTCGAGAAGCCACTGTCGCTTGCGAAGTTACTCCGGACCGTCGAGGCGGCTCTTGAATCGGCGAACAAACAAACATCAGGTTCACGTGGCATGCGGCCGTCATTACTGGCACCCGTTGGGCGAAGTGATCTGATGCAGGCCCTTCGGGAGAAGGTGCAGCAATACTCGGAGCATGATGAGTCGGTCCTTCTCAGCGGTGAGCCAGGTACGGGTCGAGGCGCATTTGCGAGGTATCTGCATGCGCTGAGCCGTCGCGCCGACGAACCGTTAATCAGTATTACGGCAGCGTCTCTAACAGAGGGATCTGCAGAGGAGCAACTTCTGGGTCGAGAAGAGGCCGGTAAGATTCATGCCGGGGCGTTTGAGCGGGCCGGCGAAGGAACGCTCGTTATCGATGAGCTGTCCGACCTGAATGAAACGGCACAGAGGATTCTACTGGCCGTTCTGGAAGACCGGAAATACCGTCGGGTCGCCGGCACGAATTCAGTGAGCCTAAACGCCAGAGTCGTTGCCACAATCGGCGCCAATTACGGGGCCATTATTGAAGATGGATCGCTGCGTCGTGACCTCGTCGCACATCTGAGCGTGTTAAGCGTACGCGTACCGCCACTCCGAGAGTACTCTGAGGACGTGCCCGAGCTGCTCGCCTATTACGTCGACAAACTTGTCGACTCCGAGGGCCTTGCGTTCCGCCGTTTCAGCGTGGCGGCGCAAAATCGACTGCGCAATTACCCATGGCCGGATAATGTGCGTGAGCTAAAAAATGTCGTGCGCCGGTTGTTAATGTCGGGATCCGAGGAAGATATTCCTCTTGCCGAAGTTGAAGACGAAATTCGCGCAGGCGCACCAGTCGATGAGCCGCTGGTCAAACAGGATTTGTTGTCCTTACCCTTACGCGAAGCGCGCGAACAGTTTGAGCGCGCGTACCTGCAACAACAGCTCGTGTTGTGCAACGGTAAAGTCGGGCAACTGGCCAAACGGGTTGGTATGGAGCGCACCCACCTCTACCGCAAGTTGAGATCACTCGGCGTCGACTTCAAGTCTGTATCGGCCGAGGAGTAGGCCCGCTATCGGGTGTGTGCTCTCGCTTAATCTCGACGCACAGGCCTGCGAACGCGATGATTATCTCGCTCATGGCTCGCTTCGCTGCGCTTTACTTCGCTCGACAAAACATCCCGCCCGCGGCCTTCGCAGAGATCGCAAAGGCTCGCTGTCGGTGTGTGTGCTCGAGCGTCGTGCGTAGCGCTGCGACGCAGGACGCCAAAGCAAGCGGAGAACGATTTGAGCGAGCCATGGATGGCGAGCGAGATTAAGCGAGAGCACACACCCGGTAGCGGGCCTGTGTCCCGGGTTCGCTGACCTACTCCAAATCTCTTGGCACGGATACGATCTTGCCGTCGGGCAGGAAGCGAAGGCCCGAATTTTCGAAGTCTTCGATGCTCAGACCGCGCATCAAATTGAGGGCGCGTTGTTGTTCGTCGATGCTGGGGCCGTCGGGCCGTATCTGGACAGTTGAAACAATCTCGCCTTCGATAAAGCGCCCGTCGCCGTCCAATG
>Ga0255053_10001710_pt1 | contig 11981 bp, 11 predicted proteins | sample JV7_2_22_MG_FD_188635 | JGI IMG/M metagenome (GOLD analysis project Ga0255053, IMG submission 188635) | Seawater microbial communities from Jervis Inlet, British Columbia, Canada - JV7_2_22 | ecosystem: Environmental > Aquatic > Marine > Inlet | place: Canada: British Columbia | collected...
GCATCCTGCATCCTGCATCCTGCATCCTGCGTCCTTTGTCAAAGCTATGTTGTTTCAATAAGTTCTTTTGGACCTCTGCCGCCTTGAAGTTAGAATGAATAGAGGAGGCTGGCGCAGCCGGTTAGGTTCACCTATGCAGCAGGCATCAATTACCGAACGGATCGACAACATCACGGAGATCAGGGAAGAGTATCTTTCCGAGACGCCTCCGTGCCCGAAATCCGTCAAGATCGAGCTCACCGCCCTGTGTAATTTCTCGTGTCAGTTCTGTGCACGATCCAAGCATCTGCGAGAGGTCGGCCAGATTGACCGCGGATTCTTCGAGGAACTCCTGGTCGATCTTCTCCGGGCGGGTGTTGACGAGCTTGGTCTCTTCTACCTGGGGGAGAGCTTCCTTGTTCCCTGGCTCCCGGATGCGATCAGGTACGCGAAGGATCTCGGGTTTCCGTACGTCTTCTTGACCACCAACGGCTCGCTTTCGACTCCCGATAAGGTCGAGGCCTGCATGGAGGCTGGCCTAGACAGCCTCAAGTTCTCGCTCAACTACTCCGACCCGGAGCATTTCGCGGAAATCACGAAAAAGCCCGAGGCAAAATACTCCGAGATCGTCTCAAACCTCAAAGACGCCTGGCGGGTGCGGGGCGAGGGGAACTACTCGTGCGGGTTGTACGCCTCATACATTATGTTCGAGGGCGAGCGGCAACGTCAGAAGATGAAGCGCATCGTCGAGGAAATCGAGCCGTACACCGATGAGGTTTATGCGCTTCCCCTGTACTCCCAGGCGGCCCATATCAAATCGGGAAACGGCACCCGGTGGGTGTTCACCGGCGGCAACCCCGGAAGGTACGACAGGATGCGGGCACCCATCCCCTGTTGGGCCCTCTTCACCGAAGGCCATGTGACCTGGGACGGCAGACTGAGCGCGTGTTGCTTCGACCACGACGGGCGTTTCGACATGGGGGACCTGAAGAAAAAGGCCTTCATGGATGCCTGGCACTCACCGAGGTTTCGCGAGCTACGGGCCGCCCATCTCCGTCGAGAGGTGGGCCGGACAGTTTGTGGGCAGTGCGTCTCGTATGAGGTCGAGGGTGGTGCTTCGAAAATTCATGAAGAGGGCTAGAGCGAGAAGCCTTCTGGCGAGCGGCCACCGGCGAGCAAATTCAGGACGACGCTTCGTACTGCGTGTAAAATGACCCACGAAATGAGACGAAAAAATTCCTGGTACGTGGTGATTCTGGCCGCGGTCGTCGCGATACCGGTTTTCCTCGTGTCGCAGCGAGCGGTAGTTCGCGACGAGGCAGTGTCGCCGAATCTGGATACGGACCAAGGTGTCCTGGATGCCGACTACGATCAACTGGATGTAGACCCCGATCCTCCGGATTCAGACCACGATCTCTTCGATGCCGACCACGATCTGGAGACCTCCGTCAGGGGCCCCTTGCAGCGACGGCTCGACGAGGCGTTTCCCAACTCGTTCAGGAAAGGCGTGAACATCTTCTGGGAGCCGCGTGACGGTTGGGTTTCGCCGGAGGTGTTCGATTGGTGGGTTTACCGCTTGACGGAAGCCGACCGTGAAGGCGTGACCCGGGAGGCCGCCGAGCGGATGTTCTCGCAGATCTCGCGGCAATCCCCGGTCTTTTCAAGCTCCCGCAAGAGAAAGCTCTGCGCGGTTGTCGGCGCGTCCCGCAATCTGCTCGAGTCGCGTTACGGGGCCTTGATCGATGCTCACGACGTGGTCATTCGCGTGAATCGGGCGCCCACAGATCCTTATGATTCCGATGTCGGGGAGAAAACGACCCATCACGTGATGTGGCCGCGGGACCTCGAAGAGCATCAGTTCGACAGGCGGGCCTTCCTCCTGATGAATCCGATCACGGCGAATACCGAGGATGTCTTCGACCGGATCATGTTTCTCGTGGATGATGACCTTCGCTGGGAACCCGAGCGGGTGCGCATCATCCATCCGGAGTTTGTCAAGTACCTCCACGAGAACTGGACGGTGGAGCAGGGGGAATATCCCTCCACTGGCTTTATCGCCCTGATGATCGCGGTGCATGTCTGTGACGAGGTTGACGTTTTCGGCTTCGGCGCAGACGCCTCCGGCAGGTGGGACCGGTACTACGAGGACGTTGCGGAGGACGTGACGAGCTTTCATCCGGCCGACCTCGAGGGCCGGCTCCGGAGGGAGATGGAGGACAAGGGGATCCTCAAGGTCTTCCGGGGGGATCGCCCTGACCCAATCTCCCGTACGGATTCGTCTCCACAGGACTGAGAAGTGCGGGCTAGGACTTAACATGACCCGAGATTTGAGAGCCAATGTCTCCCGCCGTCTTGTCGCCCTGACCGCGGGCTTCGTGATCCTTATTTTCTTTTCGCCGCTGCGGGCAGCCGCCCAGGAATCAGACTTGCCGGATCGGCAGGAAGAACCCAATCTGGAGACCTCCGTCAGGCGCCCTTTGCAGCAAAGGCTCGAAGCGGCATTCCCCGACTCGTTCAGGGAGGGCGTGGACATCTTCTGGGAGCCGCCTGACGGCTGGGTTTCGCCGGAGGTGTTCGATTGGTGGGTTTCTCGCGTGGAACCTAAGGGCTTGACTCGGGAGGCCGCCCAGCGGATGTTCTCGCGGATATCGGGGCGATCCCCGGTCTTTTCGATGTCCAGCAGGAGGCAAATCTGTGCGGTCGTCGGCGCGTCCCGCAATCTACTCGGGTCGCGTTACGGTCCCCTGATCGATGCTCACGATGTGGTCATTCGGGTGAATCGGGCGCCTACCGATGATTTTAGAACCGATGTCGGGAGCAAGACGACCCATCACGTGATGTGGCCGACGGACCGCAATGAGGCTCAGGCTGATCGGCGAGCCTTCCTGCTGATGAATCCCCTCACGCTGCATACCGAGGATCTTTTTGACTGGATCCTCAATCTCGTTGAGCATGATCTTCCCTGGGATGCTGGGCGCGTGCGCATCATCCATCCGGAGTTCGTCAAGTACCTCCACGAGGACTGGACGAAAGAGCGGGGGTACTTTCCCTCCACCGGTTTTATCGCCTTGATGATCGCGGTGCATATCTGCGACGATGTCGATGTCTTCGGCTTCGGCGCGGACGCCCAGGGCAGGTGGGACCGGTACTACGAGGATGACCCGATGGAGCCGACGGATCAGCATCCGGCAGATTTCGAGGGCCGGCTCCGGCGGGAGATGGAGGACAAGGGAATCCTCAAGGTCTTCCTGGGGAATCGTTCCGAGAACGGCGTCGAGTTTCCCGGTTTCCGGACGAACGCGTCAGAAGACGATTAGCGCGTGATAACAAGGGGAGGGCCGTCAGTTACGAGTTGGCTATTCCGATCACGACGGTTCCGATGAAGATGGCGGCCGCCCAGAATATCCTCTTTCGAAAGTCGGTCGTTTGTCCGGCGAACCAGTACGCCAGTATGCCTTGAAACACGATGCTGATACGGGCCATCGCGCTGACTCCCGCTGCCATGCCCAACGTGAGTGCCGCGCAAAATAAAAACGTGTTCAGCGCCAGCAGGGCGGAGATGAGGATCAACGCGCGCAACCTCTCAGGCGGGAACTGGGCCTGGAGATCGCTTCTTCGGTAGCGGAAAACGCAGATCAGAAGCGCGCCGGCGCCGGTCAGGAAGAGCATGATCAGCGCATAGGTGAACGGACTTGAAAGCACGATGGCCTTCTTCTGAAAAGCAATCTTGAAGGCTGGCGGAATCGCGGAGAGGAATGCGAACCAGAGGCCGAGGTTGGCGGCCTTTGAAGCAGGAGTGCCCGATCCTAACCGGGCTTTGAACACCTGCTTGGCCTCGGTGAGCCCCAACAGGGACGCGACGACGATCAGGATGCCGATGAGCTCGACAGCGTTGGGACGCTCCGCCAGGATGATCCACCCTGTCAAAATCGTCAGCACCGGGGTGAGTGCTGCAAAGGGGCTGACCAGGCTGACGTCCGTCAGACTGAGGGCTTTGAAATGAAAGAGTCTCGCGGCGAGATGGAGCACGGCCGTCAGCAGGATGAGGGCAAGGACCAGGGGGGAGGCCATCGTCCGGATCTCCGACAGGGAGCCGACACCCGCAGCCGGGAGGAACGGCAGCAGGAAGAGAGCAGCGCTGAGATGGGTGACGGCCACCATGCCCGTGGCGTTTGGGGGGTGATCTTCGGTCGTCTGGCGGAGGATGCGCGCCGACAGGACGAAGAACAGAGAAGAAGCTAGCGAGCTGCCCAGGACCAGGGAAATCAGCGCTACCGAATCTGACAAATCAAGCTCCTGACCGGTGGTGGATGAATGACGGTGAACGAATTCGCTCAATAAGAATCATATCGGAGCAGGGGAGACCAGCCTCCCGTCCGATACTCGATTCTCGATACTGGATACTCGATCCACCCACCCCTCCCTTGACAAACCATCGCAATAATCGAACATTTGGTTGTATTGCGCATCGAGCATCGAGCATCGAGCATCGAGCATCGAGCATTGAGCATCGAGCATCGAGTGGGCGGGCCAGCTAGCTCTCTATGACATCGCCGCCGGTAACGACGCGCTCTCTGCCGTTTTCCCGGATTTTGAGGAACCCCTCTTCGGTGAGCTCCAGCAGGGTTCCTGAAACCATCTTGCCCGACGCGAGACGAACGCTGACTGCGTCACCCGGTCGCTGAATCAGGAGGTTTCGCCACCGATCGATCGCCGGCGCCGGATCTTCCATTAGGCGATCGAGCTGATCGATGAACGTACAGACGAGATCGTGCCTCCAGGTCCCCATGTCGCCCGAGCCGAGGAGGTCAGCGATCGAGGTTGCTGGCAGGCCTTCGGTTTCGTCGATGACCGGAACTGTCTCGAGATTGACTCCGAGTCCAACGGTCACCCAGGTAGTGTCACCGTGTTTCGCGAATACGAGGATTCCAGCGAGCTTGCGTTCATCCACCAGGATATCGTTGGGCCATCTGATACGAACACCCGACACCCCGATCCGGGTGATCGCATCCTCGGCCGCGGTGGCTGCCAGCATCGGCAACTGGGTGATGGTCTCGGCTTTGATTCCCGACCTCAGCCAGCTCATGTAGAGGCCGCCAGCCGGCGACTCCCAACTGCGGTCACCCCGTCCCTCGCCCTTCTCCTGGCGGTCGGCAAGAATCAGGGTGGCTCCGAGCTTCTGGCCCTCTTCGTCCATTTCGGCGATGATCCGCCTCGCGAGGGCGTGGGTCGAATCCGTGACCTCGAAGAGCACCAGGTTCTCGACGTGGCTTGCCAGCTCCTCCATGAGATGATCGAGACGTTCTCTCAAACTCATTCCTTCCGGACACCTTCGGTTACGAGGACTGATCGACCTCGGGTTGATATCGATTCACTATACAGGGGTCTGGAAAACTACGATGGCTCGCGTTCAGCGTCGGCCTCGAGCTCTCGCATCCGTTCGCGCACGACGACCTCAGCCATGTCCGGGATGACGTCCCATGCAATGTGTTCGATGCGGTCGGACGCCAGCTCCAACAGACGCCTCGCGATCCGATCCACATCGTCATCGCTGAGCCCGATTCCAGCGGTCTCCTCAGGTGCCGTCTGCCCCGGAGGTTTGTCGCCGAAGTCCTGCGTGTCGGCGTCATCTTGCTCGTCGTTGGACGGTTCTTCGACCTCGTTGCTCATGGCGGGTACCACCTCGGGCTGGTGATTGGCCATCACCGCGGCGACGTCAATGGGCGTGGTCATCGAGTTGTCGGTTTCGACCTCTTTGGGTGGTGCAGACTCTTCATCCTCATCTGCGGACGGGAATGGTTCGTCCTCCGGTCCGGCGTCGATGAAGGGCTCCTCAGTCAGCACGGGTTCCGCGCCGTAGTCGAACGTCCCGACTTCTTCGGGTTCCATGATCGCAGGGAAATCCTCAGCAGCAAGGGTTTTGGCGGGGTCGGGCGTGGACTCGCCAAGCTCACCAATTTCGAGCGGAGCCTCAACTTCGGGGAGTTCCGTCGTGTCCAGTTCCAAGCCTTCGATGTCGCCGCCGAGCTCGAAATCGTCTTGCGGCGGTTCCACAGCCTGCACGGGGGGTGGATCATCGACCGCGATTTCATCGACCGGATCAGTGGCAGCTTCATCCTCGGCAACCGCATCTCCAGGCCCGAACTCCTGACTGATCTCAGTGTCGTCGAGCTCGTTGTCAGCATCCGGCGCAGAGAGGTCCTCGGGACCGATCGATTGGGTGTCTACGGCTGTTGGAGGAGGCGCGGCGGGTGTGGCCGCGAGGCGTTCCACAGCGTCGACCAACTTTTTCGCCTCGAAAGGCTTGGTAATGATTTCGGAGCAGCCAACAGCAATTGCCCGGTCACGATCGAAGGGCTCGAAGGTCCCAGTCAACAGGATGACCGGAAGGTGAAGGAAATCCGAGCTCGATTTGATTTCCTGACACACGTCATAGCCGTCACGTCCTGGCATGATGACGTCGCAGATCACGAGATCCGGTCGGACCTCAGGGAGCCGCTGGAGGAGATCGTCGCCGCTCGACACCGCCACGACTTCGTACTCCGTGTCGGCAAATGTGAGCTCCACGACCTTTTGGATGGTGAGGCTGTCGTCGGCTAGCAGAATCGTGCGGCTCATGGCTCTCCCAACTCCCTCTCGCGGCCGCATCACTCAAGCGCGGTGCGACCGTCAAATGGCAAAGAAATTGTCCGAATTGGATTGTGGCAAGTCCTCCACTGTCATAACTTATGTACCACGAAGGCGTGGAATCTGTCAATGAAACCTGGCCCTCGGAGAGCCCGCCACAGGCGGCATCTCTTCGGATCCAGAGAGGCCATTTGCCGGGCCTTCTCGGTTGCGGCTGCAACGGGGTCTTCGGCGGTCCGAAGGATTGCTCCATGGAACGAGAGAGAGACCGGATCGAGTTCACGGGTCTCGAGCAACGCAGCGCGGGCTGTGGCGCCTCCAAGTGCCGAGGGCAGGCGGGTGGTCCCGGACCATCCCGTGACCAGGCCGCGTCGGATGCCGGGATGGCTGAAGCGTGCGCCGGGACCTGCGATCAGCGCGTCACAGGCGAGGACGAGATCGAAACCGCCGCCGGAGCATGAACCATTGATCGCGGCGACGGTCGGTGCGGGGTGTTTCTCGAGATTCCGGATGGCGCGACGTCCGCGCCGCGCATAGGGTCCGCTCGATGAAGCGTCGAGATTGGCGATCTCGGCGAGGTGGGCGCCGGCCAAAAAGACGCTCGGATGTGCTGAGCAAAGGACCAGGGGATCATGCGCATCTTCCGCCGCCAGTGCTTCGAGGGTTAAGGAGAGCCGATCGAGGACCTCCAGCGAGAGGATCGGCGATACGAACTCGAGCACCGTAACGCCGGGCAGCCGTTCGATTCCGATTCTATCCCGCATTTCTCACCACCTCGCTACTGCGGCCCGCGGGATGCCGCAATCTGCAGCGTTTTCTCGCATCGCGGTGCTCTCCCCGCCGACAACAGCGCAGAGTGGCCGAGGTCTCGCCCTCAGGGCGAGCCCATCGGACACGCGCTGGTGGTGGTGAGACACAAGCGCCGGAGGCGCGCCGTAACGCACCGCAAGTACGCACTCCGCGCCCTCGAGGCCCGGCCGGGTCTCCCAGTGCCGTCCGCCGATGGGTCTCGTGAGTCGAGATCAAGGCGCGAGGAGGAAGTCGATGCCCGAGCATCGTCGACGACGAGCAACGCAGAGATCGGCCACGACCCCCATCGGCCCGAAGGGTTGCGGCGGCATGGCCCCGTCTTCTTCGTTCCCGCTCCTCGGCGATGGAGGGACATCGCCGTCGTCGCGGCGCCTCGAATCCGGACCCATGGCGCACGCAACGGACGACACTGGGGGACCCGGCCGGGCCTCTTGGTCGAAAACGCAACATCTCACGACATCTCGCGGGCCTCGCGACGCGACGTGGTGAGAAGTGCGGGCTATTGGTCCCGTCAGTGAATCGATCCATCGATTTTTCCACCGGGCAAGGCTGTTTGCCGATAGAAGCTCAACGCGCGGAGGGGCCTTTCCGCCTCTTCGCGAACCTGGCTGTCGAGCCACCGCGAGACCGTTGGTGTCACCGTCGTCGGGACCTCTTTCACGGCCTTGTTCCGGAAAGCGGTGAGAAGGCCTGCGCTGTCCCTGTCAAGCGTCTCAGCGATTGTCGTCCCCGGGGGCAGAACCCCGCCGAGGGAGAGGACCCAGAACTCTGCATACGCGACTACGGTGTCGGTCGGGGTTTCCTCAAGAAGCGCCTCGAGGCATGAAACGCCGAGCCGGAAAGCGCGCTCCGATGGTTGCCCCGGCGGACAGAAGGTGATCAGGAGCTCGGCGACAACGGCTGCCGCCACCGACCTTCCAAACTCGCGGGTCAGCGGGAATGAACTCGTTACCAGATCGAGGTGGCGGTAGGTGGCGAGTTCGGCCTCGGGTTTCTGGAAGAGGCCAACGTGCACTAACGACATGATCTGGGCTGCCGCCGCGGTTGGCGCCTTGCCGCCACGGGCGCCCCTCAATACGCCGCGTTGCACGCCGGACCGGTGGGTGAGCACCGTCAGCACCAGATGGCGGTCGCCGAAAGGGTGGTGGTCGAGGACCAGGGCTTCGTCTTCAATCGTTGGCACAGGGGGTATGGTAACTGACCAGCGGAGAAGTCAGGGCCTCGCTATAGATGCAGGATGCAGGGTTCAGGGTGCAGGGCCGCCCACCCCGCCCGAGAGTTTATGCTTTCGCTGCATCCTGCATCCTGCATCCTGCATCCTGAACCCTGGACCCTGGACCCTGTATCCGGATGGGTGGGTGGTAGGCCGTGCTAGCATCGCGCCGTGCCGCATTGGCTGAAGACCGTTCTGATCCTGCTCGCGACCCTTGGCGTTCTCGCTCTGCTGCCGGGTGCGGACTCGGCCGTGAACTCCTGGTGGAGCCTGCTGCCGCCGCTGGTAGCGATAGCGCTGGTCCTCGCCTTCCACGACGTCCTGGTCGCGCTCCTGATGGCGGTGTGGGTCGGTGCGACCATGTTCGCCGTTGGCGGCCCCCTGGCTGGGTTCCTACGACTCATCGACACCTACGTCCGTGATGCGCTCGTCGATGGGGACCACATGAGCATCATTGTGTTTTCGATGTTGCTCGGCGGCATGGTGGCGGTGATCAGCAAGAGCGGTGGCACGGTCGGAGTCGTGCGTGCCCTCGAACCGCTGGCGACCACTCCGCGCCGGACCCAGGTGGTGACCTGGGTGATGGGTGTGTTGATCTTCTTCGATGACTATTCGAACACTCTCATCGTCGGCAACACGATGCGGCCGGTGACCGACCGACACAAGATCAGCCGCGAGAAGCTGGCCTTTCTGGTCGACTCCACCGCCGCGCCAGTCGCCTGCGTCGCTCTCGTGTCCACATGGATCGGTTATGAGGTTTCTCTGATCGGTGATGCGCTCACCAAGTCGGGTTCGGACTTGAATCCATTTTCGGTCTTCCTGAACTCGCTGCCCTATTCCTTCTACCCAGTCTTCGCCCTCACCGCCACCTTTGTCATCGCGGTATCGGGACGGGACTGGGGGCCCATGTTACTGGCGGAGCGGCGAGCGAGAGAGGGAGAGTTGTTGGCCGCAGGGGCGCAACCTCTTGCCGACTTCGAGAGTTCCGACCTTGCCCCGGAAGAAGGGGTGCCGTGCCGCTGGTGGAACGCAGTGGTGCCGATCGTATTGGTTATTGCCACGACCCTTTTCGGGCTCTATCACACGGGGCGCCAGGGTCTTGTCGAAGCCGGTGAGACGTCGGTGTCGCTGAGCCGCATCATTGGTGCGTCAGATCCGTTCACTGTTCTCCTGTGGGCAAGCTTCGTCGGCCTGACCGCGGCCGTGGTCCTCGCGGTCGCGCAGAACATATTGACCGTACGGTCCTCGCTGGAAGCAACCGTCGCCGGGTTTAAGAGCATGTTCATGGCATTCGTCGTGCTGACCCTTGCCTGGTCCCTCGGCCAGGTCTGCACCGATCTCGAGACGGCTGCTTTTCTCAAATCTGCGGTTGGGCCGAACATGCCGCCATCGTTGCTGCCGGCGGCCATTTTTCTTGTCGCTGCGGCAGTCTCCTTCGCTACCGGGACGTCCTGGGGCACGATGGCAATACTCACTCCACTCGCGGTGCCGTTGGCGCTCGTGTCGGCAACCGATGACCCCGGCATTCTGGCTGCTTCGGTTGCCGCGATCCTCGGGGGCGCGGTCTTTGGCGACCATTGCTCACCGATCTCGGACACTACGATTCTTTCATCCATGGCCTCGGGGTGCGACCACGTCGATCACGTGCGAACCCAGCTTCCCTATGCGTTGCTGGCTGCCGCGGTCGCCGTGCTGGTTGGCTATCTGGCGTACGCCGCCACCGGGGTGCCTGCCTGGATTCTGCTGGTCGTCGGGATCGCGGTGGTCGCTGTCTGGATCCGGGTGGTCGGCAGAACCCTGAACGAGTCATGAAGGCCCTTCGAAAAACCTTGACAGACCGCTGTTTTTCGTTCTCCGGGTGGTATACTCCGCCCTGTGTTGTCAGCCGTCGCGGACGGCTCAAGACAACTGATCGAAAACACTGACCGAAGGAGGACGACCATCAGAAAGTTCGCGTTTCGTGATGACCCCGATGCACCGCAGGTGCGCATCAATGAACGAATCAGGCTCTCTCCGGTGCGCCTGGTTGACGACGAAGGAAATCAGGTCGGAGTGGTGCCGGTTGAAGAGGCGCTCGCCCTCGCCCGAGAAAAGGGGCTCGATCTCGTCGAGGTTGCGGCCACTTCGCGGCCGATCGTGTGCAAGATCATGGACTACGGGCGCTTCCGGTACGAGCAGGAGAAAAAAGCCCGCGAGGCCAAGAAACAGCAACACCAGGTCGACGTCAAAGAGGTCAAATACAGACCCAACATCAACATCCACGACTTCGAAACGAAGACCCGTCGCGCACGCAAGTTTCTTGAACAAGGGAAGCACGTCAAGGTCACCATCATGTTCCGGATGCGGGAGATGCGGCGTCCGGAGAACGGGTTCGAGTTGCTCAAACGCGTCGGAGAATATCTCGAGGACGTGGCGATCATCGAGCGCATGCCGACCAGGCTCGAGGGTCGCGATCTGACCATGGTCCTGCGACCCGGCAAGAAAGCTTAATCCGGCTTCCCTGGAAGCGATCAGCCGACCGCTGAGAACTTATTTCCGGCTTTGTTTGAGATTGCTCCGAGCTATCCTGAGGTTTCGGCGGAATTGCTCATAGCTTATGCGATTGAGAGCGCTGCCCTTCCGCCACTCGGCATATCCCTGTTCATCGAGGCCTTCGAGAACGTCGAGTTGCGGCAGGAGGCGTCTCGCATCAGGAGCGAACTCCGGGTGGAGATCGGCCGGAGCGCGCCGAGTCCATGGACAGACCTCCTGACAGACATCGCAACCGGCGATCATCGGCCCGACTCCGCGCCGTAGTTCGTCTGGAATTGAGGATCGGTGCTCCACCGTCAGATAGCCGACACAGCGGCGGGCATCGAGCACCTTGGGCTCGGGAAAGGCGGCGGTGGGGCAGGCATCAAGGCAGGCCGTGCAGGTGCCGCAGTGTTCGGGTCGAGGCCCGTCCGGCACCAGTTTCTGGTCGGTGAGCAACATACCCAGAAAGAGCTCGGAACCGAGCTCGCGGTTGAGGAGGAGTGTGTTTTTACCGATCCAGCCCAGACCCGCCCGTGCCGCCCACTCCCGTTCGAGGATCGGTGCGGTGTCGACACAGGCCCGCCACTGGGCGCCAGGCCGTTGTTCCGCGAGCCAGCGCCCGAGCCGGACCAGTTTCTTTTTGAGGATGCGATGGTAGTCGCGGCCCCAGGCGTAGCGGGAAACCCACACGCGGCCCTTATCGGCCTCGAGCACGGTCGAATCGGCTTGCTCGCAGCGATAGCTCATGGCCACCGCAACCACCGAGGTACACCCGGGCAGCAGCAGCCGTGGATCGGAGCGGACGCGGCGGGTGCGCGCCATGTACCCCATTTCGCCG
>Ga0255053_10001715_pt1 | contig 11966 bp, 8 predicted proteins | sample JV7_2_22_MG_FD_188635 | JGI IMG/M metagenome (GOLD analysis project Ga0255053, IMG submission 188635) | Seawater microbial communities from Jervis Inlet, British Columbia, Canada - JV7_2_22 | ecosystem: Environmental > Aquatic > Marine > Inlet | place: Canada: British Columbia | collected...
TCCGATGATTTTGATCAAATCGGCAACAGCTTCAATCGCTTTGTCTGCAGCTTCAAGGTCCGACAAACCAAAAGTGTTGATACCGAAGCAATCTGCTACCTTGGAATAATCGCGGGCCGCCACCTCTCTGTTGTACTTCATCACCGGTATAAGACAGAGGGCGTTTGCAAGACCGTGTTGAACATGACATACTGCCGAAAGCGCATGTGCTAGAGAGTGCACTGCACCCAAGTCTTTTTGAAATGATACCGCACCCATCATCGAAGCCAATTGCATGTATGCGCGTGCTTCTAAATCGGTGGGTGTTTTGACCGCTCTCTCAAGATACAGACTCACAAGTTCGATTCCCTTGGCCGCAATTGCATCGCACATGGGATGAAAAACAGGTGCCGTTAGGGATTCTATACAGTGGGTTAAAGCGTCCATACCGGTCGCAGCGGTCAAGAATGCCGGCAGCTCCAGGGTCAATTCCGGATCGAGCACAGCCAGAGAAGGCATCATCAGCGGGTGGCAGACCATAAATTTACGTCTCTGCTGCACGGAAGTAAGCACTGAACAGCGCCCCACCTCGCTCCCGGTGCCCGATGTGGTCGGTATGGCGATCAGGGGGGGAAGCGGGCCTTTGATTTTCATGTTGCCGCCCGTGGCGCAGTCATAATCATTGACGCTGCCGTTGTTGACCGCCAGCACCCCTACCGCCTTAGCTGCATCCATGGCTGAACCACCACCCAGACCGATTAGACCATCACACCCTTCGGCACGGTATGTCTCAAGCGCTTTGCCAATGTCTTCATCCAATGGATTGGGGTGAACCTCGCCAAATACACCGTAGGCTGTACCGGCGTTTTTCAGCATGTCTTGCACCTTGGAAAAAACGTTCGTTTTTATTAAGCCGGGATCAGTGACAACCATCGGCTTGTTAATATCAATCTCTTTTAAGTTCTCCGCCAATTGGCCAACTGCCCCAGGGCCATAAGAAATCTCAGTGGGAAAGGTAAAACGAACAATTTTTTCAAACATTATGATTCTCCCATCTTTTTTAATTTTACATTCTATCTGTACAAAATAACCCCTTGGGATTTTCGTCCATCAACCTTCATTGTCATGCTGTGACCGAGGGCTGCGTGGGCAACATAGGCGGTTTCGGTCGTTAAGGGCAGGGTCGTTAGCCACTCCCAATCGATCCGGTTCCCTTTTCTCTCATGCGCTGTCAGATAGTTAATCCCAAGAGAGGTGATATTGTGAAAAAAATGGGAACCCTGGGAAGATTCTGCGTTGAGGGTAGCATGGCTAGTTTCGACAATGGCCCCTACACCGCAAATGTCTGACCATTTGACCGGAATTCCCAGCCATCTATCAGCCGAGCCCCAACGTCCGGGTCCAATCAACAGGTATTTGCGGCCTGCTTTTAAAAGTTTTGCATTTATCTGTCCTATCTGACGCGCAATCTCAAGTGTAAAAGTCGGGTCGAAGGTATCCGGCTTTATATAGACAATATCGAACATTTCCTCGTTGATCGTGTTGCCCAGTGCATGCTGCGATATACAAAATCCTTGATTGAAGTCTTCCGGGAGGATGTCGACATTCATCATTTCCTCTCTGGCACTCATCGGCCGAATCTGCAGGATGGCAAATTGATGTTTCCCGGTTTTATCTGAATTCAAATCGACAGAAAACTCTATCTCTACCGGGCAACCCATCCCTTCCTGGCCGATGGCCATGATATCCTTTAAAATATCAGCCAGTGGAAATAGATTGTATTTTAGCACCGGTGCAAACGTTACCACCGGATATCCTTTCATATTGCCGGAATCGCGTATACGATGTTCCTCAGGAATGTAGGTACTGGACAACACCTTGACCGGTGATTCCTCCGTCGCATCGATAACCTCTCGCTTGGCCAGGGTGGCCCCATCGTTAACTCCCAGACGGCAGATCGGTTCGTTGATCTTCAGCGCATAAAAAAAACGCTGGGTGTTTTCCAAAATATCATCAACAGTGGAGCATTGGGGCAACAGCTCAGGATGGGATGGAGAAAAACGCAGGGTTCTCCCCCCCTCCATTACTGTTCTTCCGAGTCCCAAGGCGATCATGGTGATGCCGTCTTCGGGTTTCATTTTAGAAAATGGGTAATAATTGTGGGACTGAGCCAAACCCGAGATTGCCGGATAAAAATAACGATCATATTTTTTGCCCACGAGTTGCTGGATAACCACGGCCATTTTTTCTTCTTCGGTGCGGTACCCCACTCGTGTCGAAAAAGATTTTGGACCTTGAAAGTAGGTCGAGGCATAAACCATCTTAATCGCATTGACCAATTGTTCAAGTCGGCATTCCAAATCCGGATGATCGTTGGACAACATGTAAGTAACGTAAAGCCCTGCATAGGCGCGAAATTGAGAATCTTCCAGGAGGCTGGAAGAACGTACGGCCAAGGGATAGGAGACATGTGAGAGATAGGCCTTGAGTTGATCTCTAATATCAGGGAGAAATTCAGCCTGATGAAATTTTTCCACAATTGCTTCATCTTCTAAATTTTGTTTGGCAAGGATTTTGAGTCGATTATTTTCAACGAAGGTCTCAAAAACATCAGTGGCGATAACCAGGGTTTGTGGAATGAAAGTATTAATTTGCTCATACTTCTTTTCCAGCGTGGGGTTATTGTGCAGTAACGTTGACATGAAGGCCAATCCCCTTGCTTTACCTCCTAATGATCCGGTTCCGATTCTGAAAAATTCGGAATCAGCATCAAAGCCTTTGGGATCAAACTGAATCACGATACCCTTTTGCCTGCGCATGCGACGGTTATGAATTAGAGATATGAGAAACTGGCGATGACTTTCGGTACTGTCGAACTCATCATCTCTGATCGAACGAACCTGTGAAGCCAATTCTATCTCAGAGCGAGCAAACAACCATCGGGAAAAATCGTTTCGATTGCAGTGATTGATGAATACATCGTCGGGAATGGTATGAAGTTTTTTTTCCAACATTTTGAGGTTAGCTGCTCGTGCTATTTCATGGCCCGCCAGGGAGCGAAAAACAAAATCGCCAAAGCCCAAATGATCGAGGAAAAACAAGCGGATATCCGATAACAATGTCGGCGAATTTTTATCAACAAATGAGGCCTTTATATCTTCGGCTTTGTCGGCATTTTTCGGTTCCGCGCTGATGAGTAAAAGGGGGATATCAAAACGTTCCTTTTTGATCTTTTTGAGTAAATCGATGCCGGCCAGGCCATTCAGTTTGTCGGCCCGCGGAAATCGCACATCCGATACAACACCCAGGACATTGGGTTCAAACCGCCTGAAGAGCTGCAAAGCCTCTTCGTATGATCCAGCTACGAGGATTTTAGGGCGTGCCCGCATGGCCAGCAATCTGTGTTCCTGGTTAAGGCCTTCTTCCATTACGGCTTGGGTTTGTATGACAAGTTCTTTATATAAAAGAGGCAGAATCACCGAGATATAATCGGGGGAGTCTTCAACAAAAATAATCACTCGAATGCCCGCTACCGTTGTGTCGTGTTTTACGTTCATCTGATCTTCGGCACTTTTGATTATCGCCAGCAACAGATCGGTGTTTCCACTCCAGACGAATGTGCGTTCAGTCGGAAGGGTCGCTCTTTTTACAGGAAAAGATCCGGTTTGAACAACCGTCTGGTGACAGAGCAGCATAATCGGCAATTCAGGGGTGTTTGCCTTGATTTGATCGGCAATCTCAATGGCCTCCAGGTCAGTGATACGGGGCATGACGATGGCTAGATCAAACCGTTTTTGATTCAGATCGGAAAGGACGGTTTCGGTGGTCGACACCCAGTGAAGCCGGGGCGGGTGGCTGAGGTTCAAGCCGCGATATTCATTTATAATCGCTTCGGACAGGCGACAATCTTCTTCCATTATCCATGCGTCATAGGGAGATGAAATCAGTAAAACGTCACGAACCTTTTTATTCATCAGCTCGTGGAAAATTTTAAATCGCGGATCAAAATCACCTTGAAGGTTGTTTCTATTCAGCGTCATCTCTCTCTCCTTAGATGAAACGATTACAGATTATATATATCACGCTTTCGTCCCACTGTCATGAAGAAGATTAAATTAGATTTCAGGTCGATATTGATGCGGAAGGTCCAGTGTAGACAATCGATTAGGAACTCTTCGATGTTTTTCGGTGCTTACCAACACCCAATATCTTCAGCATGTCACCTGCGGGTTCGTTCATGAATAGCGGTTTTGCCGACAGAGAATATATGCGCTAACCATGCCTATCGGGGCTGCAGGGTTCTTCAAAAGAAAGCAACCACTTTTTGATTGAACGCTTCGGCAGCTTCAATGAAGAAACAATGGCGGAGGCTGGGGAAAAAGAAGAGCTCGGCCATGGGCATGAGTTCTTTGAGTATATGGGAATTCTCAGAGGGTACCAGCGGGTCATCATCGCCGGCCATAATCAAAGTGGGAACGGAGATAATATGGAGCCTGTCGGCTGTGTCGTGTTTCATACAGGCGGCGAATTGTCTCTCAAAGAACTCTGGAGGTTGTGGGTGGCGGAAGGAAATCTTCATGAATTCTTCAATTTTTTCAGGGTTTTGCTGGATAAATTCATCGGAAAAATAGATGTCCATGTTATTTTTAAGGATTTTTTCAGGTGTAAGCCCCACAACAGCCTCAAACTTCTTCCTTCTCTCCGGGCTCATGAGCACCGCCCGCTTACCACCGCAGCTGGTGCAACCCAAAATTAAGCGCCTGACCTTATCAGGATAATTAATCGCCAATTCCTGGGCAATATATCCCCCCATGGAGATCCCAAGCACATTGGCCTTTTTGATCTTTAGAGCCTCCATCAGTGCTGCGGTATCGTCTGCAAAAAGACGAATGGAGTAATCCATTTTTGGTCTGTCTGAACGGCCGGCCCCCCGGTTATCAAAGGCGATAACCTTGAAATGCTTTGACAAAAAAGGTATCTGACAGTACCACCATTCCGCATTTCTCCGCAGACCCATAATCAGGAACAGAGGGTCTCCCTGCCCATGAATTTCGTAATACATTCTGATTCCATTAGCGTCTATATGAGGCATATTATCGCTCCTGTTTGATCGATTTTAAATTGAAGGACCCTGTAGTCCCGATTGAGCGGGATCTTCGATGCGATCCGACCATCGACTGTGAATGAAATCCCTGCTTCGGTTAAACATATATAATTTTCAGTTCATATTCAAGTTCAAGTAAATGAGGACTCGGGGAGTTTTTCAGTCATCCGCTCCATGGGTCATCAGATTTTTAATCGTGTAAACTCGTCTATAAGGGTCTATAAAGGAAAAACAGGAAATTGTTCTTTTAATAACAAGTGGCTAGGATTTGGATCAGTTAATAATCCTAAAACAGTCCTTTTCAGAAATCTGTTTTTCCTTAACAGCCCCTAATAGCCTCAAACAGTACACGACTTAAAAATCTAATAACCCATTCCGCTATTGTTAATACAATGCGGTCAGAACTCTTCAACTGCTGAAGTGAATATCCCCAAGATTTATGTTGTTTACAAAAATCATTGTTGCAATTAAAATGATAAATTTCAAATCAAGTTTCATACCCCCCAAATTGACGGAATGTTACCATAATGAAATCCGGAAAACCGGTTATGAGAGCCACCAGAGCGATTATCGATCTCAACGCCATTTCCCATAATATTGCTGAAATTAGAAAAAAGATTGGAAGCAAAAGGAGCCTCATGGCGGTGGTAAGGCCGATGGTTATGGACACGGCGCCATCGAAGTCGGTTCGACCGCCCTTCGAAGCGGGGCTGACTGTTTGGGTGTCGCCCTGCCGGAAGAAGGTGAGCAACTCAGAAATGCCGGGATAGATAATCCTATTTTGGTGCTCGGTCCCATACAACCTGAACAGGCATATAAGGTCATCGACAATCGATTGGAACAGGCCTTGTGTAGTCTTGAACTCGCTGAAGCGCTGGATCGAGAGGCTCGGAAAAACGCCACTCGCGTCAACATCCACATAAAGATAGATACCGGAATGGGCCGAATCGGGCTAAAATCGACAGATGTCCTACCTTTTATCAGGCGATTAAGCCGCCTTAAAAACATCGACCTTGAAGGGATTTTCAGCCACTTTTCGTGTGCAGATGAGTCGGACAAAGCCTTTTCCTTCAAACAGATAAAGTTTTTTAATGAGATCACCGGAGAAATAGAGGCTTCGGGGATAAAAATATCCAAAAAACATTTGGCCAATAGCGCCGGTGTTTTAGATCTACCCGGGTCATATTATGATCTCGTCAGGCCTGGGATAATGATATATGGATTATACCCTTCACCGGAGGTGAAGCGGAGCATAAAATTAAAACCAGCGATGACGCTCCGATCAAAAATTTCTCATTTGAAATTGGCTCCCGGGGGAACACCTATCAGTTACGGTAGAACATTTTACACCAATGGAGATTTGTTGGTGGCAACCCTTCCCTTGGGATATGCCGATGGCTACAGCCGTCAATTGTCCAATCAGGGTTATGTGGTGGTAAAGGGACAGCGGGCCCCTATAATCGGACGTGTCTGCATGGATATGTGCATGATAGATGTATCTAAAGTAAAAAACGTACTGCCTGGCGACGATGTTACTGTTTTTGGTGATGATCCAAGCGTTGACGATATTGCTGGACGGATGGGGAGCATCAATTACGAGGTGGTATGTTCGGTAGGAAAAAGAGTGCCCCGAATTTATTTATAGTGCGGCGAAGTAGTCACGGATCCATTATCGGTTTTTTACCGGAGGAGTGATGTTGAACAGCTGTTGATTCGAATTGTTTCAAAAGTGCTTCACTCTTTCTTTCCATCTTTTCGGCTTCTTGCTTGTTATTTTCATGGTCGTAACCCAAAAGATGCAGGACTCCGTGCACCAGCAATTCTGTCAGACGTTTTTCCATACCGATCCCGGCTTTTTTTCCTTCTTTTACAGCTGTGTCAATAGAAACGGCCACATCACCCAGAAGGGTTGGTGAGATATTTGAAAATTTGCCCTTCTGCATTGGAAAGGCAATCACGTTGGTCGGTTTACGCCGGTTGAGGTATTTTGTATTTAAGATTTCGATCTGGGGATCATCAACAAAAAGGATGGAAAGTTCTCCATCAGGGCAGTCCAAGGCGTTTAAGATGTCCTGAGCCGTTTGCCGTATTTTGTCTAGATGCAGCTTGTGCTTGGTTTGCCTGTTGTCTATCAGGACTGCCATTTTTTCCTTTTCCATTTTTAACGATTAGGTTTTCGGGATAATCGATACGATGGTGATAAATTCCGTTTAAAATTTTGTTAAAGCTTTTGGCGATATTATGCAGATCCTTTAACGTTAGCTCACAGTTATCAAGTTGACCATCCGAAAATATCTTGTCAATGAGATTTTGTACCAACCCTTGAATTCTCGACGGCGTCGGGTTCTGGAGCGTTCTTGAAGCAGCTTCCGCCACATCTGCCAGCATAACAATGCCGGCCTCCCTCGTAAGAGGCTTCGGACCGGGGTACCTGAAGTTGTCGATTTCTACCGCATCTTCTCCTTTGAGTTGCTTTGCTTTCTCGTAAAAGAAACTGATAAGGCTCGTGCCATGATGTTGTCGAATGGTGTCGATGATGGCCTGGCCCAACTTGTTTTGCTTGGCAATCTCAACTCCATTTTTTATATGCGATATCAGGATGAGGCTCGACATGGATGGTGCGAGTTTGTCATGCCTGTTTTTTCCATTCGGCTGGTTCTCGATGAAATAGAGCGGGTTTTTTAATTTACCAATGTCATGATAATATCCGCTGGTTTTTGCAAGCAATGGATTTGCGCCGATTTCGGATGCAGCAGCTTCAACCATGGAACCGACTAGGACAGAATGATGGTAGGTTCCTGGAACTTCCAACATCAGGCGCCGGAGTAGCGGCTGGTCAAGGTTTGCCAATTCCAAAAGGGTGATGTCCGTCTTGTAATCGAAAGCGATTTCGATAAGAGGGGCGATACCGGCAGTGATCATGCCCGCCACGATACCGGCTTGAAATGCAAATGCCCCGTCCCACAAAAGTTTAACTCCGGTCAAGTTTGACATGTAAACATCTAATGCAATTACAACAACAACATTTAGCAAGCCGAGTTTTACACCTGCCTTAATAAATACTTTACGCTCCCTGCAATTTTGTATCCAGTAAGCCGCCATGAGGCTGCTTAATAGGAAGTAGACAAAAAATTCAAATCGATTTTGAAACATCATGGCTGTGCTGATGGCAATGACCATTGCAAATAGGACTGCAACCTCCACCCCCAGAAACAGACAGATGGTCATGGCACCTGAAGCCAGAGGAATCCCAAAATAGATCGAAGAAGGGGTGAGGGATAGCAGGGCATTTTCGGGGAGTGATTCAGAAAAAGATGCGGAGACTTTTGCGATAAAGAGAAAAGCGATCAGAATCGTGGCAATAAAAAGTAAATTTTTTTGATGATCCAGTTTGATTTGATGGTGATTTACAAGTAAAATATACGTTATTACTAAAAAGCTTAGGATTAAAGTGGCAGCGCCCATTGTGCTTGCCAATGCTTTTTTCCATTTTGTACCGGCCTGCAGCGCTCTTAGCTTTAATAGTTGGGTTTTTGTCACCCTTTCTCCTTCTCGTAAAAGCATTTCACCCGCTTTTATTTTGTAAAGAATCGGCTTTATTTCTTCGGATGCTCTCCTTTCCCGGATTTCGGTTTCATTCCTATTTAATGTAATATTCGGCTGTATGAGCCTTTGAGAAAAATCCACTATCAGATTTCTCAGCACATAATTGACATTTTTTAGAAAGGGTTGGCCGATAATTCTAGCCATGGTTTTGGCCTGATCATGCCCATAGAATTGCTTTAAACTATGAACGATCCGCTCGGCGCCTGTTCCCACTGTTCGCAAAACAATTCCTTTTCCGATTTCCCTTAAGAGTATCTCTTTGTTTGTAACCACACCGGTTTCAAACAATTTGGTTAAAATTAAGGTGATACTATTGGAAATATTTTCTGAAAAAGATTCTTTTACGAGGATGGTAAACGCACCATTACTGATGGTAATTCCGAGTTTTTTCTCAAAGTCTCTTTTTTTTGTTCTATTTTGAGGCTGAAGTCCCCCTGGTTTTAATGGCAAATTTTCAACCTGGACTTCCTTTTCCGATTGAGACATCTGCCGGAGGTCTGCGAAAGCCCGGTTTACGCTCTGAATTAATTTTGAGGCTAGATTTAAATCATGGTCATAGACCGTCAAAACTTTACTGGTCGCCTGTCTTTGTTTTATTCCGGTTGCTTCCTTATCTTCGATAAAAAAATCTCTGGTTGCCTTGATATCCTTTTCAACAACATCACCAAAGGTATAGGATTTAATCGGGACGACAAGGTTGGGATAAAGGATAATGGCATATATGATTGTAATGCAGATCAGAATACCCCATGGAACCAGTTTACGGGTCTTGATGAGTGAAATAAACGATTTCTTTCTTTGATCAATATTCATATTATGATGGTTTCTCTTTGTTTTCCTCTAGCTCTTCATACGCCTTAATAATTTCCTGGACCAATCTGTGTCTGACGACGTCCTGCTTTGAAAAAAAGACGAACTTAATTCCACCTATCGTTTGAAGAATATTTTTTGTTTCTATCAGTCCTGAAATTTTGTTGTTCGGAAGATCTATCTGGGTGATGTCCCCGGTGATAACCGCTTTCGAGTTGAAGCCGATACGGGTCAAGAACATTTTCATCTGTTCGGAAGTGGTGTTTTGCGCTTCATCCAAAACAATGAAAGAATCGTTCAAGGTTCGACCCCGCATAAAAGCGATTGGAGCGACTTCGATAACCCCCTTTTGCATCAAATCGGAGACCTTTTCAAATTTCATCATGTCGTGGAGCGCATCATATAATGGCCTCAAGTACGGGTCAATCTTTTCAGCTAGGTCACCGGGCAAAAATCCCAGAGCCTCGCCAGCTTCAACCGCAGGCCGCGTTAAAATGATCCGGCTGATTTGCCCTTTGGAAAGCTCTGACACTGCCATTGCCATTGCCAGATAGGTTTTGCCTGTTCCGGCCGGACCGATTCCAAAAACAATGTCAAATTTTCGTATGGCTTCGATATATTCTTTCTGGGCCTGGTTTTTTGGAGCAATCGTTCTCTTTTTTGAAGTAATGTAAACCGTATCTAAAAAGATTTTTTTCAGATTAACTCGATCGTCTCTGCTAAGGGCTCTCACTGCATAATCGACGTCAACCGGATAGATGGGATATCGTTCCTCTATCAAACCGTAAAGTTGCTTTAGGATGTTTTGGGCAAGGCGAACCGATATGCTATCGCCTTGAATAAACAGCGTATTACCTCTTGCATCAATCGTAATGTCGATCGCCTCGGCAAGTCGTTTAAGGTTGTTGTTCTGCTCTCCGAACAGTTGCCTTGCCAAATCCAAGTCTGCGAAATCGAGTGTAGCCCGTGTGCTGTTCACTTTTTCTTTCAGAGATGATCGTTGATTTTGCATGTTCATCGATTATCGTCCAGTTATCCAAATAATTTTATCGATCGGGTTCCTGTTGATCGATGCAGTGATTGCCTATCAAACCATTCATTGGATTGCAAACTACATTTTATCGTTTGAACATGCAAATTAAAAATGACTTGACAAAACGATCTGCTTTGCTACTTTAACAACGTATCACCTTTAAAATATTCTTTTTATTCAGCAACTTATCAAACTTATAAAATTTGTATAAGGCTTTAAAAAGATATTTAGCCAATGAAATGATAATCAATTGCCATGAATCTTTTTGATATTGCGATTATAATAATTGTGGGATTTAGCCTGATCAGGGGTTTTTTCAGGGGCTTTATCAAGGAGTTGTTTTCAGTCATCGGATTATTTGTCGGCTTTTATGCCGCCTATACCTATTACCAACAGATTGCAAAGTTTTTATCGCAGTGGATCACCAACACTTCTTATTTAAATATATTGAGCTTTATGATCATTTTTTGTGGCATTTTCTTTATCATCAGCATTCTAGGCGTCATCATCAAGTATATCCTCAACATTTCGTTTTTGAAATGGGCGGACCGGATTTTTGGGGCCGGTTTCGGCGCCATTAAAGGGATACTGTTTGTCTCCATTCTGTTGATTATGCTCATCACTTTCCTTCCAAAGGGAACACCTATAATTAAGAAATCAAGGCTTTCCCCACATTTTTTATTGGTATCGATAAAAATGGCTTCAGTCATTCCCGAGGAGATGAAACGGAACTTTACCGACAAGATCCGGGAATTGAAAAGGGCCAGGAAACGCCGTGGGTGATGGTTGATTTTGATATGTCGATCTTGAAACACTTACCGGACTGATATCACTTAAAAATCTTTTTTCTGGCAATGATTAAACTTTTTCTTTCATGGGAAAATTGAGAGAATTATTAGATCTGATAGAAACCTTAAGGGGTAAAGATGGATGTCCTTGGGATAAGGTGCAGACCCCACGGTCCATGGCAATTTATCTGGCTGAAGAGATTTATGAGCTGATCGATGCCATTGAATCGGAGAATCCAACCGATATTTGCGAGGAGCTTGGTGATGTGTTATTTCACGTATTTTTTATTTCGACAATTTTCCGGGAAATGGGACATTTCGATATCAAGGATGTTGCCAAAAAAAATATAGAAAAAATGATTTTTCGCCACCCCCATGTGTTTGGTAACTCTGGAATTGGTGGCCCCGATGAAGTCAAGAAACAGTGGCAACAGCTCAAAGAGGTCGAAAAAAAATATAAAAACAAAGAATCAGCGCTCGATACGGTTCCTCAAGGATTTCCAGCATTAATGCGTGCTTACAAAATTTCTGAAAAAGCCGCAGGAACCGGTTTTGACTGGAATGATATTTCAGGGGTTATTCAAAAGGTGGAAGAGGAATGGGGCGAATTAAAATTTGAAATAGCAGAAAAAAATAAAAATGGGAA
>Ga0255053_10001717_pt1 | contig 11961 bp, 18 predicted proteins | sample JV7_2_22_MG_FD_188635 | JGI IMG/M metagenome (GOLD analysis project Ga0255053, IMG submission 188635) | Seawater microbial communities from Jervis Inlet, British Columbia, Canada - JV7_2_22 | ecosystem: Environmental > Aquatic > Marine > Inlet | place: Canada: British Columbia | collected...
TGGGGCGGGGCAGCTAAGTCTGTAGGTTTCATTAACACGTATGAGTTGGACGCGGATCGGTTTCCTATTGTTGTGGATTCCCATGAAGCGAAGTGTGGAAAATTTGTCCCTGGGACGGGGCAAGAAATTGTTCATAGCACAAGTCTACTAAAAAATCCGGCAGATGTTATTGTGATAACAACTCGGTGGCGCGCGACCGATATTTATCAAGAAATTACGCAGCGTCAAATCCCACATGATCGTGTTTTGTATCTGGATGGAAATGTATTAGTGGATTACAAGGAGTAAGAGATGTCGAAAGCAAAAAAGAATCGACGCAAAGCTCGATCAAAGAATAAGAAACAGAACCCGACTGGTATTTTTCAGCCGCCGTTAGGTTTTACGTTAGGGGATTGTGTTACAACAACCGCAGGGCAACCACCTGTTGTTGACACAAAGAAAATGTTATGGATGTACTACGCTGGAAAACATGCTGAACTTGTACAGTTATTGGTGAATGTTGCAGCAGCTTACGAAAAGTACATATTTGCCAGGCTTCGTCCGGAAGCACAAGTTGATGTAGACAATTTTGTACAGACGTTCTTGTACATTTTCACACGTCCGGATTTTGTGATCCCATCAGAGCACTTCTTTAATCTGATGGCGGCTTCACCAATGTTGAACAATCTGGTCGCAATGTCTTCGATATTGAGTACCGATGGTGCATTACGATCTGTGTTAGTTCAACCCAACAATTTTTTCAAAGTGTTGCCTTTGTGTACTGTTCGCAACGAAGTACAAGTTAACATTCCTGCGCTGTTTAAGAACAACTCACAACTCGCTTCCTTATGGTGGTTACAATATACATCGGGTTTGGCTGGCATGTCAAACGCGACTACCTATAAGAATGCTATGACTTGTTTTGCAAACCTACCTGAAGAGTTGATCCTGCCTGACTGGCGATGTACACCCTTGTATTTTCAGGCAACGTACATCAACCCTGATAAGGATCGCTTGATTAAGAAGCGAATGAACGAGCGAATTCAAAACCATCTTCCAAACTTCAAACTGGAGATTGTGAATACACCTAAACCTAAACGAATCGCAATCATAGCGTCACGATGGTATACTAAGAGTGCGGTCTACAAGACTAGTGAGCCGCATATTGCCGCGTTGAAAGCCCGTGGTTACGATATGGATTTGGTGCATTTGGGGTCAAGGCACGTCGATGATATTCTTGAACGCGACATATTCTCATCTGTAAAGTATGTTGATATTGGGAAGGGCGGTTTCCGATACGATGAGATTGCGGACAATGATTATGAAGCAATCTACTACCCCGATATTGGTATGAATAACGAGTCGATTTGGTTGTCGAATCTACGTTTGGCACCTGTACAAATAATGGGCCTGGGTCATCCAGTAAGCACCTTTGGTTCTGAAATTGACTATTTCATTACGGGTGAAGAGGCTGAACATCCCACCGAAGTGATTAACAATTACTACGAGCGGGTTGTGTTGATTCCGGGGCTAGGGGCGACCCCTGTCAATCCTAAGTACACTAAGAAACAATCTCAAAAACCAACTGAGAATGATTTCTTGATTAACTGTTGCTGGACAGCCCCCAAGATCAATTATCCGATGCTTCAGGCGTTGGTTGAGATCAAAAAGCGAGCCAAACGAAAGGTAAGTTTCCATTTCTTGCCCTCATGGACTATTGGCCGCAAGAACTCGGCTATCCCCTTTCTGAGGGATATGAAAGTCCTATTTGGGGATGACGTATTGGTAACAGCGGAAAAACCCTACCATGAATATCTGGAAAAGATGGAATCTGGTAACTTATCCCTTGTGCCGCACCCGTTTGGAGGTTATAATACAGTAGTGGACTCCTTTGCGGTCGGTTTACCTTGTGTTGCCATTGAGGGGACTAAATGGTTCAATCGCTGTGGGCCGGGGCTACTGCGTCGATGTGGGTTCGAGGATTTGATTACGGATTCAGTCGAGGAATACATTACCAAGACTATCGAGATTATTGACAATGAGGCTTACTGGCTAGAGTTAATAGGCCGCTTGGCACTCGTTGATTTGGAAAAGACTCTGTATGAAACAGAGGAGCCGGGATACTTTGCAGACGCCGTTGATTATCTTATCGCAAATCATTCCCGCCTACAGGTCGAAGGTGGCAAACAACCCATCAGAATAGGATGTTAAAATGAAGCTCTTGTATTGTAAACGTTGCCATGACATTATCAAGTTATCGCAACGATTGAAAACTTGTGACTGTGGCAATGTCAAAGGTATGTATAGTACGGAAAGACAGGCCCAGTTTGTAGGCGAATTTGCTGTCCCACTTGGGATTCAGAACTCGTCGTTTGAGAGGGCGGTTAACCAACAACCAAAAACCAACAACGAAGACGGTGAGAGTGAAGCGACTTTTGAGGCTTTTGTAATTCCTGAAATTTGTCCAACCTTAGAGAGAATTGGCTAATGAGTGACACCCCATTTGAATGTGTACGTGTTACGGCTGTGCATGACCATCCTAAAGCCGACAGGCTGGATATTGTCAAAATCCTTGGCACGCAAGTGTGCGAACAGAAGGGTGCTTTCCAAGTCGGCGACTTGGGAGTGTACTTTCCACCGGATATGATGATTCCTGAAGACGTGGCTGAAACCCTTGGGGTTGCGAACTATCTCAAGCACGCCGTCTTTCCAGGTCATTTAACAAAATCCCGGTGTCGTATTGGGGCAATTCGTTTGCGTCAAATTCCATCGGTTGGTTTTCTCATTAAGTTCGACGACCTGGAGATGCAGGAAGGTGATGACTTTACCTCTCACTTCGGTGGCGAGAAGTATCAACCACCGATGAATCACATGATGTCGGGGGATATGCGAGCCGACACAACGTACTTCCCAATCTACACCAATATCCAGCACTATTACAAGTATGGGGCTCGATTGACTCCCGGACTGCCGGTGCGGATAACCGAGAAAATTCACGGTTGCCTGAAATCTTCAACTCATATTCGTATGGCTGATGGTACCTCAAAGTTTATTCGGGATATTCAACCTGGGGAGTATGTTGCTGGAATGGTTAATGATGCAGTTGTGCCCTCCAAAGTTTTACAAGTATTCCAAAATGGACCCACAGAAGATTGGTTGAAAATTAAGTTTACACGGAAACGATGCGGTCGTGGAAGCAGTTTTGGTTCAGTTACTTGTACACCTAATCATCAATTTTTTATAGGTAGTGATTACCAAGATGCCAGTACTTTGAAGACTGGCGACTCGCTTCAAGTTCTTCGGAGCGACTGGTATTTATCTCATATCCAAGAACAAATATTATTGGGAAAAATGCTTGGGGATGGTAGTTTTAATTCAATTGATACGAGTGCTCATATTGCGTGGGGACATGCTTCCGAAGATTTGACAAATTGGACGGCCAGTGGGTTAGGTGATTTGCATAATCCCCAAGGGGATGATTGCCAATTTAGTGGGTATAAAAGTTTGATTCATAGGGCACGGACTCATAATAGTGTGTTCCTCCTAGACAAATTTGAATCCTTTATCAAGAATGGTCGTAAGATTGTTCCTAGTTGGGTAGCCGATGAATTAACTCCATTGGCCATTGCTTTTTGGTACATGGATGATGGGTCATTAGGCCACCTTGAAGATCAAGAAGATCGAGCCCTTTTTGCCACTTGTGGATTTACAAAAGAAGATTGTCATGTTCTTATTCAGGGTTTACAAAAGTACGGTATCACGGCTATTTACTATGTAAGCAAAGGATATTCACGGCTGCGATTAAATGCAGACGATGCTGAAAAACTTTTTGTATTAGTCGCACCTTATATTCCTAAGAGTTTGCAGTATAAATTACCGCAACGGTATCGAGGACATGAAGGTTGGCTTCCTAAAACTGAGAATTCTTATAAGTCCGCTTTTGTATCTCAAATTATCTGGTCGATTACACCTGTGAAAAAGCAGGCGCAACGTTGGGATTTAGAAACTGAAACCCATAATTATTTACCAAGTAATGTTATTACACATAATTCCAATTCGCGTGTCGGGATTGTAGATGGTGAGTGGATGGCCGGGACTCATCGAACGAATAGGAAAGAGTTCAACTTGCGAGAGCAGCGTTCACTTTATTGGGGTCCAATGACAGAGCCGATGAAGAAGATGCTGCTTGCCATTCACAACGAACGTATCGAGAATGCTGCTTTTGATAGTGTAACTGTTTATGGTGAAATCTTTGGCAGCAAGGTCCAGCCGTTAGATTACGGTGTTAATGGTGCCGTAGGCTATCGCGTTTTCGATATTGCAGTCGGTGGCGAATACTTAGACTGGAAAGATGTTAAACGATTTTGTGACTGCCATGGAATTCCGACGGTCCCGTTGCTTTATGAAGGGCCGTTCAGACTTGAGTTGCTCGACGAACTAATGAATGGAGCAACAACGCTCTGCGGCGAGGGTGATATTAAGAGTTCCTTCAAAGGGCGTGAGGGAATTGTGATTACGCCATTGAAAGAGCAATACGCCGAAGAACTCCAGGGTAGGCTGATTCTTAAAGCCGTGAGTCCGGACTACTACGCGGCGATGAAGTGAGAAAGTTGGGCTCATATTTAGCCAATGTGATTTGAGGGAGTAAACAACATTAACGGAGAACTACTATGGCAAAGTTGACTAAGGAGACGGTTGCTGAAATCAAGACAGCACTTGCTGAGAGAAAATTGACGCAGGCTGAAATAGCAAAGAAGTTTAAGACAAGCCGATCCACTGTGTCGGATATCGCATGTGGTCGTATTCATAAGGACGTACAGAACAAGACGGTCAACGAGACTCGCCGAAAGACGGGTGGTCAGTTTGAAGGCGCACTCGTTGAAGAGGAACTTGATCCTGTTTTCTTGGATATGAGAGCCGAGATTGAAAGTCTACGGGAAGAACGAAATCAAGCAAGGCGGCAATTGAAAACCGCAGCCAAGGAAAAAGGATTATTCAAAGCTGTAGTTGATGAGATGGAGACTATTGTGGTCCCTGTTAAGTCGTTACCGATGGCTCGGAAATCGTTTGGTAAACCTGATAAAGACGCCATTACTGAAGATGTAGTGATGCATCTTAGTGACGGGCATCACGATCAAATTATCGTACCAGAAGAGTGTGGTGGTTTAGAATGCCATGACTTTTCTACGAGTATTTGTCGAGCCGAACACTATGTTGATACGGTGCTGAAGTGGACACAACACACGTTAGCACCGCATTTTCGTTTCCCACGGCTTCATATCTTTGCGTATGGTGACCACACCTCAGGTGAGATTCACGGCCACGCATCTAGGTCATACTTTCGGAATTCATTCAAGAATTCGATTGCCATTGGTCAGTTGCACGCTTTGATGTACCGAGACTTGGCAGCGTACTTTGATGAGGTTAACATTTACTACGTTGCTGGTAACCATGGTCGTCGTTCAAACAAGAAGAACTTCCACGGTGCCCATGACAATTGGGATTACTTGGTTGCTAAGACAGCCGAGTTGTATTGTCAGGACTTAGGAAATGTGCAATTCGCAATTCCGAATGCGTTTATGATTAACATCGAGGTGAATGGGATAGGTTTCTGTGTGTTCCATGGCGACGATATTCGATCCAGTTTAGGTATTCCTTGGTACGGGATGGAAAAACGCCAGCGACGTTTAGCGGCTCTTGGTCCGTCTCTAGGTACTCAGGTTCGCTATTACTGTTGTGGTCACTTCCATCGCCCCGGTTCAATGACTGAACTAGACGGCGAAATGATGATTAACGGTGCATGGGTGGCTACGGATGCCTATGCCTACAATTCGTTCGCGGGCTTCACTGAACCCACTCAGTTGATCCATGGTGTTCATGCTAAGAAGGGCGTCTCATGGCGATTACCAGTTAAACTGCGTGATAAGCGTCGAGAACTACTTGGTCCTCAGCGTTACGCGATTGATCTAATGGATGAGGTAGGATAATGTACATTTTAGGTGGCGATGACGTTCGGTCAGACTTAGTGTTTTTAGCACATCCAAGAACTGCGTCTACAGCAATCAAACGGGCGTTGGAAGAAATGGGTGATGTTCAGCGGGTCAAAAGCCATCATGGAATGGACGCCGATCAAATTCCTAACGATGCAATAGTGTTCGCGGTCGTTAGGAATCCATGGGATTTGTTTATCTCGTGGTGGTTTAAGCGTCGCGCAGAACGATCCCCGTTCTACGGAAAACCCCTGGAAGAATTCATGCCGTTGTTTCGTAGGCATAACGAACAATACTTCAGGGGTGGCAAACTCTTTTACATGTCGGAGTATACAAACCAGATTCTCAGTTACGAGCATCTACAGGCACAATTCGATGTGTTGATCGTAGGTCTGGGTTATGCACCTCAAGCTATCGGGATGGTTAACAAATCGGAAGAGAGACCGGCTCCAAGTTACCGTGAGCATTATACGCCAGCCGCTCAACGCTGGGTAGCTGAAACCTTTGCTGAAGAGATCGAGAAATATGGCTATCAATTCTGAACTTGATTTTTACAAGCACGCACCCGATCTTTCAGTGGTGAGACCCAAGCGAATCGGGGGTATTCTACCATTGCTAGAGTATCAAGGTAAACTGTTTCACTATTGCTATATATGCAAAGGGTGGGTAGAAGGCGAACACGATGTTCGCATAAGTGAACCACCGCGTAGGAAGTCATGGCATTGTCAGCGTTGTGGAGCAGAACAACTTTCATTTGGAGTCGGTGATGCATCCTAAACTCGTAGAACTGACACAGCTTGAACGTAATTGGGACGGGGAAGGTGCGGAGTTTATTCGCTTTTCAGCGATAGCGAGAGCGCAAGCAACCTTAGATGCGTCGGATTTTGTACCCGATCACATTGCCCCTATGTCAAATGGTGGTCTTCAATTTGAATACTATGGTCCGCATTTTGACATGGAAATAGAGTTTACACCAGATGGTGAAATTGCATTACTTGTCTGTGACAAGGAATGTGATGAAGCCGTCGAAATTCATATACCGGGAGGTAAGTAATGGGATTCCTAGATCGTTTTCGACGTAGGAGAGATGATTCGGTAGACGACAAGCCGGTAGACGACAAGCCGGTAGACGACACACCTGATGATAAACCGGACAGGCGAAGTCGTTGGGATGAGCGACGTAAGAAACGTCGTGACCATGTGATTGAACGTAAGAAGGCTCAAGCCGGTATTGCGAAACATCGCAAATGGGTGATGCTGTGGATTGCTGTGATTGTAGTTGCACTTGTTGTACTAGCGATTTTCATAATGAACAAGATGAGTTTAACAGGACTGATATTCTGATGCCTTTAGAAATCCCCGATGATCCAGCACGTCAAGTTTTGGACACTGGTCGAACCGGTGTTTTGATTCTACCTCTAACCCATGAGCGAATGCAATTGGGGGAATGGCGTTTGGTTCGTAAAGAGCTAATAGAAGACGACAACGATGTATACATGCCTCACGTTGAGTTGAAGGTTGGTGTCGAGGGGTCGTGGAACACGGACAAAATTGTCCGATGGTACATGCATCGACCCTGGTATATGATTGACAACCGGCTGCGGCTTGAGTTGCATAATGTCCATGCGCGTTGGGAGATCGAGGTTGAGCCGTGGGATAGCACTTGTTATCCATTGGAGGCAGAATACATAACTGGGCGTGTCTATCCTGAGGCTATGGGCTCAGCTTGTCACAAGTTCTATGTCCATGACGCTCGACGATTTGATAAGGATGAGGGGTAAATGAATCAAGCGAAGAAACAAATGTCAGATGGCTGCAATATCGTAGCCGTAATTCTGTTGAACGTAGCCCTGTTTAGTTTGATCTTTCCTATCTCAGGAGCAGCATCGGCTTTGTCTATAGCTGGTGTCGCGGCAGCGGCGGCCTTTATTGGAGCGTTGATTCGATTCCAAGCTATCTTTGAGAAGTGGGAATTACCAAACGTAAGTTTTAGCATGAAACAAGTAGGAAGCATGAGGGGGAAACGACGTGATCGTTCTTCTAAATAAACTATTGAATTGTGGCTGGTGGCTCGGCATTGTAGCAGGTGTCTTTTTGGCCCTGCTTAGTTGCCAGTACCCTGGACTAGAATTATGGGCAGGTATCAGTGGTGCCGCAGCTTTTAGTTGTGCGGTAGGTGGTATGGCCTTAGCCTTAGTGGTGAATAACAATGGGTGAAGTATTACAGCGTGCTGATGGATCATTTTATGATCCCGACAGACTTCCGATAGAAATTATACCGTTTGCGAATCTCTCATGGATGGCAGTAGATATTCATATCAAACGGGGGCGGCGATTCGTAACCGCATTAGAGTGGACGGATACCGATGAAGGGTCGATGGGGCCGCCACCAGCGATCCGCCTTGACTATGATAACGCGCAAGCGTTGATGAATAATCTGTGGAAGCAAGGTTTTCGTCCGAATCCTAGCTTAACTGGAGAGGACCGCTTAGGGGCGATGAATAACCATCTCCAGGACATGAGACAAATTGCGTTTAACACGTTAGAGATCGAACAACCAAAGAAGGGGAAATGACAAATGTGTCGCGTTATGATCGCACTAATGTGCGTGTGTTTAATGTGTTGTACGGCAATGGCTGGGGAAATTCATTGCAAGCATTTTTGGAATGGGATGACACAGGGCACCCCAGAGACAAATGATCTGGTGATTCGAGACTGTTATGCAGTGAGTACGAATGATGATACAAAGTTTCCCGATTGGGTTGCCTATCATCTTACGTATCGAGAAATGTTGGGGACATTGTCATTAAATCGTAAATGGCAAACTGACCCCTATCTGGAGGATGACGAAACCTTGGAAGCGTCACCCGACGCATACCTCGGGGCGTTTACATCACAGAGATACGACAGAGGTCATCTCGTCCCACTCGCGTCATTTGTGGGTTCAAGGGACGCACAACAAGTCAATTACTACTCTGTGATCGTACCTCAGAAAGTGAGCTTAAATCGGGGCGTATGGAAGAAAGTTGAAGGTTGGGAACGAACGTTAGTGGACTGGTACGGGGAAATCTACGTTCTCAATGGCACCTTGTATGAAGATGATATGCCATCTTTGCCGAATGCTGGTGAGCCACATAGAGTGCCTTCGGGATTCTGGAAGATCATTGTCTTTGAAGACTATCGTCCAAGGGCTATTGCCTTTGTATTCGATCAAAATACTCGATTGCGAGCCCAACCAGTGGACTCAGTAGTGACCATTGTGGAACTTGAAAAGCTGACTGGACTGACCTTTTTTCCTGATTTGCCTGAACAAAATGCCGCTAGCTTCAAACGGGAGTCAAACAAGGCTTTTGTTATCGAAGAGTTACAGCACGGAATTTATCAGGAATAACTTGACACACGATGGAAAGTGTGGTATAGTTAATAGAGTGGGTGTAGACTGTACTTATGCGAACGTGAAGGGCCGGGACGTTGCTGGATTCCAAACCCAATAACAACCTGGATGCAACCGACTCAGTGACCTGTCGCAGCTACACATTCTGTTTACCATGGACTAGGGAAACGTGGACGGGATTGGAGAATTGGTATGGGCAATAAGCCACTTGCTCGTAGGCGACGACGACGTAAACTCGACGCCCGCCCACGTTCCCGTAGCACTACTATTACCCCTCCAAAGGAGGGGGAATGTCGTTGTGGGAAGCTTAGTCATCCTATTTATGGTGACCGGTGTGAGGATTGTTGGGTAGACGATCAAAATAGATGGGATGGGCGTAGCCGTAGGGTAAGAGTGATGTTCAATGGTTGAACGAGACCAAGTGTATCATGTACCCTTGACTGAAATTTTCTACGATGACACATTCAATAGTCGTGGGACTTTTACCCCTCAATCAGTCCATGACTTATCGAGGTCTATCGAGACTAGCGGTTTACTTTGCCCTGTGATTGTACGGCTGGCAGAAGATGCCGGAATTACAACACACAAATACCATCTGGTGGCGGGGCATCGACGTTACAAAGCTATTGAATTCTTTTTGAAGTGGGATACTATTCCCACGTTGATTCGCCCCGGCTTGGACGATGAAGAAGCACATGTTCTTAACTTAATCGAAAACATAGAGCGGGAAGACTTATGTGTTGTCGATCAAGCGAAAGCTATCAAAGCTACCTTTGGTGAGTTACCTGTACGAGAAATAGGCCGACGTTTGAATCGTGGTTTTCATTGGGTTAAATACCGCCTCGGTCTTTTAGAATTATCAGCCCGAGTCCAAGGGTATGTTGATCGTGGGGACTTGTCTTTACGTGACATTGAACTCTTACTTAGAGTCTCACCTGAACATCGAGACAGGGAAGCTGAACTTTTAGTACAAAAGAAAATGAGAGGGGAGGCTGCGAGTGTTACGGTTAGACGCAGTCGCAACCGAAAAACATCTGAAATCAAACAAATGATTGGGGAATTGTTACTTCAAGGTGTCGAGGGGCTTGGCACCTATGCTCTAGCGTGGGCGATAGGGGAAATGGATACAGACACGTTAGCAGCCCATGTTCAAAAAGCCAAAAGAGACAATGGAGTCGGCGATGAAAACTTTACTGACAATGATACTGATGTTGATATTATGGTGCCCAGCTTACGCTGAACCCTACGCTGTAGTAAGAATCAATACCGAAGACCGCAATGGTTCTTCACACGGCAGTGGGACATGCATTGGGTGGGGTGAGAAATACGGGCTAATTGTGACGGCTGAGCATGTTGTTCGAGACAACACTGGGCAGGCGACAGTTGACTTTTATATCAAACAACGAAAAGTCACCCTGGATGCGGAAATCGTGGCAACTGACCACCTTTGGGATTTGGCGGCTTTAATGGTCAAGCGTCCAGACTGGGAAATCCTACCTTCCATGGGGCTGAGTGAGAATAAACCAGAAGTAGGTGACAAAATAACGGTGGCCGGATTCGGGCGGTCAGGGCTTCGTACCTACCGAGAATCCGTGGGTGCCATTGTGGGCTTCTGTGCCCCCTCTCCGACCGCTGCGCATGAGTGTGTGGTTGTGGATACCCCAGCCCGTCAGGGCGATTCTGGAGGCCCTCTGAGGGCTCAGAATGGACTTCTGATAGGGGTCCTCTGGGGGTCAACCGATGCAGTTCACGGGTCGCATTGTGAACGTGTGAGAACGTTCCTCAAAGACCAGCTAGAGGCCAAATATCCCGAGTTGATCCGTCGTGTACTTCATCTGTACATATTGTACGAACCCAGGCAAAAAACTTCCAAAAACTTCCCATAAAATCGTCCAAATCACTTGACTTTTGGTGGTTTATAGTGTATACTTTATATAGGAGCCGATTATGACGGATGTTAGCAACAAATACGAGACAGCCGCTAGGAAACAGGGGGTCATTGAGCCCGCTGGTTTGAAGCGTGGAACTGTTATTTTTCTTGAGTGCGACAATGATTTGTTGCTTGAACTCATAGCAACTGACCCCACCCGAAAGACCTACACCGCCAGCGCTAATTTTGGCACCTTAGTTCGCCCACAACCAGTTCAGATTTTGGGTGCTGTTGAACCTGGAGCCGAACGCAATATCCTCCCTGGTTTGATCGGTAGGGATTTGCGTATAGCATTAAAGATTCGTGGTCGCTTAAAAGTCTTACCTGCTGTTCGGCAGGCGACAATCAAGGGACCGAATTGGAGCTACGATATGTGGACGGAGAAAGTATGAGACTCAATGGTTTAGGTATAATCGTACTGTGCGTCATAGTTTGGGCGGCGTGGGCACGCCCTTACGCTGCGGATAGCTCCGTAGTTACTCGACAAGATGAACTCCAGAATCTTTATCAAACAGTGGATTATTTGGATCAGCGTGTAGTTCGACTGAATGATGAACTGAATGAATTGTATCAGTGGGCAAAAGCTTGTGAAAAGCGTGTCATCGAAGGCGAGAAACGAGAAGCTCGGTTAGAGAAACGAGTAAAAAGATTGGAAGGGCGGTTGTTCG
>Ga0255053_10001720_pt1 | contig 11936 bp, 16 predicted proteins | sample JV7_2_22_MG_FD_188635 | JGI IMG/M metagenome (GOLD analysis project Ga0255053, IMG submission 188635) | Seawater microbial communities from Jervis Inlet, British Columbia, Canada - JV7_2_22 | ecosystem: Environmental > Aquatic > Marine > Inlet | place: Canada: British Columbia | collected...
TTCCTACCAACTTCGGTCCCGGCCGGCGAGCCCCGCCAGGTTGGTTAACTGCTTTCCAGAAATCCTCCCTGCCGGGGCAAAAACGCCGGTAACGATAACCAGAGCCCCAGGTATCAAGGCGTGGACAACGGTCGGGACCGGACCTATTTATGGCATGTATGCCAATGCCGTGGAGTTTGCCAGCGGCCGCCAGGACTATCTGTATGTGGTATCTGGCTCTGAGTGGTATTACGTAAACTCGAGTGGTGTAGCAACACTGATCGGTGACATTGGCACACCGAACAGGATCGACATGGACTCCAATTCAGATACCGTGGTACTGGTCAATGAACCGCGAGCTTATTATTGGGATGGGGCTACTTTCGGTGAGATTACCGATGATGATTTTGTTTCTCGTGGTGCCGGTGATGTCGAGTTTCTGGACAAGTTTCTGGCATTTCGCGAGCCAAATTCCTCGAGATGGTTTATTGCCGATATAGGTTCTGCGACCTCATTCGATGCACTGCAATTTGCAATAGCAGACGATGCCCCTGATGAACTGGTTGGCATGAAAGCAGATCGCGGCATCATGATCAATTTCGGTGTGACCACTACCGAGTTCTGGGAAAATACCGGGGTTGCCGGGTTCCCGTTCGAGCGCATCATCAATGGCACGATCCAGGTCGGTTGCCTGAATGCGAAGACCATTGGCCGGGTATTTGATCAGATAATCTGGGTTGCTGACGATTACACGGTACGGCACTTTGAAGGTTTGGTGCCGATCAGAATATCGACCCATGCCATCGAGCAGAAACTGTCATCAGAGACATCGATCGAGGCATTCACCTACGAGCAAGAGGGTCATTTCTTTTATTGCCTGACCACTGACTCTGGTACTTATACCTATGACATCGTCACCCAGGAATGGTCAGAACGTGAGTCTTATGGTTATACCAATTGGCGACCAAGGCACCATACATTATTTGCTGCCAAGCAACTCGTTGGTGATTCAGACTCGAACATGATTGGCTGGCTTGATTTCGACACAGCTACAGACTGGGGCTATAAGAGCCTGGGATTACTGATTGACCAGCAAGACCTGTCTGCATCGTCGTGGACCAATGTTCGTAGCAGTGAAACTGTTGATGCCATTATCGCACCGGACGGTTCTGTAACCGCAGATAAACTGGTTGAAGACGGTACCGCAACGAACAACCACTACATCACTCAGACAACCAAAGCACATACTTCCGGCGCAACTATTACAGTGGGCATTTTTGCCCAGGCCGCAGAACGTGACTGGTTTGCAATATATGAAGCAGGTTCTGCTGACGGTCGTTATTTCGACCTGTCGACCAGTGCCCTTGGTAGTGTTCTGGTTGGCGCGCCGGCAGCGAGCAAGATTACGCATGTCGGTGGAGGCTGGTACTTATGCCAGATTACTGTTGTTGCAACCGGTACGACGTCCGAGTTTCGTTTTCATTTGTCAGACGGTGATGCGGGCCTGACCTATTCTGGTGATGGTTCTTCTGGAACTTACTTATGGGGGGTTCATGGCAATGAAGGCACGGTACTGAACAGGTACCTGTCAGATACACAACGTATGGAGTGGACTTACCAGCCAGTGTATGCGACCGGGCAAAGGGCATTCCATGATCGTTTCGAGATCATACTCGAGACTGGTGTTGGTGCAACCATCGGCCAGGGTTCTGATCCAAAGATCATGCTGCAGTACTCTGATGACGGTGGTAAGACCTGGATATCGTTGCCAGATAAATCATTGGGCGCCCTGGGTGAGCGATTTACTCGGGCTATCTGGTATAACCTTGGTTCTTCCAGGCAGCGGGTTTATCGGGCTGCAGTGAGTGATCCGATACCGATAACAGTAGTCGATACCATCCTCGAGGTGAAGGGCGGCAGATTGTAATGGCCGGGCTGAAACCATTCCGTGAGGTGCCAAAAGACTTGCGTGAGTGGACGCGATGGATGCGAGCACAACAACTATCGTTGTGGGAGATAGTCGATTTTACCGGCGACCATACACTCATACATGCCAATAAGGACAAGATTCACCGTTCCCTTGGGCCGGCAAGTACCGAGGTCGTGGTACCAAAGAACATCTTTGAGCTCGGACAGCAGATTGTCATTGTGCAGTGGGGAGCAGGCAAGCTGACCCTGGTAGAGGCTGCCGGCGTTACGCTGCAATCACCAACTACGCTGGTATTTAACGAACGCTACGGCAGTATTACCATTATCCAGGTCGATACAAATATCTGGATGGTTGCTGGCAGGATGGCAGCGTCATGACGTTGCCACCAAGTTTACTCGACCCGATTCTGCACACCTCGTCGGCATGGGATCCGATTATCCGCCCTGACGATTTTTCGGTGGTCGAGATATGGACCGATGGTGGTCCGGTTTATGACCTCAATAGCCTGGTTGTCGGTATGACCACCACCAGGATCAGCAGTTTCGATCTGTCCCAGGACGGCACCCGACTGATTCTGACAAACACAACCGATGACACGATCGAGTGTTTTACGTTATCAACACCATTTGATTTTTCCACCGGCACCAAGACCAGCAGTCGTGCCGCTACTAATGCTGTTGGTATTCGCTGGAATCGTGACGGTGATGGTTATTCGTATCAGGACACGCTGGACGATATGTTTTCATACTCGGCTATCAGTACCTGGGAAGTCAGTGCTGGCAGCGACACACTTGGCTCGCAGGCAGATAAGACTGAGTGGGGCCATTCTGGTGCGACTGATGGTCATTGCTGGTTTAATGATGATGGCACGGCAGCGTATCACTGGATTGAAGTCAGTTCACAGACAACTTTAGCCCGCGCCGAGCTCGGTACGGCATATGATCTGGATACAATCGGCACGATCGCAAGTCAGGACTTCGAGCCTCCAAGGGGCGGCCTGGTAGTCAGGGAACACTCCTATACCGACCCGACCGAACAATACATTTATGATATGGGGTCTGAGATTTTAATCTTTGGAACCTATGCAGTACTCGGTGACGTTACCAGTATAGTGTGGGATACGGTCAATACACTGGACTTATCATCTTACGGAGTAATGGGGCATGTCTGGGTAAGTGATGACGGCAAGGTAATTTACTGCTCGTCTGATGCTGCCTCGACACCGAAGATAATCAAATTGACAGCAACGTAGGAGAACGATATGGAAGGCGACGTTAGTACAATTGAACTGGTTTTAAGGTGGTTGTTCGGTATGGCAATTGTGTATGGTGCCTATCTTGGTTACAAAAAGCTCAGAGCCAGGAGTACTGCAAAATCTGGTAGTGGCTCTGGTGCGGGTGGCAAAGGCAGAAAAACCCGGCCCAAATGAACCAACTGCAGAAATCCCGCGAAGATATTCTGGCTCTGGAGGGGGCGATCAGAAAACTGCCTCAACTAGAGCCAGATCTGCACCACCATTTTGCGCCTGGGGTCTATGCCAGGGAATTGCGGCTGCCAAAGGGTACGGTTCTGACCGGCAAAATTCACAAAACCGAGCATTTGAACATTATCTCTGCCGGAAAAATCGCGGTTCAGTCAGAAAACGGTAATTCTGTTATTATCGAAGCGCCGCATACAATGGTATCGAAACCAGGCACAAAGCGGGCAGGTTATGCCCTTGAGGACACGGTCTGGACCACGATCCATGTAACAGACGAGACAGACTTGGAGATTATTGAGGAGCAGGTAATTGCAAAGACCTTTGAAGAGGTTGATGCGCTTTTGGAACAAGATTCCAGGGAACTACTCAGTGGGAGTTAGGGTATGAGTTGGTCAGCAACAATTGGTGCAGCGAATGACCAGACAATGGCATTCATCACTGGTCATCAGGCAAGAAGTGCTGCAAGGCGTGACCGTAAATTCAAGCAAAAAGGTCTTGACGAACTCACGCGGCAATTTGATGTAACCCGCGAAGATTACGCTCCCTGGCGTGAGGCTGGTGAGCGCGCTATTGGGCGTATGGAAGACCCAACAGCATTTGAAGAATCCCCTGGTTATGCTTTCAGACGCAAAGAAGGCATGCGCGATATGGAGAACATTTTTTCTGCCAAGTCAGGTGGTGGAAATGCGATGCGAGCACTCAACGAATATAACCAGAACCTGGCAACCAACGAGTTCGGTTCCTGGTGGAATCGGCAGGCTGGCATGGCCGGCATGGGTCAGACAGCAACTACCGGTACCGCAGCTTACACCACACCAGTGACCGGACAAAAGGCAAGCATCTACAGTGCAATGGGCGATAACGCAGCGTCCATTGGAATGTGGAATGCTGCCAACATGGCAAACGCAATGAACTCCGGTGCCAGTAACATGCTCTATGGATGGAACAAGGCACAGCAGAATATTCCACCGACATCTGGTGCCGGGACTGGTGGCAGTGGCGGCGGAGGTATTGGCATCCCAGCAAATTTCGGTGGCTATATTGGGGGACCAATGTCTGACATTCGTCTCAAGGAAAACATCGAGTCTTGTGGTGAATTTGCCGGGTTGCAGTTTTATACCTGGGACTGGAACGATACTGCCAGGGGACTCGGCATTGATGACCCGACTACGGGCGTGATCGCACAAGAGGTGCAAAAGACTCACCCGCATGCTGTGTCCGAAAAGGATGGTTACCTGATGGTCGATTACGATAAGTTGTTTGGAGGATAAATCATGGCCGTGCAACTACCTCCGTTACCGAACAAAATGAATGTCGCAGCTATTGACCAGGCGGCGCAGCAACATGAATGGAATGCACTGAGAAATGAGCAAACGAAGTATGCGTTCTCAGAAGACCAGCGCATTGCTAACACCAAATGGGCGGCCGCGGCTAGTCAGCAAGGCCTTGAACTAATGCAGCAAAATCCAGAATCATTTCGCGCTTTTATGCCGAACATGATTGCCGAGGGACAGCGTCGTGGTGTCTGGCAGGATTTCCCGTTCGACCCGGCCACAGCAAGTTCTGAAGAGGCTATGGTTGGTTTACAGAATATGAACCAGGACATGATGATGGGGCTGGCAGGCCAACCAGACCCACTAACGAAGAATGACATTGTTGGGGTGCATGGTGAAGACGGCCCTGAATACGTCCGACCGTCCGATGCGCTCGGCGAGCGACCCTATTACAACCCAACAAGAGCACCGCAGATACCGGCAAAGATTCAGCAGGCCGAGTGGTGGATGAAAGCCGGACCCAAGCAACGTGCCGGGTACATGCAAGCGAATTATGCTGGCAGCGTAAAGGATATCAACGGTGTACCTACCTGGGTATTTCCCGGTGGTGAACAAATGTCTTTGACGACCATTGATGAAGAGTCTGCCGGGCAGTCACGGATTGCTGCTGATGTTGCTGGTAGTCAGGCCACAGCGCGCGGTGCTTCGGCCAGGGACCAGGAATTTATTGATGTAGGACAACGTCAGGCCGATGCAACTGCAGTTATACGCAGAGGCATTCAATTGCTTGATGTTGTTGGCACTGGCAGGCCCGGAGAAATTGCGCTGGCGGCGAGAAACCTGTTTGGTATTGCTGGTGCTGATGAAACCGAACTCAACGCCAATCTTGGCAAGGCAATACTTTCTCAATTACGTACAGTGTTTGGCGCGCAGTTCACTGCCGGCGAGGGTGAGCGACTCGAGTACATCGAGGCAAATTTTGGTAAGTCGACCGAGGGTAACCGTAGATTACTGCAACAGGCACTGAAAATAATGGAACGTGCGGCACGGCGCGGCATTGAAGCAGCAACCCGTGCCGGCGATGAATTTGCCGCCAAAGAAATTCAGGATGCACTGGACTTTACCCTGGAACCACTGACAGAGTCTGGTGGTTCCAGGATGCACTATGACACTGAAGGGCGCCGGATCGAATGACACAGGAAGTACAATCTGCTGACGGGCAAATCCACGAATTTGCCGATGGTACCGCACAAGAGGTCATCGACAGGGTCATGCTCGAGTATGCTGAAGAACAACCACGCACCCTGTCAGAGAAGGTCTGGCGTGGCATGAAGCTTGGCGGCCGTTACCTTGCAGAAACACCAGGACTTGCCGTTGCAGGCCTGAGTGATACGCTTGCTGTTGGCATAAATTATGGCATTGAAGGCGTTGATCGTGCCGGGCAGGCTATGGGTGATGAACCGCTCGATTACAGGCTGCCTACTAATCGTGCGCAGACAGTATACGAAGGCTTTACCGATATCACGGGCGTAGAGCCAGAAGACAAGGCAGAACGCTATAGCGAGGCTATCAGTCGTGCTGGGGTGATGTCTTTGGCAGGGATAGCGACCGGGGCTCAAATGGCGCAACAGGCGACCTCACCAGTCACCAGGGCGGTTGGTCAGACAATGGCGCAGAATCCCGCCAATCAGGCAGTTGGTGTCTCTACGGGCATGACAGCGGCGCATACGGCCGCAGAAGAGGGTTATGGCCCAACAGCACAAATGGTGGCAGGGATTGGAGGAGGTGCGGCACCAATGGCACTTACCAACATTCCTGCGGCCGCGGTGCGCGGAGCAGTCAGGGGCGGCCCGGCAGGTCGCCAGTCTATGGCGAATACCGTCGATGACTTTCACCGGGTTGGTGCCGAACCATCCGTAGCCCAGGCAACCCAGGGACGAGTAGCCCAGGCAACTGAGGGCGCCATGTCACGCGCTCCGGGTAGTGCCGGGCGTATTACTGGCGCTGCAGAACAGCAAGCCGACGACCTTGCGGCAGGACTTGAAGCAAGGGCAAATCAGCTTGCCGGCAAGACATCGGCTGAACGTGCCGGGCGCAGTATTACTGAGGGGATCAGTGGCAAGGATGGTTTTATTGACCGGTTCCGTGCTACACAAAAACGACTCTATGACGAGCTCGAGGTGCTGGTCAGGCCAAGAACGAAGGTCAGCGTAGAAAATACCGTTGAGACCCTGGACGAGATGACCGGCACTATTGCCGGCGCTTCACATACTTCAGAGGCAATATCCAACCCAGCACTACGTCGTATTTATGATGCCCTGTATGATGATGTGGCGGCATCGGCTAATGGTCGTTTGCCGTTCAGGGCACTCAAGGAATTGCGGTCCAAGGTCGGTGAGAAACTATCCACTGTCGGGTTGGCAGACGATATCAGCAAGGCCGAGTGGAAACGCCTCTACGCTGCACTGAGCAAAGACATGGAGACAGCAGTTGCTGCTAGTCAGAGCCCACAAGCCAGGCAAGCCTGGTTACGTGCCAATAACCATACCAATGCAGGCCACAATCGCATCGAGGTTATTGAGTCGGCACTGAAACGCAAAGGCGGGCCCGAGAAAGTATTTGCTGCGGCAATGTCAGGCACCAAGGAAGGTGCAACTGTGTTGCGTTCGGTAATGCAATCGCTCGATCGTGAACACCAGAAGATTCTGACAGCAACCGTACTGCGCCGAATGGGCCTGGCAAAACCCGGTGCTCAGAATGAACTCGGTGATGTTTTTAGTACCGAGACATTTCTCAGTAACTGGAACTCACTCAGCCGGGAAGCAAAGCGCACCTTGTTCGATCGTTATGGTCCTGGTTTCCGTAATGACATGGATACCTTGGCCCGGGTTGCTGCAAATCTTCGTGGTGGCTCGCAAGTCTTCAGAAATCCGTCCGGTACTGCCCAGGCCGCAACGCAGAATATGACCATTGGCGCTTTTGGCCTGGCAGTAATATCAGGTCAACTTGAAACTGCTGCAGGGATCGCTGCCGGTGTTGGCGTATTGAATGGGTCGGCACGACTAATGACCAGCCCATCAGTGGTCAGGTGGCTGGCAAAATCAACGAAGTTTCCCGTGGAACAAATGCCGGCGCGGATCGCTGCACTGGCAACCCAGGCCAAAAGCACGGGTGATGAAGACCTTGCGTTACTTGCAGTGATATTGCAGGACGCAACCAAAGAGGCACAGCAATGAGTCAGTTATTTTATATCCCGCAAGCAGTTCGAATTAATTCGACCGGTACACCGTATGCATCGGCCGAAGCTAACTTCTATCTGACCGGGACCACTACCAGAACCGATACATACACGGACTCGGCCCGCACAACCGCTCACGCCAACCCGGTCGTGGCTGGTGCTGACGGGCAGTTCGCACCTATTTACCTGGACCCTGCCATCACCTACCGGTGCATTATCACCGAAGCATCGGCTGGTGCAACCATCAAGGATGTTGACCCGATCGGCACACCATTGACATCGTCAGATATTCTGGTGGTCGATAGTGGTGGGTACTTTGCCGGCACCGAGGTCGAGACTGTGCTTGCCGATCTGGGCGCTAATTATGCCAAGTTATCTGCAGCGAACACCTGGTCTGCTGACCAAACACTATCCGGTGCTGACTGGAAATTTGCCGATAATGTCGCCGAGAGACCGGAACTCAAGGACTTTTCGGTAACGCACAATACTATCTCGAGCTCGTCAGGAACCCTGACCATCGACTTATCAACAGGAAATAGTTTTCAGACCCTGCTGACCGAGAATATCTCGACCGTAACTATCAGTAACCCGTCACCGACAGGCAAGTTTTGTCAGTTCACGTTGCGGGTTATTCAAGACGGTGCTGCTGGCGCTTATACGGTTGCCTGGCCTGCTGCGGTGTTGTTCCCGGGTGGTACGGATCCTGTTATCTCGACCGGTAATGATGCAGTAGATGTCATTACGGCATTCACAACCGATGCCGGTACTGCCTGGCACGGGAACTTCTCACAGGCATACGCATGAGCCTGATGACGTTACTTGTCAGCAGTGGCGCCGCTGGCAATGCAGTGACCTTACCGACTGGGGTTATTGGCAATGCTGGTCTTGATAGCATTGTTTACTCTGGTTTGAAGTTCGATAGTGATGGTAATCTTTATAAACGCCAGACTGGCGGAGGTTGGTCAAGCCTGGGAGCGTGGTTATTGAATGGCAGCGCATCTAGTTTCTATGTTGGTCGCCGGGTTGATGACGGTACCCTGACTACCGATGCCGGCGGTACTTTGGCTGCGCCATTACAACTGAATACGGATAGAATCTTTGATGTACAGAGATCGGCTTTCGGCACCAAAGAGGCAACCACTTACTTCGAGCTCGGCAATCAGTCAGATGGCAGCAATGTCATGGATAGTGATTCATATACCTTTACCGCAGAGAAGTTGAACCCGGCATGAATATCACCGCATTCGATATTGCACAGCGATTTGTTGGCATCAAAGAGGTCGGTGGGTCGGTGGACAATCCACAGATCATGGCAATGTTGAATCTCGATATGAAATGGCCCAAGAATGACGAGGTGCCGTGGTGCAGTGCGTTTGTCAATTACGTTTGCTGGCTATTGAGACTGCCAAGGTCTAAGGATTTGCGGGCCAGGTCGTGGTTACAGGTTGGCAGCAATGTCCACCTGGACGATACACGCACCGGCGATATTGTTATTTTGAAGCGGGGCAAGGGCGACCAGCCTGGACCGGAGGTGATTGATGCACCTGGGCATGTTGGTTTCTATGCGGGCCGCTTTGGTAGTTTCATCGAAGTTCTCGGTGGCAATCAGTCGGACACAGTCAAGGTGTCACGGTATCCGGTCACCAATTTGCTTGGTGTTAGAAGATTAGGGTAGCGCAGAAGGTATGGTGGCATGCGCGCCGTGGTGGGACATGCGCGACCTATAGCCACTGTGCTGCCCTTTCAGGAGATATGCTATGAACAAACCATCGTCAACAATCACGGCAGCATTTCTAGCCAGTCAGTTAGTCGTCGTTGTTTGGGCGCTCGTGGATCAGTTTACGGCAGTGGAAGTTTCTGCTGTGCTGTCGGCTGAGACCGCAGCTTTGGCGGCCGGCATAGTTGGCTACTACAAGAAAGAGAACGTACTGAAATGACTTGGCTGAAATCGACATGGACTGCAATAAGTGCCGGTTTTCTGGTGTTGCTTGCTATCTTTGCTGCTATGTCGGCGAGCCGGCAGAAGGGCGTAGCCGACAAATGGAAAGACAAGGCTCTGGATATCGAGCTGGGCAATGTGAAGAAAGGCACGACTACTGCTGTAGCGGCGAGCACTCAGGCGAAAAAGCACGACGCCAAGGCGGATGAAATCAGGGCCAAGGCAGAGGCAAGGCTTAACCAGGCAGGGGAAAAGGATGAGGAAATTAATACTTTGCTCGATCGTTGGCGCGCTTAGTGGTTGTGCGTCGGTCCCGGCTGAGAATCCCTGGGACGGGCTGACGACCGAGACCAAGGCCGCGGCGGCACCACTGGATTGTGGCAAGTTCCCGCTACCGACTGAATCGAGTGACAGTACTATCACCTATGACGTTGCCGGCATGAATGACCTGGAGGACTACAGGCAGTGCAGCGAGGCCAATGAGGCAATTGCCGGCGAGCACGTACTGCAGATCGGTCAGTTGAAACTCGCCCGCAAAGGCCTGACCGAAGCAGGACAGGCACAGCGACGCATAGCCGACATGAAACAGATCATGCTCGAGGATGAACGCCGGCATCACTTTTGGCAGAGCCTGGGTTACTGGGTACTGATAGCGGGAGCAATAGCATTATGAAAATTCGAATGCCAAGCTTGTCGACGCTGTTCTTTTTGCTTGCAACAGCGATCGTAATATTTCTGATGTCGCCAGCCTGGGCAGATGATGATCATTACAATCTGCGTGGCAGCACCAGCTTGTCGCAATCCAGTGCGCTATCTAATAGTGGTGACAAGTCATTTGCGATCGGCGGGTCCGATGCTGATATTGCTGGTTGTCGTTTCACCGAGGGCGGACTGACCATACAGTGGACCCGTAAGGACAAGTTCTGTCAGGCACTGAAGCTGATCGAATTGGGCTATGTCGACACTGGTGTGCTGGCGATTTGCACCAAAACCTGGATAGGCAAGCTGTACAGTGACCTGGCAGCATGTCAGGGCGCGTTAGTTGCGAAGTACGCGCCTGTCGTGGTTGCTGAACCGGTGTCTTTGGCTGATTCTGATGAAGATGACGACTACCACGAAGATCAGATGATGTTGTTCGAGGACTTGCAGGCCAAAGTTCGAAACCTCGAGCAGGATTACGAGAAGCAGATGCAGGCGCCGCCACAAGTTATTCGCAGAACAGTGCAGCAACCGTACTTGTCTGCCGAGAAGAAGGCGAAACTGCGTGAGGTGGTGAAATGAATTGGGCGACTATCAAAGAGATTGCAGGAGCGTTGGTTGCTATCGTAATTGTTGTTTTCGGTGTCGGTGCGGCACTACTCGAGTGGCGTATCGGCGTTGCTGTTACCGCCCAACTGGCAGCAACCGGGCAGGTTGAACAGTCTTCGGTCGACGCCAACACCGAATCGATCAAGGATCTCGAAGGCGCCGACTTGCGCATGGACAACAAGATCGAGCGCATTGTCGATATCCTGCTTGAAGACTAGGGATATTTTTCCCGTCGGGGTAATTCATGACACCAAAAGCGCATAATCCCAAGGATGGACTTCGACAATACATCCCTGTATTTGTCGCTATTATTGTCACTTTCGGTGGTAGTGTTGGTGCCAATTATCTATTGGTGCGTGATGTCGTGCCTACGGTTGTACGACCAGACCCGTTCACCGGCACCCAAGGGGCACAAACAAATTCCCTTTTGACCCAGCACATCAGCGGCGCTCGGGCAATAAGTGCGAGCCTGGACCGAAGGATATCGGTGCTCGAAACTCAGTACTCAGAGATTCTCAGGAACCAGCAGAGGATTCTTGATCGCCTGGATTCGATGTAGTCTGGTTTCATTCGTCTTCACCCTGTATTGTCTGGGCGCGCTCTAGGTCGTCAATCAGCGCGTCCAGATGCGGATAGATCATTTCGTGCTTATCCTCCATTAAGGTGACAATTTCGCGCAACACTTTTAGTAACGCCTGTTCTCGTATATCCATAATCGTCTCTGCTAGCGGATTCTGCTTGAGTTCGTTAATGGTTATTTGCCGTTGATCTGCGCGGCGTTTCCAAAG
>Ga0255053_10001721_pt1 | contig 11935 bp, 7 predicted proteins | sample JV7_2_22_MG_FD_188635 | JGI IMG/M metagenome (GOLD analysis project Ga0255053, IMG submission 188635) | Seawater microbial communities from Jervis Inlet, British Columbia, Canada - JV7_2_22 | ecosystem: Environmental > Aquatic > Marine > Inlet | place: Canada: British Columbia | collected...
TTTAACTTGAGCCTCATCTTTGGCTGAATCAAGCAACCACTTTCTTGCTGTATGTGCATTTGTCATCGTCTCTTGAGTTGTGAAAGTTTTCGAGGCGATCATGAACAATGTTGTTTCCGGATTTATTTTTTTAAGTGTCTCCGAAATATGAGTCCCATCTATATTTGAGACAAAATGTATATCCAAGTCTGATTGTGCGTATGGTGTTAACGCCTCAGTAACCATGACCGGCCCTAAGTCGGATCCGCCTATACCGATGTTGACGATATCTGATATCGGCTTTCCGGAGTATCCTTTCCATTGATTTGTCGAAAGCTGATTTGAAAAATTTTTCATATGAGTTAATTCTGCATTTATTTCTGGAATTACATCTTTTCCGTCTATGACGACCGAGGCATTTGAACGATTTCTTAGTGCGGTATGAAGCACTGCACGGTTTTCGGTTTCATTTATCTTGTCACCGGAAAACATACTCTCAATAGCGTTGCCTAACTTTACTTCTTTTGCTAATTGCGTAAGCAGGTTCATAGTTTCATTATTGAGAAGGTTTTTTGAATAATCGATAAGTATATCTTCAAATTTCAGGCTGAATCTGGAGAATCTCTCAGAGTCTTCTTTAAACATGTCTCTCATATGCATAGTTTTCACTGCATCAAAATGGTTAAGCAGCTTTTGCCATGCTGAAGTCTCTGACGGATTTATTTTGTCAAGCACAGTGTCCTCCGTTGAAGCATAGTCTGGTTACGGATATCTAAAGTTATGGTCGAAAAAATAATGTTGTCAATTATTGAACAAACACAATTCATTGTCAAGGCATCCTCTCTTGTGGTAGTCGATGATACATTTACGGGCCAGGGTATTCATTTGTAGTCTCTACTTTAATTTTTTCCAGTAATGTGTCAATCTCTCTGTTTATTTTTCTGATCTTGGAGAGAGTTTCCTGAAAATACCGGTATCTTTTCGCTTCTTTCATTACGGGGTAGGTATCAGCGTTTCTAATTATTGCTATCCTTTGTTTGCCATTTTTGTTTATTGACAAAGCGGCATAAGGGCCATGACGATTGCCTTTTGCGCATTTGCAGTTTTTCTTTCCACACTTTCGATAAATAAGATGAGGCAGACCATGAATCATGGGTTTCCCGTTAAGCAGGCTAAATATATATTTAGTCCTCATCTGATTGAGCTCCGAAAGAGTTTTCCCAATAATTTTGACATTGATATTATCTGAGCCCATGTCTTTATATAATATAATAAAATATATACAAGAAATGCAAGCAGTCCATGAAAAACCCATGAAATCAATTGGTTTACTTCAGGTTTAGCATCGAATGCAGCAGAACTGTTCCACGTGGAACAGTTAATTATGGGTGGGGATGATATCGATATGAATGAATTCTATTTTTTAGGATACCTGCTTCGCTGGGTGAATAATTTGCTATATATCAACATTTGTTGATAATCTCTTGATAATATCCTTTTTATAGCCTAATAATCATTCTATTTAGGCCATGTTATTATAATGTTGTCTGAAGTGTTGTCATTGGCAAAGACGAACTGTATTGGTGCTGTGTATGAACAATAAATCGATATGGCACAGGGTAGATGCAATTTGATTGAAATAGCCTGGATTTTTAAAGATGACAGAAAAGAAAGCCAAGAAAACATATTAAGTGGTTCCTTAAGGGCAACGCCATGAGACTATACAGGATAGACAGCTCACTGGAGGCGGGAATATTTATATTATAAAGGTGATCACATTAAGATGCGTTCATGACATCTCCGTATTTTCTGACGCTAGTCATGAATTACACAGAATAGCCGGAAGATATCCACAGTTCTGACTGTTCCACGTGGAACCACATTCTCCTATATTCCATTAATTGACTATTTATGGGAAGTTATGATACATTTCCCTTGACTATGAATAGAAGAAAGTTGTTGAGAAAATGTTAGTTCTGGGAATCGATACATCATGTGACGATACAGCTGCGGCTGTGGTCGAAAATGGTCACAGGATAATTTCTAATATAGTATCTAATCAGGATAAGATCCATACAAAATATGGGGGCATAGTTCCTGAGCTTGCATCGCGGAGACATATTGAAATGATATGGCCTGTTGTTGATGAGGCGATGAAACAGGCAAAGTTGGATTTTAACGACTTATCTGCTATTGCGGTAACGCATGGACCAGGACTGATAGGGTCTCTGTTAGTTGGGGGTTGCTTCGCAAAGTCGCTGGCGTATGTTAATAATTTACCTATGGTGGCGGTCAATCACCTGGAGGGACATATATTCTCAACATTTCTGGAATTCGAACCTGAATTGCCGTTTCTTGCACTGGTTGTGTCCGGTGGACATACAAGCATTTATTTAGTAAAAAAGATTGGTGAATATGTTGAAATGGGTAGAACCAGAGACGATGCAGCTGGCGAGGCATATGACAAGGTCGCAAAACTCCTTGGATATGGATATCCGGGAGGGCCTGTTATTGATGAACTGGCCTCCAGAGGGAATCCCGAGGCCATAGATTTTCCAAGAGCCAATTTAAAGGATAGTTTTGATTTCAGTTTTAGCGGCTTAAAAACAGCGGTGCTATGCCATGTCAAAAAAAAACCGGAAGAATCAAAAGAGGATATTGCAGCCAGTTTTCAATCGGCAGTTACCGACGTCTTGGTCAGCAGAATGCTTGAGATTGCAGAGAAAAAAGATATCAAACATGTCGCTCTATCCGGAGGGGTGTCTGCGAATCAGCACCTAAGAAGAATGATAAAAGAAAAGGCATCTGAAAAAAAATTAGAGATTTATTTACCATCCAGGGATCTCTGTACTGATAATGCAGCGATGATAGCCTCTGCAGGATATTATCGTTTCAAACATGGGGAAAGAGCGAATTTCGCTTTAAATCCAAAGGCTTACCTTCCTATTTCAAACATGATGTAGTATTTACGCCTAGCCCATACCAGCTTTGCTTCAAGATATTAATGAGTGAGGAGTTGAGCAAATAAAGTTAGCCGCCGGCTAACAAAATAACTATCAGGTGCAGTGGTCTTTTATATGTTTTCCAAGTTCCTTGAGACCATAGAACACTTCCTTGCAGATAGGGCATGCTAATGGGCCTTTTCGCAATCTCTTAGTCTGCGTGGAAATGAAACCTCTGATCCCAAGTCCGCCCTGCGAACTTTTTGATTTGGAGTTTATGGTGCAGGCTTCTTTCATAATGATGCATCCTTAATTAGTTATTAAATTCAGTAAATGAAGTCTTAATCCTTAAGTTCCTTTAGAATGCCGTCCGGCTTTGAGACTGGCAATCAGAAAAAGAATTATACCTACAGTCAGGGCAGAGTCTGCCACATTAAAAGCAGGCCAATGCCAATTACCAACATAAACATCAACAAAATCAATGACTTTGCCAATTCTGATCCTGTCGATTAGATTTCCTATGGCACCGCCCAGGATCAGTGAAAGTGAATATAGTTCCAATCCAATTGGAAGTCTTATTAGATAGGCAACAATACAAATTATAGCACAGACGGATATTAATATGAAGATGTTATTTCCAAATTGAGTAAAGAGGCCAAAGGCTGCTCCTTTATTTTCCACATGAACTATTCTCAAAAATGGCAGCAGATCAATATAGTCATGCAGAAGGACTTTTTCGACGATTATCCTCTTGGTAATATAATCAAACAGTATTATAACCGAGGATATGACAGACACTAATATGCCTTTTCTCAAGCGATCAGAACCTCGTGGCATTTCTTGCATAAGTCCGAAAAATTATCATATTTCCCTACAGTTATATCCCAGTTCCAGCACCTCTGACACTTATCTCCTTCTGCTTTTTCGACAAGAATCGAAAGACCATCTATCTCAGAACTTTTTAGAGCGGATCCTGGAGGCGTTGTGTCATTAATGACTTCAACAGAAGAAACGATAAAAATGGTCGGAAGGAGATCCTGGTAGTTACTAAGAAAATCAAGAGATTCTTTATCTACAAAAAGTTTCACTTTGGCTTCAAGGGCGTTGCCTATGAACTTTTCCTGACGTTTTAGTTCTAAGGCCTTGTTTACTTCGTCACGAAATTTAATAAGATGTTCCCACTTTGACTCCAGTTCTGCATCTTCATATTCAGGATTAAACTCAGGGAAATCAGATAAAAATACACTTTCCTCTTTTTCCCCAGGGACATGTTTCCAGAGTTCCTCTGCAGTAAAAGAAAGGATCGGCGCAATTAATTTAGTTAGTGAAATCAATATGTTATATAGAACGATCTGAGCAGACTTCCTTTCCGGGGAATCAGATTTAAATGTGTATAGCCGATCTTTTAGAATATCCAGATAAAAGGAACTCATGTCAGTAACACAAAATTTATAAATTGCATGATACACTTCGTAGAATGAAAAAGTGTCATATGCATTTGAAACTTTCCTGATTACATTCTGGAGCATGCTGAGGGCAAGCCTGTCGATTTCAGAAAAATCTTCCTTCTTCATAGAATGCAGGTTAGCGGTTGATGGATCCAGGTTATTAATATTCCCTAATAAAAATCTGCAGGTGTTTCTAATTTTCCTGTATGCCTCAACAAGTCGTGCGAGAATTTCGCCAGAGATTCTCATATCTTCCCTGTAATCAGCGGATGAACTCCACAACCTTAATATTTCAGCACCGTATTTATTTGTAATATCTTGAGGAGCGATTACATTTCCGAGTGACTTCGACATTTTTTTGCCTTTACCATCAACAACAAAACCATGAGTCAGAACCGCTCTGTAAGGAGCCCTGTTCCTAGTGCCAACTGAGGTAAGTAGAGAGCTCTGAAACCATCCTCTATGCTGGTCGCTCCCCTCGAGATAAAGATCAGCAGGGCTGCTGAGCCGATCGTCAGCTTCAGTAACAGCAGCATGACTGACTCCTGAATCAAACCAGACATCAAGAATATCAGTTTCCTTTGTAAATTCATCAGCCCCACAGCCGGAGCATTTGTACCCGTCAGGAACAAAGTCGTTTGCGGCCTTTTCAAACCAGACATCAGCTCCATTTCTGGCAACATCTTTTTCGATTAATTCCATAACTTCCCTGTCATGAATGTACTCATTACATTTATCACATCTCAGTAATGTTATGGGCACGCCCCATGAGCGCTGTCTTGATATACACCAGTCGGGCCTGTTTGTAACCATTCCGATTATGCGGTCCATGCCCCATGCCGGGATCCATTGAGTCTTCTTGATCTCATCAAGCGCATGAGTTCTCAAATTGTTCTTATCCATTGATATGAACCACTGTTCTGTGGCCCTGAATATGACTGGCCTTTTGCATCTCCAGCAGTGCGGATATGAGTGGGCTATAATTTCTGCATCCCCGATAAGAGCGCCTAACCCTTTGATTTTATTAATAATATCGTCATTGGCCTTAAACACATATTGACCTGCAAACTCGTCAACATCATCTGTAAAACGTCCTCTGTCATCAACAGGAGCATATGCATCCAGCCCGTACTTGAGCCCGATTTCAAAGTCTTCTTCACCGTGACCTGGAGCAGTGTGTACTACTCCGGTTCCCTGCTCCAGAGTGACATGCTCGCCAAGGATAGTTTTTACTTCCCGATCGATCCAGGGATGGCTGCAGACTATGCCGTCAAGTTCGGTTCCTGTCCACGAACCATCAGTCACAGTGTATTCACCCTCTTCATACCCTATTTTATTCATACAGTCTTCGATCAGATCTTGCGCAATTATAAGTTCACCATCTTGGGTCTTGACAAGACGATACAAAAATTCCGGATGCAAAGACAAAGCCATGTTAGCCGGTAAAGTCCAGGGGGTTGTTGTCCAGATTACAAAGTATGTATCCTTATCAAGAGAAAATTTGCCTTGCGGGTTTACTACCTTGAATTTTACATAAATGGACGGAGACTCCTTGTCCGCATATTCGACTTCAGCTTCAGCAAGCGCTGTAACACAGGTTGAACACCAGTGAACAGGTTTTTTCCCTTTATAAATCAATCCTTTTTCGAAAAACTTATTAAACTCTTTCACAATGGATGATTCATAAGCATAATCCATAGTAATATACGGGCTATCCCAATCCCCAAAGACGCCGAGACGTTTGAATTCTTCGCGCTGAATATCAACAAACTTCTCCGCATATTGCCTGCAGAGTTTCCTCTTTTCAAGTATTGAGGTGCTCGCTTTTTTAGATCCAAGCTTTTTGTCTACCTGATGTTCTATAGGCAGCCCATGACAATCCCAGCCCGGGACATAAGGTGCATAGTAGCCTTGCATTGTCTTGAATTTAACAATTATATCTTTCAGAACCTTATTCAGAGTGTGTCCAAGGTGAATATGTCCGTTTGCGTATGGTGGACCATCATGAAGTATATAGCTTTTTTTCTTACCCCTCTTCTGGATTTTATGATAGAGTCCGTTTTTTTTCCAGAGATCGAGCTGCTCTGTTTCTTTCCGGGCAAGGTTGGCCTTCATCGGGAAACCGGTTTGGGGAAGGTTTAACGTATCTTTATAATTATTCGCCATTATTAATATGAGGATGAAATCAATATAGATTTTACAAAGCGTGTTAATGTGCACATATTACGTATACGTCAATTAAACAAAAACTGTAACATCAACGAGAAGCTTGTGTCAAGAAATCAGGTTGCGTTAAGAAATATCTTGTATCAAGAATCAACTATCCTGTATCATATAACGCAAATGGCCTACAAAGATCTAAGAGATTTTATAAATCTACTCGAAAAAAAAGACCTTTTAAAGAGAATTTCTGCTGAGACTGACCCTGTTCTCGAGATTGCGGAGATTAATGACAGGATCGTGAAAGATGATGGGCCGGCACTTTTATTTGAACGTCCAGCTAACTCTAACTTTCCTGTTCTTGTAAATGCTTTTGGTTCTTTTGAAAGAATGCGACTGGCGCTTGAAGTGGATAATCTTGATGACATCGGGAGTCGTATACTCGAGTTTCTTGAGCCTGAAATTCCAACAAACCTGATCGAAAAACTGAAGGCTCTTCCAAAGCTGAAAAAGCTTTCGGACTTTGTGCCCAAGATAGTAAAGACAGGGCCCTGCAAAGAAGTCATTCACAGGGACAACCCGTCGCTCGACATCTTCCCGATATTAAAAACTTGGCCTGGTGACGGCGGTAAATTTATAACACTACCTATGGTCTTTACAAAAGACCCTGAAACCGGAGTACGAAACTGTGGTATGTATCGTATGCATGTATATGATGCAACCACTACCGGAATGCACTGGCATATGCATAAAGATGGAGCAAGGCATTATCGAAAGGCCGAGCAGAAAGGCAAGAGACTTGAAGTTGCAGTTGCTATCGGCTCTGATCCAGCGGTCATGTACTCATCTACTGCACCGCTGCCCGAAGGCATTGACGAAATGCTGTTCGCAAGTTTTTTAAGAAGTGCATCTGTTGCACTGGTGAAGTGCGAGACTGTGGACCTGGAGGTACCGGCTAATTCAGAGATTGTGCTGGAAGGTTACTGCGAACCAGAAGAACGACGAATTGAAGGACCGTTTGGTGATCATACAGGGTACTATTCTCTTGCGGATGAATACCCGGTCTTTCATATCACCTGCATCACTCACAGAAGAGATGCCATATACCCTGCAACGATAGTGGGCAAGCCCCCGATGGAGGACTGCTTTATCGGGAAGGCGACCGAGAGGATATTCCTCCCGCTTTTAAGAAAACAGTTGCCTGAAATAGTAGACATGAATCTTCCTCTTGAGGGTGTATTTCATAACCTGGCGGTTATTTCGATTGACAAGAGTTATCCTGGGCATGCAAGAAAGGTCATGTATGCTCTCTGGGGGATGGGACAGATGAGCTTTACCAAGGCGATAGTGATTGTAGATAAATGGGTGGATGTTCAGGATCTTAGCGAAGTTGTATGGAGAATTGGCAACAACGTTGATCCGAAAAGAGATACAGTGATAGTTGAAGGCCCCCTGGATGTGCTGGAACATGCATCTGACATTCCGGCTTATGGAGGCAAAATAGGAATTGACGCAACAAAAAAATTACCTTCCGAGGGTTTTACTCGCAAATGGCCAGATGAGATATTCATGTCCGAAGATATTAAACAGCGTGTTACTGACAGGTGGAAAGAGTACGGATTTTAATAAGAATGAGCAAATTAATTGCTGAACACACCAAATAAATTAAACACTTACCTGTAGTTTACCGATAAACAAATATATTACTTTACTCTGACGTCATTTGTGCCGTATATAATCTTATGGTATGTTGATTAGGCACTGACCAGATTTTATGATAATTTTTGAATTGAGCAATATACTAAAATGAAAAACAAGGCATCCATTATTAAAAACGCTCAAAAGTATGCCTCAAAAGGGCAGATTGATAAGGCGATATCTGAATGGGAAAAGCTACTTGCTGAAAGCAAAGATGGCAATATTCATAATACGATAGGCGATTTGTATCTTAAGAAGGATTCAGAAGAAAAGGCCATAGAGTCATTTACAAAAGCTGCCGAAATTTTTAAATCAGAAGGTTTTTTTCCAAAGGCGATGGCTATCTATAAAAAAATTCTCCATATTGTTCCCAATAATGTTAATGCGCTTCTTTCGATAGCCAAGCTTGATACAGACAAAGGCCTGACCGGCAGTGCCATAGAAAATTATTTCAGAGCAGCTGAAATATACAAGAGGGCGGATGAGTTAGAAAACACAATACAGATAGTCGGCAAAATAACTGCGCTTTCTGTGTCTGATATAAGGACGAGAACAAAAATAGCGGACCTGTATATAAGAAGCGGCCTTAAAGGTAAAGCAGCGGATGAATATGTATCGATTGCATCGGAATACCTGGAAAAAGAAGAGCTTGAACATGCGCAGACATTTTATACCAAGGCAACCCAGCTTGAACCTCGCAATGCAGGATCCTGGGTAGGACTCAGCCTGTTAGCAGAAAAGTCGGATGATATTGACAAGGCATTTGAATATTTACGTACGGCATTATCTCATGAGCCTAAAGATAAAGATGCCCTGTTGGGGTATGCAAGGCTCGCCATTGAGAGCGGCAAGACAGATCAGGCAAAAAAGACCCTTCTCAGAATAAAAGAGACATACCCATTAGAATTGCGGGCCAAGAAATTATTGGGAGAAATCCATTTAAGCGAAGGGTCATTAGAAGAAGCATGGGAAGAGTTATTGCAGCATATAGACGAGCTAATTGAAAAGCAGAGTTGTGATGAAGCTCTTGGTTATCTGAACAGGTTTGGGGAACAGTATCCGATTCCGGTTAATCAGCGTCTTATAAGTGTTTACAGAGACAATGGCGACTCTGAAAATCTGAATCAAGTCAGGAAGAAGTTGGCAGGCTTTTATAAAGATAGTGATTTATTGGATGAAGCACTCCAGCTGTACAGGGATTATCTGGATGCAAATCCCGGTGATCAGGCCATTATTGAGGAAATTCATGCGATAGAGAATGCTATCGGAATTCCCCATTTTTCAGAAGCACCTCTGGGCGAGGAGCCTGAAGCTCCAGGAGATGACCTTATTACACAGGAAGTTCTTACAGGAGAAGCGACAGTTCAACATGAGCAGGAAACTCAACTTCCCGAGATGACACTCCTGCACGATGAACTTGATCTAAGTGGCGGCACAGAAGACGAAGCAATAGTCACTCAGTATGCACCGGATATTTCTCCTGAGGAATTCACCGAAAAAAAAGAAGAGGCAGACTTTTATGCCCAACAGGGTATGCATGATGAGGCAATAAAAATTTATGAAATCCTTGTCGCTTCTTTTCCAGGCAATGAAGAAATAAAACATGAGCTTGATGCGCTGAAATCCAATACGGCCAAAACTGAAGATATTGTTGTAGAAAATATTTCTGGTCAACAAACGGAAACAGGCTCGGATCATATTGTATTTCAGGATACACATAATCAGTTAGATCTGGAAGGGCAGGGACCTCAGGAGCCTGAAACTAAAGATTATGACCGGTACTACAACGCGGGTATTGATTTCAAGGAAAAGGGCCTTACGGACAATGCTATCAAGGCATTTCAGATAGCTTCAAAAGATCCGGTCAACATGTATAGAAACACGACCCTGCTTGCTTCATGTTACCTTGACAAAGGCTCGTATCCCCATGCAATTGCGGAATTCAATAAGATAATCGAAAAAATGTCGACTTCTGATGACGGATATGTTGATTTGAAGTATGACCTGGCTGGTGCTTATACTGAAAACAAGGATTATAATAAAGCGCTCGAACTTTATTCAGAGATTAAGGAACTAAGCCCTCAATTCAAAGATGTCTCTGATAAAATGGATCTACTGAAAGAACAGATTGTAGTAACTGATGAAGAGCCCAAATCAAAAAAAGATAGAATATCGTATATTTAAGCTCAATCATTTAAAACCCAGAAATTATGTTGCAATACAGTAAGATATTAACTGTTAATTATGGACCACCTGCAATTTTATAATTTAAAGGAACATCCTTTTTCGAATTCAATTGATATCCGTTTTTTCTTCGAAACTGAGCAGCATGCTCAGGCATTGCTTCGATTAAAATATGCTGTTGATACAAAAAAAGGCCTGGCCGTTGTTGTGGGGGATGTAGGGACTGGAAAAACGACCCTTGCCAGAAGAATGTTAAATGAACTTGATGAAGAGAAATATGAGGCTGCACTGCTTGTTGTTATTCACACGTCAGTAACAGCAGACTGGTTAATGAAGAAAATCGCGATGCAGTTGGGGATTGCAGAAGTGCAGGAAAACAAACTGGGAATTTTGAGTCAGCTCTATAAGAAATTTGTTGAAATTAATGAGTCAGGCAGAAAAATTATTGTGCTGATGGACGAAGCGCAAATGCTTGCATCAAGGGAGATTATGGAAGAATTCCGCGGACTTCTTAATATGGAGGGGTCCGACGGTAAACTCATAACACTCGTGTTCTTCGGACTTCCCGATCTTGAAGATGCGCTTGCTCTTGACGAACCACTACAGCAGAGAGTGGCGGTAAAGTATAAACTGCAAGGCTTTGATGAAAATATGACGAAAGAATATATAAGACACAGGCTCAAGATCGCTGGCTGTGAGGAAGAAATATTTGAATCAGATGCAGTCACAGCTATTCATCGTTATTCGAATGGTATTCCCCGTTTAATAAACACAGTATGCGACAATGCGATGTTTGAAGGATTTTTAATTAAACAAAAACCGCTCAGCAAGGATATTGTTGATCAGGTTGCAAACAATCTCAATCTAAAGCCTGCGTAAGGTCTGCCGTTTTTTTGATACCTGTTTTGCTGGATAAATAATCTAGGTTCGAATTGATTTTTGTTATTAAGCACTCTCGATTATAACACCGCATTCTTCGCATCTGTATCGTGAGAGTTCTGTTTCTGTTTCGATAAGGTCCTCAAAGTCATACCGTTTCGCTCCATGTATCTCAAAACATTCAGGGCAATAACTGTCTGTAAGGTCATCAGCTGTAATTGTTAAATGGCAATGCGTGCATCTCAACCTGTTTTTTTTATGCGGTAAGAGAATAAGGTTGATGTGTTTACAGCGAGTCATTTAACTTTCTGAAGGTGTTTGAAAATCGAATTCGCCGAGGACTGGATTTTTTATAATTTTTTTCAGCGTTACTGAAAAAGTAAACTCACCGGCAGATATGTTTATTACTGAGGGATACCAGAATCCGTCAGTTTCCACAGGAGCGCTATATGATAGTTGTATGATTTCGTCCATAACCTTAATCTGTTGCTTTACAGGCAGTAGAGTCTTACGGTCCAGATGGAGCTGTTTATTATCAGTTCTGATGATAAATTCATCTTCATCAGTGTAAATTAACCCGTCCTTGAGAATATCCCACCAGATGATCGCATTATAAAACTCTCTTGCCAGCTGTTTGAGCCTGTC
>Ga0255053_10001723_pt1 | contig 11933 bp, 7 predicted proteins | sample JV7_2_22_MG_FD_188635 | JGI IMG/M metagenome (GOLD analysis project Ga0255053, IMG submission 188635) | Seawater microbial communities from Jervis Inlet, British Columbia, Canada - JV7_2_22 | ecosystem: Environmental > Aquatic > Marine > Inlet | place: Canada: British Columbia | collected...
GAAAAAAGCAGCGTCGCAGGAACGCGTCCGGGAGTTCTTTCTCGTTATTACTCGTGATGACGATGATCGGCCGGTACTTTGCCGCGATGAGTTGCTTCGTCTCGTAGACGTAGAACTCCATACGATCGAGCTCCTGCAACAGGTCATTCGGAAACTCGATATCAGCCTTGTCGATCTCATCGATGAGCAGTACCGGTTGCTCGTCCGACTCAAACGCTTCCCAAATCTTGCCGTGCTGAATGTAGTTGGCGATGTTGTGGACACGGTCGTCGCCGAGTTGCGAATCCCTCAGCCGTGCGACGGCATCATATTCATAAAGCCCCTGTTGCGCCTTGGTCGTGGACTTGATGTGCCACTCATAGAGCGGCTTGCCGAGCGCGCCCGCCACTTCCATAGCAAGCTGTGTCTTGCCCGTGCCCGGCTCGCCCTTGATGAGTATCGGCCTTTGCAGCGTTACGGCCGCATTGACGGCTAACATCAAATCGTCGGTTGCGACGTAGGTACTCGTGCCTGTAAATCTGTTCTCTGCCATCTCGGTCCCGCAAAAAAAACTTGCCGGCACCATCTTACTCCCTGCGCGTCCCAAGAAAAGGCGCCTCGCGACACTTATGTCAATCGGCGGGCAGCAGGAGCAATGTGTGCCTCGACTCTCCCGGCTGGAACGGATTCGGCCTGCCGTGAACCCAGTCGTCATGGCCTTCACGGTAGAACGGGGACAACGGATGTCCGCTCTGTCCGGTCGGCATTTGCATCAGGCCATTTTTCTCGTCTCCCGGTGATACCGAGAAGCGTTGTGAGGCGCCGAATGCCGGCGATTGTGCCTTAGGCAGATCGACATCGCCGTTGAGAGGATCGCCGGGCATGTCCAACCAGGCTGACAGGATCGGCAGGGACTGGCTCAGTGGATGCCGGATCGATGCTGTATTTACCTCACCCCAGGCCCGGTCTGCTAGCGGCCCCTCGTAATTTTCGCCGAACCACTGGAGGTTGGACTGAATTGCGCCAAGTAGCAGATCGTCCCAGGTCTCGTATCGGCCAGGCAGCAGGTGCTGCGGGCGTTCCCTGAGAAGTGGCCAGAGCACGGCCTCGAACTGGTTGCTCAGGAGCGGTTCGACACCGGCTCCATTCGCGGCGCGCAACGGGCCCATCAGTCCGTGGAAGACCTTCGCCTGCACTTCGAGGCGAAACGCGCGCACGAACCGGTAGCCCACCGAATCGGCCGTTGCCCTCGGTATCCAGTCCTGCACCAGCTTGCGGTACTCGACGAGTCGCGAATCTTTGGCAACCCGCTCGTCAGTCAACAGCTCCAGAATCAGGTCTCGCCAACGTGCCAGGAATAACGCTCGATCGTCGTACTGGATCGCCAGCATGTCGACCGGCGTGAATGTGTCGCCGGCGCGCAGTCCGTCACGGATCTGTCGTGCCCGCGCGCCGAGATCGTAACCACTGTCGCCAATTACCTCGAGCGCCTCGCCATCAACGACTCGCGCATTGGCCGTCCAGATGCGGCCGCCGCCCGGATTGACGATACGAGGATAGTCAGAAGGGTGCAGCCAGCCGATCCAGCCATGTTCCGCGCTCCAGTCGGCCGGCACCATCGCGTTGTAACGGTTTTTCACCGGTATCTGCCCGGCAATCGTCCAGCCGATGTTGCCGCCGGCGTCACCTGTTACGAAATTCTGCGGCGGAATACCCATCGTGGCTGCGATCTGCAGAGCCTCGTCGACGTTAAATGCCGTCTCCAGCGTAATCAGCCTCAGGTTGAGGGCCTCCGGGCTATGAGCGGTCCAGCTTACGGCGATATCCCCGTCCGGATAGTCAATCAGGTCGTCTACCGGCCCCCAGATTGTCTCCCTGATCTCGTAGTTGCGCGGTTCGCCGCCCTTGACCTCGATTTGCTCATCGTGGATCTCGAATTTTCGATCACCTTCAGGCGTGCGATAGGTGCCCGGAGTGGCTCCCGGGCGTAGTAGTACGGCGTCGGACCAGTCGCCGTAACTGTTCGTGTAACCCCAGGCAACGTTGCCGTTGCTTCCAGCGCTGATAAACGGAGTTCCGGGCAGGGACACGCCCGTCAGGTCCAGAGCTTCGTCGCCACGTACGACCAGTCTCGCCTGGTACCAGATATTCGGCACGTTGTGGCCGAGATGCATGTCATTGGACATCAACGCACGGCCGTTCTCTGTCAGCGCCCCACTGACTACCCAGTTGTTGCTACCGGTCAGGAACTTCTTACCACGCTCGCCCGCAGGTGGCGCTTCGTCCATGACATCGCGAATCGAGAAAACATGGGCGGGCGGTGGACGCGACTCGCCTCGAGGCAGTCCCGTCAGCGGTGCGTCCCAACTGGTGCCGTCCGGATACAACCAGGCATACACGCGTGCCGGAAAGACACGATGTGCCATGCCACGGCGCACGTCGTTCCTCGCGCGCTCGTCGTTCAACTCCACGAACATTGCGTACACGACCAGTACCGTATCCTCGGCAAGCCACGGCTCGGGCTGCACGCCCAGTAACAAGTGCTCAAAGGGACGCGCACCGAGACTCGCCAGTCCCGCATTCACGCCGGCTGCATAGCTCGCAACGATCTCGGCGCCATCGGCACTCGCCCGCTCGAGCACGGCGCGCGCACGCGTTCGAAATCGATGGAAGCGGTTCCGCTTGTCGAAATCCAGGGCGATCTCCCCGAACAATTCGGACATCTCTCCCGCAGCCTGGCGTCGAATCAGATCCATCTGGAAGAAACGGTCCTGACCGTGTGCGAATCCAGTGGCGTACGCGAGATCGACCCGGTTACTCGCCGTAATCGTCGGGATACCCGCTTCGTCACGCTCGATCGTCGCTTTGTGCCCGAGGCCGCTGACCGCGACCTCACCATCGAGTTGCGGCAAACTCGCGCGCAAAGTCAGCCAGAGCGAGACCACGACTGCCACCAGCAGCAAAACCGCTGCAGCAAACAAACGTATGAGCCAGGATCGCATGTTGCGCTACTCGGGTTTGGTGACCTCGATGATCGTCATCGAGTTGGTGCTACCGGACACGCCTTCCAGATCACCCTTCGTAAATATGACGAATTCGCCGACATTGACGAGTTCGCGCGACAACAGTGCATCGAATACGTTTCGGTAGAGCTTTTTTTGCGTCTTTTTGGTCAGCTCGAACGCGACCGGGAACACGCCCCGGTACAGACTGACGCGGCGGCTGGTTGCGACGTGCGGCGTCAGGGCGTAGATCGGGATGTCGGAGCGAATACGGGACATCCAGCGAGCGGTCGAGCCCGATTCGGTCAATGCGATGATCGCCGACACGTCGAGATGATTCGCCGTATACATCACGGCCATGGCGATTGCTTCGTCCACGCGGCCGAAATAGTCGCCCATGCGGTGGCGAGTGCGGCCTTCGGGCAACGGATATTTCTCGGCGCCGGTACAAACCTCGGCCATTGCCCGAATCGACTTGACCGGATATCGGCCGACTGCGGTCTCGCCCGACAGCATCACCGCATCCGTGCCGTCCATGACAGCGTTGGACACGTCGGACACTTCCGCACGCGTCGGGATCGGGCTCTTGATCATCGACTCCATCATCTGTGTCGCCGTGATCACGATCTTGCTTGCCCTGCGAGTCTTGCGAATGAGTTTCTTTTGGATTCCAGTGAGTTCCGCGTAACCCATCTCGACGCCGAGATCACCGCGCGCAACCATGATCACGTCGGCCGCATCGATGATCGAGTCGATATTTTCGACCGCTTCTACGCGTTCGATCTTGGCGACAATCAGCCCATTGCCACCGGCTTCCTCGAACAGCCGCCGCGCCAGGTGCACGTCATCGCCGTCGCGCACGAAGGAAACCGCGAGGAAATCTGCGTCGAGCTCGGCCGCGAGTTTGATGTTTTCACGATCGACGTCCGTTAGTGCAGCGGCAGACAGACCGCCACCTTTCTTGTTGACGCCCTTGTGATTCGACAGGATGCCGCCGTTCACCACCGTCGTATGCACTCGGGTGCCTTCGATGCGCTCGACCTGCAGGTTGATCATGCCGTCATTCAGGAGCAGCGTGTCACCGGGGTTTACATCTTCGTGCATCGTGCTGAGCGCGACGCCGACACCCTCTTGCGTACCTTCATCAATGCCGAGTTCGCTGTCGAGAAAGAATGCGTCGCCATCTTCGAGCTCGACCGAACGGTCGCGGAATCGCAGTACACGAATCTTGGGTCCCTGCAGGTCGCCGAGAAGGCCGACATCCCGCCCGCATTTTCGCGCAACGTCGCGCAGCTCTTTCGCCCGTTTGCGGTGCTCATCAGCATCGCCGTGAGAAAAGTTCAGGCGCGCAACGTCGAGGCCGGCGTCGATCATCTTGCGCAGCGTATTCTTCGGGTCAGACGCCGGGCCGAGCGTCGCCACAATCTTGGTCCGTCTAAGCATGGCGGCGATTATTGCACAACGAGATGTCCGTAGTGCTACGGATGGCGGCGCACAAACTGTGATGTTGAACTGGTATGCTGCCGCACATTCCGAGCGCCCCGGGAACTCCATGATCAACCGACGCCGCTTTCTACAAAGCCTTATCGCAGCCGCCGCGAGCCCCGCGTCGGCGGCGCCGGCAAGGATGGGACACTCGTCGGTCGGCCCGCTGCGGCCGGACCCGAACGGTCTCCTGGACCTGCCCACTGGATTCGGCTACCACATTGTGTCGCGTGCCGGCGATACGATGAGCGATGAATTGACTGTCCCGCCGGCGCACGACGGAATGGCCGCTTTCGAGGGGAATAACGGGCGCATCGTGCTTGTCTGCAACCATGAGATGCGCCCGTCCCACCCGAAGTACAGCGCGTTCGGGACGTCGTTCGAGTCGCTCCCGGACGCAATGAAAGAACGCGTCTACGATCAAGGCGGCGGCAGATCACCCGGCGCCGGTGGCACGACAACCGCGATTTACAACCCCTCAACTGGCGAGACGGAACGCCAGCACCTGAGCCTTGCGGGCACCGAGCTGAATTGTGCTGGCGGTCCGACTCCGTGGGGCAGCTGGTTGTCGTGCGAGGAGTGCTTCGAGAAACCGGGTACCGGATTCTCTGGTGGACGCATCGTGACGCGCGACGAACCCCACGGCTATGTGTTCGAAGTACCTGCAAATGAATCCGGTCTCGTCGACCCGGTACCGATCGAGGCAATGGGACGATTCGAACACGAAGCCTGTGCCGTTCACGAGCCCACCGGTATCGTCTACATGACCGAAGACCGGCACTACAGCCTCTTCTATCGCTACGTCCCCGACGTGCCGGGACAGCTTCGTGAGGGCGGTCGCCTGCAGGCGCTTTCCATTGTCGGACGACCATCAATGCAGACGCACAATTGGTCCGGCGATCAGGTGATCCAGACAGGAGAGCCATTCGCGACACGGTGGGTTGATCTCGAACATGTCAACCCGAGCAAGAACGATTTGCGACTTCGTGGTGCGGCCGCCGGTGCGGCCACGTTCGCCAGGGGTGAAGGCCTGTGCGCTACCGACGATGGCTTCGCCTTTACCTGCACGATCGGCGGCCGGCAACGGCTCGGCCAGGTCTTCCTGTATCAGCCAGGTCAGTTCGAAGGACAGGATGAGGAAATCGGACACCCTGGCCTGCTGACTCTGCTCGCAGAATCGACGCATGATTCGCTGCTGCGGAATGCCGACAACATCACGATGGCGCCGTGGGGCGACCTCATCGCCTGTGAAGACACGGCGAGTCACTGCGGCCTGGTCGGCGTGCGCGTCGACGGCAGCCAGTATCAACTCGCCGACAACGCTTACTCGAATTCCGAACTCGCCGGTGCGTGTTTCGCGCCCGACGGCAAGACATTGTTCGTCAACATTCAATACCCGGGGATGACGCTAGCGATTACCGGCCCCTGGCCGAATTAGAGTGACAGTGACCCTAATTCCCGATGCATATGCCGTTTCAACTCCGACTTGCGAATTAGGGTCGCTGTCACCTTAATTCGGCGCGTCGCTCTAACATCTCGACGGCCGGCAGTTGCTTGCCCTCGACGAACTCAAGGAAAGCGCCGCCACCCGTCGATATGTAGGAAATACGCTCAGCGACGCCGTATTTGTCGATGGCGGCTAATGTATCGCCTCCACCGGCGACCGAGAACGCCTCGCTCGCAGCGATTGCCTCTGCCAGCGCTTTGGTACCGGCGCCGAAGCTATCGAATTCGAATACGCCGACCGGACCGTTCCAGATAACTGTGCCCGCTGATGCGATGATCCCGGCGAAGAGCGCGGCCGTATCCGGACCAATATCGAGGATCATCTCGTCGCTTGCCACGGTCTCCACGATCTTCGTTGTTCCGGCAACATTCGCGAATTCTTCCGCAACAACGACATCCGTCGGCACGGGGATTTCTGCACGCCCCTCCTTCGAGGTCGCGAGCTCTCTCGCGATGTCGAGCATGTCCGCTTCGTAGAGCGACTTACCGACGCCATGACCTGCAGCCGCAATAAAGGTATTCGCAATGCCGCCACCGACGATAAGGCAATCGACAATGCCTGCCAGTGCATCGAGCACGGTCAGTTTCGTAGAGACTTTCGAACCGCCGACGATGGCGACGAGTGGCCGGGCCGGCGCGTCGAGCGCTTTGCCGAGCGCATCAAGTTCTGCCGCCAGCAGCGGTCCGGCACAAGCAATCGCTGCGTGCTCGGCTACACCGTATGTACTGGCCTGGGCGCGGTGTGCCGTACCGAAGGCATCCATGACAAAGACATCACAGAGATCCGCCATCTTCCGGGCGAGCGCCTCGTTACAGGCTTTTTCGCCTTCGAGAAAGCGCACGTTCTCAAGCAACACGACCGTTCCGGGCGCTACCTCGACGCCGTCGATCCAGTCCTTGATGAGCGGCACCTCACGGCCGAGGAGTTTGGCCAGGCGGTCTGCAACCGGGCGCAACGAGAATTTCTCGTCGGGCTGACCCTCGACAGGCCGGCCCAGGTGCGACATCAACATGACCGCAGCACCAGTTTCAAGGGCCGCCTCTATCGTCGGCAATGCCGCCCGTATTCGTGCGTCGCTCGTGACTTCGTCATCCGCTATTGGCACGTTCAGGTCCTCACGAATCAGCACACGGCTGCCGCGAAGGTCGACATCGGACATGCGTATTACGGACACGGTTGGTGCTACTTCGCGTTGACCAGCGCGACAGTGGTATCAAGCATGCGATTCGAGAACCCCCACTCGTTGTCATACCACGAGATCACCTTAACCAGAGTTCCATCGATGACTTTCGTCAGTGTCGAATCGAAGGTCGACGACGCCGGGTCGTGATTGAAGTCGATTGATACGACCGGCTCGTCGTTGTATGCGAGTACGCCCTTGAGATCACCCTCACTGGCAGCCTTCAGTATCTCGTTGACTTCGTCGATGCCAGTCGCGCGGTTGGCGACGAACGTGAGGTCCACCGCGGAGACATTAATCGTCGGTACGCGCATCGAGAACCCGTCCAGCTTGCCGTTCAGTTCGGGCAGTACGAGGCCGACCGCTTTCGCGGCGCCAGTGCTCGTCGGAATCTGCGACATCGTCGCCGAGCGCGCACGCCGCAAATCCTTGTGATAGACGTCGGTCAACACCTGGTCGTTGGTATACGCGTGGATCGTTGTCATGATGCCGTGTTTCACGCCAATGGCGTCGTGCAACGGTTTGACCAGCGGCGCAAGACAGTTCGTGGTGCAGGAGGCATTGGAAATAACCTCATCCGCTGCCGTCAGTGTGTCGTGATTGACGCCGTAGACGATGGTCTTATCAATGCCTTCTCCGCCGGGCGCCGAAATGATGACTTTCTTCGCACCGCCTTCAAGGTGCTTGCCCGCGGCCTCGCGTGTGCGGAACAGACCCGTGCACTCATACACGACGTCAACACCGAGGTCGCCCCAGGGCAGCTTGGCCGGATCACGCTCGGCAAACACGCGAACACGGTCGCCGTTGACGATGATGTCGCTGCCATCGACCTCGACAGTACCCGGAAACGGACCGTGCGCTGTGTCACGACGTGTCAGGTGCGCGTTGGTTCCCGCGTCACCGAGATCATTCAGTGCGACGACGTCGAATTCCTTCGCGCGGCCCGATTCGTGAATGGCACGCAGGATGTTTCGTCCGATGCGGCCATAGCCGTTGATACCGATCTTGATCGTCATGGTTTTCTCCTGGTAAAGCAGTATGCCGGCGGCCGGTCAGGCCGATTGTCTGGCATGGATATAAAAGATTTACTTCCCGAGCATGTCTTTTGCGGTAGCGACCACGTTGTCGACCGTGAAGCCGAAGTGTTCGAAGAGCTCACCGGCCGGCGCCGACTCGCCGAAGCGATCGATGCCGATAACCCGGCCGCCCGGCCCCGCATAGCGCCACCAGGTCTCGGTGACGCCTGCCTCGATGACGATCCTCGCGGCAACGTCAGCCGGCAGAACCTGCTCTTTGTAGTCCTCGCCCTGTGCGTCGAAGACGCTCGTGCAGGGCATCGATACAACGCGCGCATTGACGCCCTCTGCTGCCAGTTGCTCCGCAGCGTCGACCGCCAGCGCAATTTCCGAGCCGGTCGCGATAAGAATGAGCTCAGAATCACCTGAGGCGCCCTGAAGAACATAGCCGCCGCGTGCGATAGCAGCAATCTGCGCTGCGTTACGAGGTTGGTGCGGAACCCCCTGCCGCGTGAGCACGAGGCTGGTCGGACCGTCACGGCGCTCGATTGCGTCACGCCAGGCGACCGCAGTCTCGACGGTGTCGCAGGGACGCCAGACGCGCATATTGGGCATGACACGCAGTGCCGCCACGTGTTCGACAGGCTGGTGTGTCGGGCCGTCTTCGCCGAGCCCGATCGAGTCATGCGTGTAGACAAGGATGTTCTGAATTTTCATCAGTGCCGCCATGCGCAACGCGTTGCGCGCATAGTCCGAAAACACGAGAAATGTCCCCGCGTACGGAATGATGCCGCCGTGCAGCGCCATGCCATTGCATATTGCGGTCATGCCGAACTCGCGCACACCGAAGTAGATGTAGTTACCGCCGGCGTCGTCACCCGTAACGACGCTAGAGCCTGCATGTTTGGTCAGGTTGGAACCGGTCAGGTCGGCGGAACCGCCTGCCAGTTCGGGCAATACCGGCGCAAACGCGTTGAGTGCGACCAGCGACGCTTTGCGGGTCGCCATGGTTTCGCCGGCGACATCGATTGCCGCGATCGCCTGCTCAGCGAAATCCGCCCAGTCGCCCGGCAGGTCGCCATTGACTCGGCGGCCGAATTCCCTGGCGAGATCGGGATGCGTGTTCGCGTATGCCGTCAGCGTCTCCGCCCAGGCGTTTTCTTCGGCGGCACCGCGCGCACGGCCGTCCCAGGCTTCTGCGATTTGTGCCGGCACTTCGAATGGTGGCGAATCCCAGCCGAGTTCGACCCGCGCAGCCGCGATTTCCTCGTCACCGAGTGGTGCGCCATGCGTCGAGGCCGTGCCCTGCTTGTTGGGCGCGCCAAAACCGATGACAGTCTTGCAGCAGATCAGCGTCGGCTTGTCCGCCTCGGTGGTCGCCCGGTCGATAGCCGCGGCGATCGACTCGCTGTCATGGCCGTCCACGTCACGTATCACCTGCCAACCGTAACCCTCGAAGCGCTGCGGTGTGTCGTCGGTAAACCACCCCCCGACCTCCCCATCGATCGAGATATTGTTGTCGTCGTAGAACGCAATCAGCTTGCCGAGCTTCAGCGTAGCGGCGAGAGAACAGGCCTCGTGCGATATACCTTCCATAAGGCAACCATCGCCGAGAAAGACCCAGGTGCGATGATCGACGACAGGGACCCCGTCACGATTGAACTCGGCAGCCAGCATCTTCTCGGCGAGTGCCATGCCGACCGCGTTCGAAACGCCCTGCCCTAATGGCCCCGTCGTTGTCTCGACGCCCATCGCGGGCTCGTACTCGGGGTGCCCGGCGGTGCGCTGGCCGAACTGGCGGAAGTTCTTCAACTCGTCGATCGACAAGTCGTAGCCTGTCAGGTGCAACAAGCTGTACAGCAACATCGAGGCGTGGCCGTTCGACAGAACGAAGCGATCGCGATTTGCCCAGCGTGGGTTGGCCGGATTGTGTTTCAGGTAATCGTTCCACAGCACTTCGGCAATATCGGCCATGCCCATCGGGGCCCCGGGGTGACCCGAGTTGGCGGCCTGCACCGCGTCCATGGAGAGCGCCCTGATGGCGTTCGCAAGATCTCGCCGGGCCGGCTGGCCGGCGGCATTGGCTTGTTGTGACATTGGTGTCTTCTTGGCCTGGCGGCCTTTTTTGTAGTGAATCGGAATGAAAAAAGCATGCGCGCGGCGCAATTGGCATGCGTGCGTCGCGCATTTTCGTGGTTTTTCCCGGGCGCCGCAAGCCGCAGTTTCCGCAATGTCGGCGAAATTCAGGTGCAAACGTAACGATTTGCATCTGTCTCCGGGCGGATGGTCCCGGCGCATGTCATTGCGGTACAATGCGGCCCCCCAAATCCCAAGAAAGACGAAATCCATGAGTGATGCTTTTGTGTTCACCTCGGAATCTGTATCCGAGGGACATCCGGACAAGATTGCCGATCAGATCTCCGACGGGATCCTCGACGCGATCATTGCCGAAGACCCACAGGCACGAGTTGCCTGCGAGACGCTCGTAAAAACAGGTGCTGTCGTGCTCGCCGGCGAGATTACGACGTCGACCTGGGTCGATTTCGAGGCGATCGTGCGCAAGACCGTCGTCGACATCGGTTACGACGACTCGGCCATGGGCTTCGATGGCCATTCCTGTGCCGTATTCAACGCGATCGGGAAACAGTCGCCCGATATTGCGATGGGCGTTAACCGCGCGAAAAAGGAAGAACAGGGCGCCGGTGACCAGGGACTGATGTTCGGTTATGCGACGAACGAGACCGACGTGCTGATGCCGGCGCCGATCACGTTTTCGCATCAGCTGGTCCGACGCCAGGCGGAAGTTCGCAAGAACGGCACGCTGCCCTGGTTGCGGCCCGATGCAAAGAGCCAGGTCACATTCGTTTATGAGGATGCCAAACCGGTTGCCATCGATGCGGTCGTGCTGTCGTCACAGCACCATGGCGACGTCAGCATGGAGGACCTGCGCGAAGGCATCATGGAGGAAATCATCAAGCCCATACTGCCGGAGAATCTTCTCAGCAAGAATACGAAGTACCACATCAACCCGACCGGCCGTTTCGAGATCGGCGGACCGATGGGCGACGCGGGGCTTACCGGCCGCAAGATTATCGTCGACACCTACGGCGGCTCGGCGCGCCACGGTGGCGGCGCATTCTCGGGTAAGGACCCGTCCAAGGTCGATCGCTCTGCCGCCTATGCGGCGCGCTATGTTGCAAAGAACATCGTCGCCGCGGGCCTCGCCGACCGGTGCGAGATCCAGGTGTCCTACGCCATCGGTGTAGCGGAACCGACATCGATCAGTGTCAGGACCTTCGGCACAGGAAAGATATCCGATGCCAGGATGACTGAACTCATTCGTGAGAATTTCGACCTTACACCCTACGGCATACTGCAGATGCTCGACCTGATTCGGCCGATCTACCAGCCCACTGCGGCATATGGGCACTTCGGTCGCGAAGATATCGACGCATCGTGGGAAAGGACAGACAAGGCCGAGGCACTGCGCGGCGCCGCAGCAGCCTGACACTATCAACCAGGAGACCAATATGAGCAGCGAACCCGTTGCCATTCAAACACCCGACCACAAGGTCAAGGACATCGCACTCGCCGACTGGGGGCGCAAGGAAATCGCGATAGCGCAGACCGAAATGCCCGGCCTGATGGCTCTCCGCGACGAGTACCGTGAAAGCCAGCCGCTGCAAGGCGCCCGTATTGCCGGATGCCTGCACATGACGATTCAAACGGCCGTGCTGATCGAGACCCTCGCTGACCTGGGCGCG
>Ga0255053_10001725_pt1 | contig 11924 bp, 11 predicted proteins | sample JV7_2_22_MG_FD_188635 | JGI IMG/M metagenome (GOLD analysis project Ga0255053, IMG submission 188635) | Seawater microbial communities from Jervis Inlet, British Columbia, Canada - JV7_2_22 | ecosystem: Environmental > Aquatic > Marine > Inlet | place: Canada: British Columbia | collected...
GAAGTCTTTCCGTTCATCCGGGACGAGCAGGCACTGGCCAGCTACCTCGACCATGTCGGCGCCGAATATCTGGTTACCTTTCCTGGCTGGTATCCCGAGCTGACCGACGGGCGCCTGCCGCTGTTCGTGACAGGTGCCCCATACAGCCTTGAAGCAGGCGGCGAAAACATGGCTACCTATTTCTGGGGCCGATAAGGTCTGCTCCGACTGCGCAGCCCGCTGATCGTTGTGTTAGCCGCCAGCCGCCGAACCCAGCCTTGATTTCTTCGACTGTCTAAAAAACCGCGCTGTGCTATACTCGCCGCCATTCTCGCAGGGGAAGGATAGTCCATGAAAGAGGTCACCGTTCTTATCGTGGACGATCATCCGCTTTTTCGGGAGGGCATTCGCAATGTGCTCGACTCCGAAAAGGACATCGAGGTCGTCGCAGAGACCACCAATGGCGACGAGGGGTTAGAGCTCGTTCGAGATCTGCTCCCCATGGTTGCCTTAATCGACGTGAATCTCCCCAGCATGAATGGGATTCAAGTTACGCGGCAGATCGTCGCGGAACGCATCAGTACGGCGATCGTTCTATTGACCGCCTACGATGACGTCGAGCAAGTTCTTCATGCATTCAAGGCAGGCGCGGCGGCCTATTGCTCAAAAGATGTCGAGCCGGGTAAGCTGGTCGACGTGATCCGCAACGTAGCAAGAGGCTTCTTTGTGGTTGGCGACCAGGTCTACGACCAGGCAGGTCTTGACCAATGGCTCTCACGCGGCGTTGAAACTGTTCGCCGGCCCCATCTCGATGGAGACGTCGAAGCCTTTACGCCGCTTTCTCCTCGAGAAATGGAGATCCTGCAGTATGTCACCCGTGGACTCAGCAACAAGGAAATCGCGGTCCAGCTTGGAATCAGCCACCAGACGGTCAAGAATCACATGACCGCTATTCTCCACAAGCTGGACGTCGAAGATCGAACGCAGGCTGCAGTCTACGCACTACGACATGGTTGGGTTCGACTGCAGGACACCCGCAAGTAACGCATGACAGAAGCCGAAATCCAAGAGGAGCTCAATCAAGAAGAGCTCAGCCCAATCGAGGTATTCCTTGAGGTCGCTCGAGAAGAACTCGAGCAAGTGCGCAAGGAACATAAAGAGATTGGGATGCTTGTAGAGCAGAGCCAGGGTGAAGTTGACAAGCTGGCTCAGCGAAACGCTTCAATCGCTGCGACCATCAAACAGATCCAGTCGAATTTCGATACCATTCCGCGCGAAGACATCCGAAACACTTATGAGGCAGCCCAGGATGCCCAGCAGCGGCTGTTCACAATGCGCGGCCAGCTCGAAAAGCTCGAGAGCGATCAAGAAACCCTACAGCGCTATGCCGAATTTATTCAAAGCACAACGAATTTGCTCGAGGGACGGTCTCACGATGAAGTCAGCGAAATTGATTCAGGCGTGGGAACAGTGATCGAGCAAATTATTGATGCACAGGAAGAAGAGCGGCGGAAAATCTCCCGCCAGATCCATGATGGCCCAGCACAGTCGCTTTCGAACTTCATCCTGCAGACTGAAATTGCCATGCGCTTATTCGATACTGATCAAGATAAGGCGCGCGAAGAACTCAATAATCTAAAGGCCTCAGCCAATTCAACCTTCTCGAAAATCCGAGATTATATTTTCGACCTGAGGCCGATGATGCTGGATGATCTGGGCATCGTTCCGACCATCCGCCGCTACTCAGAAGCCTTCAAAGAGAAAACCGGGTTGGAACTCAACGTCGTGGTCACTGGCACAGAGCGCCGACTGGAGGCTCATCGGGAGGTTCTAATCTTTCGTTCGGTCCAGGCCCTGCTGCAGAATGTGCGCGACTATGCGCAGGCGACACAGGTCAAGATCATGGTAGATCTCGATGACACTCAGGTGAGAGCAACGGTGGAAGATAATGGGAAGGGATTTGATGTCGAAGCTGTGATGGAGGAAGAAGGAGCCGCGCACGGTCTCCGAATGAATAAGGATCGCCTCGAGCAAGTAGGCGGTAATTTCGAGATTGAAAGTCAGCTGGGCGAAGGTACTCGTGTTACATTCTCCGTACCGGTCGAGGAGTAAGTAAGGGATCGGAGATTCGTCCTATTGTAGGCAAAGGGGCCCCTTCTTATAATTTGGGGGCCTTGGAGCAAAAACAGGGCAAAATTGAAACGGAAAGGTGGTGAGAACATTGCTTTATGCACCGAAGGAAAAAGGGCAGGGCTTGGTCGAGTACGCGTTGATTCTTGTTTTAGTAGCCGTAGTTGTAATTGTTATTTTGGCGCTGCTCGGACCCGCCATTGGGAACGTGTTCAGTAACATCGTCACTAACATTTAGACTCCCGGTGGGAAGGTCTCGAGTGGTCTCTCGACCACCTGCCAGAGACGAGGAAGCCCTATCTCTGATAGGGCTTCTTTTTTGGCGCTGTTGTGACATAGAATTGAGAAATCATTGGAATTATCCAAGTTTAGCTCCGAAAGTTGCCTGACTTGACAACTCAACCCCTAGCGGTATCATACGCACACGCTGGCTGGCCGTGCGTCTCACCGCAAAATAAGGAGGCATAATGCGCCGTGGTCGCGTTTTTATCCTGTTCGCTCTAATCTTATTGGTGGGCGCCGTAGCAGCGTTTTTGGTGCTTGGAGGCACAGGCTCCAGCGAACCAGAAGTGGTAGCTGCTCCAACCCCGATTGGCGAAGCTGAGATCGTTATCGCCGCTCAGAATATCGCTCGAGGTTCGCTCATTCCGCCTGAGGCGGTGATCACTTCACCTTTCCCCGCGGATTACAAGGTCGAGACTATGTTGGATGACCCGGGCCAGGTTATCGGCAAGCGGGCGCGCATGGACATCGCGCGCGGGGTGCCAGTTACTGAAAACATGATCACTGACGAAGCTGGGGATTTGCTACCAGTTGGCTCAGACGCCTCGATCGCAATTCCCCAGGGATTTACCGCCATTGCAATGCCCATGGACCGATTCTCTGGCGTTGCCTTCGCAATCCGTGAAGGAGACCAGGTGGACGTGCTGGTGAGCTTGCTAATGGTCGATCTGGATACCGAGTTTCAATCTGAGCTTCCCAATGAAGGGATGTTTCTTTTCAGCTCTGACGGCGAGCTGCTCAACGCGGTCAGCTGCCGGGCGGTTGAAACTAATGAAGCTGGAGAGCTGGTCTGCGCAGCCACTGAGCGCCCGCCGACAATCGGATTGCTCCAGTTTGACGACGTCTCAGGTCAGGACTACTATGTCGGGCCATCTGGCCCGCAGCGGCCGCGCCTGGTGACCCAGCGCATGATTTCCAGCGCTACTGTCTTAGGAGTGGGTGATTTCCCGCTCGAACAGGCGGAACAACTGGTCACGGTTGTTGCGGTGGCCGAAGAAGAGGGGGTTGGCGCACCGGCTGGGGGCCAGGCCCAAGAGGGAGCGGCAGAACAGCCGGTCATCGAGCCGCCTGATATCATTACCTTGATCGTGACCCCTCAGGATGCACTTGCGCTCAATTGGGCCATAAATGGTGGGCTTGATCTGACTCTGACCCTGCGAAGTCCTAATGATCCGACTCCAGAGCTAGATACAGACAGCGTGACTTTGCAGTTCCTTATCGATAATTACGACATCGCGATACCTTCAAAACTTCCATATGGCACAGAGCCAAGGCTCACAACCAAAGATTTCGAATTCCCGCCGGATCTTGAACCGGCAGTTGAGGAACCACAGTAGTTAATGAATTTGAGCATGCGACGGGAGACGCGATAAATGACTGAAGTCGCGGAAGCAAGTATCCGCGTACTGATCGTTGACGACTTTGCGGAAACGCGAGAGAACATCCGCAAACTTCTCCAGTTTGAGTCCGATATTGTCGTGGTTGGTGCGGCCCGCTCGGGCCAGGAGGCGATTGAGATCGCCACCGAAACTAAACCCGACATTATCATCATGGATATCAACATGGAGGACATGGATGGCATCACCGCCACCGAATCGATCCTGAGCGCGGTCCCGTTCACTCAGGTGATCATTCTTTCCGTCCAGAGTGAACAGGACTACATGCGCCGGGCCATGATGGCCGGCGCCCGAGATTTTATGGTCAAACCTCCTTCAAGCGAGGAGCTAATTGCGACCATTCGACGTCTCTCGGTGTTCGCTCACGAGAAGCGCAAGGATTTTGAGCGGCCATTGGCGCCGGTTTCTACGGATGCGCCTCCAGGATCCGCACCCTCCCATCGCCCGACTGGTAAGGTGCTCGCCTTCTACAGTCCGAAGGGCGGGGTGGGCTGCACGACCATCGCGACTAATATCGCACTCGGACTCGATACCGAAGAAACCCCCACGGTGCTGGTTGACGGAAATCTGCAATTTGGAGACGTCTCGGTCTTCTTGAATCTCCAATCTAAATACTCCATCAACGATCTCACCTCGCGCATGGACGAAATCGATCCGGAAATTCTGGAAGATGTGCTCCTTCTACACGAGAATGGCTTACGGGTGCTGGCGGCTCCTCCAAGACCCGAAATGGCGGACGAAGTCAACGCGGATCAAATACGAACAATCATCCAGTTTCTTCGCCGACATTTTGCCTATGTGGTGGTTGATACTGCTTCGACGATGGATGACACTACCCTGGCTATTCTCGACACAACTGATTTGCTGATTGCGATCTGCACCCCCGACATTCCCGCCATTAAAGACGCGCGCCATCTTTTTGATCTGCTTCATATCCTGGAGTTCCCGACGCAGAATGTCTGCTTCGTGGTCAATAAGATGGATCGCAAAGGTGGAATATCAGCCGAAGCGGTCGGAGAGAATCTCAAGCGGGAAGTTGAGGCCGTCATCCCGGTGGACGAAAGAACCGTTACTGCGTCCATTAACAAGGGGGTCCCGCTTATTGTAAGCGATCGCAGCAGCCCACAATCGCGAGCACTCATACAGCTGATGGGGACGATCAAACAGCGCCTCGCAGATGCAGAGGACCAAAAAGAAGAGGAAGAAGTGAAGGAGCGGCCGCGTCTGTTGGGTCGCTGATTCCTGGAGAACCAGGAGGACTAGGTAGTGTCGCTACTTAAGAGAATCGAGCACGGCCAAACCGACGAAAGCCCCACGCCGCCAGCCGCGGAGGAGCAGCCTTTCGCCGCGGGCGAAAGCGGCGGCACTTCTCGGTTGAGCGGGCTCAGCGCGAGACGAACAGCTCCACCTGGCCAGGCTCCTGGCGGCCGCATTCACGACATCAAGAATGAAGTTCAGAATCGGTTGCTGCAAGAATTGGATCCGTCGATGGACATTACTCAGACGGCCGAAGTGCGGAGGCAAATCGAGGAGCTGTTTGAGAGCATCCTGGCAGAGATGAATATCGTACTTTCGCGTCCAGAGCGAAGGCGCCTGTTCGAGCAAATCGTCGCTGAAATCCTCGGGCTCGGGCCGATCGAGCCGCTACTAGCCGATGAGAGCATCACTGAGGTGATGGTAAATGGCGCAAAGAATATTTACATCGAGCGCGCCGGAAAGATCATTCGCGAACCGACATCATTTGAGTCCAACGATCATTTGATGCGGATAATCGATCGCATCGTTGCGCCGTTAGGGAGGCGCATCGATGAATCGAGCCCCTATGTCGACGCGAGGTTACAAGACGGATCGCGTGTAAATGCCGTGATCCCGCCCATATCTTTGGGGGGCCCAACGCTGACGATTCGTAAATTTGCTAAGAATCCCATCACGGTGGACCAGCTGACCGAATATGGAACCATCACACCGGAATCGATTGAATTCTTGAAAGCCTGTGTGATCGCCCGTATCAACATGGTGATCTCCGGCGGCACCGGCTCCGGCAAGACAACAATGCTGAATGTTATATCCCAGTACATCCCAACGGATGAGCGTATCCTGACCATTGAAAACGCGGCCGAGCTCCAACTCAGGCAGGAACATGTGGTTACGCTCGAGTCGCGGCCACCTAACATCGAAGGGCGGGGCGAGGTAACGATCCAGGATCTTGTAGTGAACTCCCTTCGAATGCGCCCGGACCGGATTATTGTCGGTGAGATTCGTGATGAGGCGGCTCTGGACATGTTGCAGGCCATGAACACTGGTCACGAAGGATCGATGACTACCGCCCACTCCAACAGCCCGCGCGACACTATTTCGCGCATCGAAACGATGACCATGATGGCCGGGATGGACCTGCCGACTCGCGCCATCCGAGAGCAGATCGCCTCGGCGCTGGAGCTGGTGGTTCATCTGGAGCGGATGCGAGACGGAACACGGAAATTAACCCACATTTCCGAAATCCAGGGCATGGAAGGGGATGTCATTACGATGACTGACCTATTTGTGTTCGAGCAGACCGGCCTGGAAGACGGCAAGGTGATTGGCCGCTTGCGGCCGACTGGGCTGCGCCCGAAATTTATGGAGAAGATCGAACAGTCAGGAATTCAGTTGCCAGCTTCCATCTTCGGAGTTGGCGAGCGAGGTGCATACAGGTAGCCATGGACCCCACTCTGATACTTGTCGTTGGCGGAGGCCTGGCGCTGCTTTTTCTCGTGGTGGGTATCGTGCTCTCCTTCGTGGGAGGTGGCTCGGTTGTCGAAGAGCGATTGGGTCGCTACGCCGAAACCGGCGGTCTTGTTACTACGGGCGGCGAAGAGCAATACGAAGGCGAAGATCAGTCCACCGCTCTTTCCGACTTCCTCAATAATCTTGGAGAGGGTACGGATCTCTTCGCCAAGATCTCGACCAACCTTGCGCAGGCGGATTTAAAACTTCGGCCGGCAGAGTACCTTGCCGCCAGAGTGATTGCAATGTTTGCGGTGGGGGCTGCTGGCTTCCTCCTGAGCGGAATCGTTACGGCGATAGTTGGAGGGCTAATTGGCTTCTTCATCCCACCCATCTACGTCGGGCGGGCTAAAAAGGGTCGATTGAAGGCATTTGACAATCAGCTTGCGGACATGCTCAATTTGGTTGTTAACGGACTTCGGGCAGGGTTCTCGACCCTGCAGGCGATGGAAGCAGTCAGCCACGAAATGCCGGCGCCGATATCGGACGAGTTTCGCCGAGTGGTTCAGGAGATGCAGTTGGGTATTCCCATGGAAGAAACCCTGGATCACCTGATGCGGCGAATTCATAGCGATGACTTAGACCTGGTTGTCACCGCGATCAATGTTCAGCGTGAGGTGGGAGGCAACCTGGCCGAAATCTTGGATGTGATCTCGTTTACCATCCGAGAGCGCGTGCGCATCAAAGGCGAAATCTCCGCTCTGACTGCGCAAGGTCGAGCTACGGCCTGGGTGATCTCCGCGCTGCCCATTGCCCTCGTGGCATTGCTCTATCTAGTCAACCGCCCATACATTATGCAATTCTTCAACCCCGAGACCCGCGCGTGCGGCATTCCCCTGATCACGCTTGCGGGACTCATGATTGTGAGTGGATTCTTGATCACTCAGAAGATCGTGGATATCGACATATGAGGCAAACACATCGATGATCTGGCTAATTATTGGAGTCGTAGTGGTGCTGGCGATAGTCCTGGTCGTTGTAGGTATCAGAACACCTCAAAACGACGACCCGATTAAAGAGCGGCTTTCAGAGCTCACCGTCGGCGACGAGGTGATGTCGCTCGAGGAGCTGGAGCTCTCTCAAGATTTTGGCGAGCGCATTTTGTTGCCATTCTTCAATCAGATCGGAGAGATGACGCAGCGATTTACACCGCAGGCGACCCTTGAAAATGCCCGCCTGCGGCTTGAGATGGCCGGCAATCCCATGCAAATGAATCCAGCCTTTTTCCTGATGCTGCGATTCGTATTTGCATTCTTGTTCGGCGGTTTGCTGTTTCTAATTTTTGCAAGGACGGGCGGAAACTGGATCCAGGGATTGGGAATTTCGGTCATATTCATGCTGATCGGCTTTGCGTTTCCCAACCTGTGGCTGAGCGGTCGAATCTCTGCTCGACAAAAATCAGTCTTCCGAGCCATGCCAGACGCGCTCGACCTCCTTACCATTTCGGTGGAAGCGGGGCTGGGGTTTGACGCCGCAATGGCGAAAGTCCACGAGAAGTGGATCAATGAATTAGCCCTGGAATTTGGACGTGTCATCCAGGAGATTCGACTTGGGAAGCTACGTCGGGATGCGCTGCGAGACATGGCTGATCGACTGGGAGTGGCAGAGATGACCAGCTTTGTGGCCGCGGTGATCCAGTCGGAACAGCTTGGTGTGAGCATGGCAAAGGTGCTTCGGATCCAATCGGATCAAATGCGCGTTCGACGGAGGCAGATGGCGGAGGAAGAAGCGCACAAGGCCCCCATCAAGATGGTGTTCCCCATCGCCTTGCTGATCTTTCCTTCAATTATGATTATTTTGTTAGGACCGGCTGCGATGCTGCTGCTCGCCTCCCCACTTGGAGGCATCCTCGGAGGATAGTCAGTCGGAGACCCAATCACAATGGGCAGCCGCACTATTGCCAAGACGCTGAAAAATCGAATTCTCGAACTACAAAGATGGATAGGAGCAGGTCTCGACCTGCTCTTTCCGATTCAGTGTGCAGGGTGCGGCGAGGCCGACACCATCTGGTGTGATGTGTGTGATACATCGCTTGTCAGGCTGGTAGAACCGCTATGCCAGGCGTGTGGCTACCCGCTGGGAGAGCCAAGACCCTGTCCCTCTTGTCGCTCCAGAAGGCCCGAATCACAGGTGCGATCATTTGCCCGATATTCAGGACGGATCACACAGGCGCTGCTGCATCTCAAGTATCATCCCGATCGCCAGTTGGCCGCTGCCATGGGTGCCTGGCTGGAAGAACTTTACGTGAGGGAAGGTTGGGGCGCGGAGGTGATTGTTCCGGTTCCCTTGAGTAAACAGAGGGCTCAGAAGCGCGGATTCAATCAGGCGGGATTGCTAGCTGATGCGCTGGGTTCCCGCATCGATTTACCAGTCGACTCGAGCAGCCTACTGCGAATTGAAGACACTCGTTCGCAGGTTGGGTTGGATCCGCACGAGCGCTGGAAAAACGTCGAGCACGTCTTCAAAGTTGGATCTCACTCCTTAAAGGATATGGATGTGCTTATCGTAGACGACCTGTTCACGACCGGCGCTACCTTGTCGGCTTGCGCCGTAGCAATTCGGGCCTCAGGCGCCCGATCCGTCACCGGGTTAACAGTAGCGAGGGCGTAGTGTTAAAGGGTGAGGATTAGCTAATACCTTCGGAGGAAACCATATGCCAATTGCTGTAGACATTCATGTTCGCGAAATGGAGTTGGACGATCGCCTGAGAGACTATGTGGAATCGCGGGTCTCAAAGCTTGATCACTACCTGGACATTCTGGATGAAGCGAATGTGGATTTGCGACATGCGCGAACCGCTCGCATCGCCGAAGATCGCCAGGTGGCCCAACTGACGGTTCGTGGAAAAGGAGTGCTGCTAAGAGCGGAAGAACGCACAGCAGATATTTACGCCTCGGTGGACGCGGTACTTGCCAAAGTCCAGCGACAGATCGATCGGTACAAGGGCCGGCATTGGCGCAAGAGGGGCGATGGCCGAAAAATGGCAGAGGTTCTAACCGAAGAGGCCGAGGAGGACATCGAGGAATTAGATTTGGTAGCTGTTCGAAAGCGTTTTCACCTGGTCCCTATGAGTGAAGCCGAGGCGATCGACCAGATGAGCTTACTGGGTTATGAAGACTTCTTCATTTTCTACAACGGGAATACAAGCGAAGTGAACGTTCTTTACCGAAGACGTGACGGGACGCTAGGTTTGATTGAATCGGAGGTTGTCTAAGGTCCTACCAGCCTTCCAGAAATTGTTCCCACTCCTCATTTTCTGGAAGATGCGATCCGTAAAGATACAGCGCTGAAGCAGCCGGTTCTGTGGGAGGCCGGCGCAGCGACATATGCGCTTCCTGGATGGTCCTCCCACCTTTCTTTAAGTTACAGGAAGCACATGCAGTGACCAGGTTCGTCCACAGGTGGTCTCCGCCTTTGTGCCGAGGGATCACATGGTCAAGCGTCAGACGACGCCCATTCGAACCGCAATACTGACAGGTATGACTATCTCGTCTAAAGATCTCTCGCTTGCTCAGGCGAACTCGAGGGCGGGGCCGCTTCACCATATATCCCAACCGAATGACTGAGGGGCGAGGGTAATCCTTCCGAATGGTGTGGATCACACCACGTCCGTTCAACAGCATCTCGGCCTTCCCCATGAAGACTAGCCCAAACGCACGTCTCGTAGAGCATACGTTAAGCGGCGCGAAATTGGCATTCAGGAGCAGAACAGGTTCGTTCATTGCGTTATTATTGGTCAACCAAGCCGTTGTTCAACTTTGGAGCAGATTTAAATACTTCCTTCGCATCCATCTAGGGCGCCAGATTCCAACTGAACTGCCTCAAGTCGGGGATTATATCACTGGGGAAAAATCGGGCGATTGGGGGAGTTGGGGAGCTTCGGTAGGACATTATTCGAGGCGGCGGGAAGTCTCGATAGGGGTTTATACGAAGCGCCGGCGAATTGCCGAGCTGATGTAATCCATGCTGGAAACGACGATGGCAATTGCGAGCATGGCGGCGCTTGCGGCTCGATAATCGAGCAGCCGAATATTTTGCTGCAGCAAGAAGCCGATGCCGCCGCCACCGGCGAAGCCAATGATGGTTGAGAACCGGACGTTGATGTCCCAACGGTACATGAGGAACGAGATATAGGGCGGCACGATCTGCGGAACGACGGCAAATTTAATGACCTGCGCCCGATTGGCCCCGGTAGCCCGTACGGCCTCCAGTGGACCCTCAGCAATGCTCTCCACTTGCTCTGAGAAAAGCTTGCCCAAGGCTGCTACGGTGTGTAAGGCAAGCGCCACGGCGCCTGCAAAAGGCCCGATTCCGACCCACACCACGAACACAATCACCATGATGAGCGGCTCCACCGATCGAATGCCATTAAGAATGGTGCGCGTGACGAAGTACACCCAATAGCCAATGGGAAGCGACTGCCTGGGATCGACGCGCAGCGTAAGGAGGGCGCCACCAATCGCGCCAAGGATGGCGGGAATCACAAATGTCCGATTGATATCCAGAATTTGGTAGAACCAGTCGATGGCGGCGCCAATCAGCGCAAAGGTCGCAGCTCCTGCCAGCGCTGCAACACCTAGATTGATTATCCGCACTGTCCTTGAATCTAACCTGTCTGAGGCCCGCTGGCCGACGCTCCCACCTAGGCTTCCCAAGGCGCCGCCCGCGATCAAGGCCGCAAGAACGGGCGTGAGCATTAGTAAACTATCTCCGAGTTGATGAACGAAATTGCCTAAGAAACCCAGAGGGCCCAGCGGCTCAATGAGGGCGTCACCCACCAACAACATGATATAGGCCACCAGGTACGAGATCACGATCGCCGCGATCCCCCCCACTACATAGCCAACTGTGCGGATCAGCCTGGTGCTCACATCTGAGATTTGTTCCTTCTCGCGTGACACGGTTGTTACGGAAGCCAATCCGATCGCAAGCGCGCTGAGTGCCAGGCTGCCAGAGATGAAGGCGGTATCACCAAGAATTGACTCTGCAAGACGGCCGATTTGGATCGCGACTGCGCCCCCCAGAAAAATCCCTATTGGCCAGCCAAGCAAGGTTAGTGAGACACTCGTCAGCGGACTCCGAATTTCCGACATCAGGTTCTGCGCAGCAATGAAACTAAGGGGAATAGCCAGGATGGCCCCGAAAGTCGTGGCCAGCAAGGCAATGAACACGGTTTCGACAATCTTTTCAAAGACGAGTTCGCCGGTTCTGGAAATCCTCGGTGGGCCAATGTTTTGACGTGCAGTAGCGCGGATCGCTTGCGCCTCTTCAACTGGTTGCCGATTCGGAAGCTCCCCCGTCAGTTGAAAGGAGCCGTTTGAATCCGTTTGGAATGAACCGAGCTGCAGCGAGACTCCGCTTTGCGCAATG
>Ga0255053_10001727_pt1 | contig 11922 bp, 11 predicted proteins | sample JV7_2_22_MG_FD_188635 | JGI IMG/M metagenome (GOLD analysis project Ga0255053, IMG submission 188635) | Seawater microbial communities from Jervis Inlet, British Columbia, Canada - JV7_2_22 | ecosystem: Environmental > Aquatic > Marine > Inlet | place: Canada: British Columbia | collected...
ATGCGCGAATTTGAAGTCAGCCTGCCGCAATCCCTGGGCCTTGACGATGGCGCGGTGAGCGATACCGCCGAGCGCGAGCACGACCGAGCCAGGCGACAGGCCGAACAGTTCGTTTGCCAAAAACGTGTTACAGGTATTGATCTCGGCGCCCACCGGCTTGTTGTCAGGCGGCAGACACTTCACTGCGTTGGTGATGCGGCAATCGAGCAACGCAAGATCGTCGTCGGCCGCCAGCGATTCAGCGTCGGTACTGAAGCCAAACTTGTGCAGCGTCTCGTACAGCAGGATGCCGGCATGGTCGCCGGTGAACGGTCGTCCGGTGCGATTTGCGCCGTGCATTCCGGGCGCGAGTCCGACGATCAGCAAACGCGCAGAAGCGTCCCCGAAGGGTGGCACGGGCCGGCAATAGTACTCAGGATAGCGCTCGTTAACGTCGTCAAGAAACTTCGCCAGGCGTGGGCACGCCCGGCAGTCTCGATCGAAGATGGTCTCGCTACGCATTGCCACTCTCAGCTAAATAAAATGGGGTCAGAACCCTTTTTTGGGAAAAGGGTTCTGACCCCATTTCTTGTCTCCTACTTGTGCAGGCCGGCAATCAGCATGGCGACTTCCATGGCCTGCTCGTAGTTGAGCCGCGGATCCACGGTCGACTTGTAGGCTCGTGCCAGGTCGCCATCGGTCAGGCCGCGGGCACCACCAGTGCACTCGGTGACATTCTCGCCGGTCAGCTCGAGATGTACGCCGCCGAGAATGGTTCCCATCGACTGGTGCACGCGGAATGCCGCCTCGAGTTCGGCGATGATGTTGTTGAATCGCCGCGTCTTGACACCGCCGGATGTGCTCTCGGTGTTGCCATGCATCGGATCACAGACCCACAACACCGGTGAACCGGTCTCCCGAACCGCCGTGATCAGGTCCGGAAGATGATCCTCGATGTTCTTGGCACCGAAGCGATGAATCAGCGTCAGGCGTCCTGGCTTGTTCGTGGGGTTCAGTACGGCGATCAGTTCCTGGATCCACTCACGTGTCATGCCCGGGCCGATCTTGACGCCGACGGGGTTCGAGATGCCGCGGAAGTATTCGATATGAGCTCCATCCACATCCGCTGTACGCATCCCGATCCAGGGGAAATGAGTTGCGAGGTTGTACCAGCGCTCGCGCCGGTCCAGATAGCGCGTCTGCGCCTGTTCATACATAAGGTGCAGGCCCTCGTGCGCCGCGTAGATATCGGCACGGCGGGTCTTGTGTACGGGCTGCCCGGAGACCGTCTCCAGGAAATCCAGCGAATCCGAGATCGATGCCACGATCGAGTGGTACTCATCCGCCATATGCGAATGGCCGACCCAGTTGAGATCCCAATACTCCGGATGGTGCAGATCAGCGAAACCGCCGTCGATCAGTGAGCGCACGAAATTGAGGGTCAGCGCGGCGCGTTCATAGCCGCGCAGAATGAGCTGCGGGTCCGGAATCCGGTCTGCAGCCGTAAACGGGCTGCGATTGACCAAATCGCCACGAAAGCTCGGCAGGGATTCGCCATCCCGTGTCTCGGTGTCCGCTGACCGTGGCTTCGCATACTGCCCCGCCATGCGACCGACGCGGATACAGGGTTTCTTGAGCCCGTAAAGAATGACCAGGCTCATCTGCAGCAGGATCTTGACCTTCGCGACGATGCTCTCCGAGGTGCATTCGTCAAATGTTTCCGCGCAGTCCCCACCCTGCAGGATGAATGCCTCACCGCGCTGTGCCCGCGCAATTTCTTCGCGCAGGGAATCGACTTCCCAGGATGTGACGATCGGCGGCAAGCGGCTCAGATCCGCGACCACGCGGTCCAGCGCAGCCTTGTCGGGATAGCTCGGCTGCTGCGCAGCCGGCAGCGCCTGCCAGCTTGCGGGATGCCAGTCGCTCTTCGGAACGGGTCGTGTCATTGGTGCTCCCTGTGAATCAGCCGGAATATGCCATGCTGCACTGCACTACTGCAAAGCTTTCATCTGGAAAGGTTGCGGCGACATTGGCACAATGCGCGCCATTCTCATCCGCCCGTCACCGGCGGTTTTGTTTTTCAGGAGCCTCCATGCAAGACATCCTCGTACTCGGCGCCGGCAAAATCGGTGCGCTGATTTCCGGTCTTATGGCCGAAAGTGGTAGTTATCGTGTGCAACTGGCTGATGCCCGCAAGGGCGCCGCAGCGGAGGTGGCGAGCGCCCATGGGCTCGAGACCATCACCGCGTTCGACCTCGATGCAAGCGATGCAAAGGCGCTCACAAAGCACGTGCAGATGCACAAACCTGCGGCCCTCGTATCGGGGTTGCCCTACTTTTGCAATGAGGTAGTCGCGAATGTTGCCCGCGCCGAAGACCTGCATTACTTCGATTTGACGGAGGACGTCGCGGTCACCGAGGTAGTCCGCGAGATTGCCGAGGGTGCCGACAAGGTATTCGCACCGCAATGCGGGCTGGCGCCGGGCTTTATTAGCATCGCTGCGAATGAGCTCATTCAGCATTTCGACGAACTCAAGGCGGTGAAACTCAGGGTCGGTGCACTCCCGCAGCACCCGAATAATGTACTCAAATACTCGCTGACCTGGTCGACCGACGGCGTCATTAACGAATACGGTAATCTCTGCAACGCGATCGTCGATGGCCAAGAAGTCGGCGTGCTGCCACTGGAAGGCCTCGAGTCGATCGAAATCGATGGCACGAAGTACGAGGCGTTCAACACGTCGGGCGGACTCGGATCGCTCGGGGAAACCTACGGCGACCGTGTCGTCAACATGAACTACAAGACGATTCGCTACCCCGGCCACTGCGATCAAATGCGCCTGCTGATGAACGGCCTGAAGCTGAATCACGACCGTGACACTTTGAAGCGCATTCTCGAGAACTCGGTACCGCAGACCCTGCAGGATGTCGTCATCATTTATGCGGCAGTTAACGGCATGCAGGACGGCGAGTTCCGCGAGGAAAACTACGTCAACAAAGTCTACCCGCAGGTGGTCGCCGGCAGATTGTGGTCGGCGATCCAGATCACGACTGCCGCGGGTGTCTGCAGTGTCATTGATATCGTGCTCTCGGACCCCACTCAGTACAGCGGGTTCGTCGCGCAGGAACAATTCCAGCTCAAAGAAATCCTCGACAACCGCTTCGGCCTCTACTACGCCCACGGCGGCAGCAATATCGAATCGGCCGAAATGGTTGCGCGAGGCGAAACAGGACATCAGCGCGTCAGCGCCGGAGATTGAAATGACCAAGAAGATACTTGATTCACTGGGTCTCGACGCCGTCAACCCGGGCACGTGGCTCGGTAGTGACAGCAGCGAAGACGCCTCTGCGCGAATTGTCGAATCAACCAGTCCCGCAAATGGTGAATTGATTGCGAGCGTACGCTCCACAACGCCAGCCGAATACGACCGTATCGTCAGCGCGGCACAGGAGTCCTTCAAGGAATGGCGCGCTGTACCCGCACCCGTGCGTGGCGAAGCCATACGGCAAATCGGCAATGCGTTACGCGATCACAAGGACGCCCTTGGTAGCCTCGTCTCGCTCGAGATGGGCAAGATCAAGGCGGAAGGCGACGGTGAAGTTCAGGAAATGATCGACATCTGTGATTTTGCCGTCGGTCAGTCGCGCATGCTCTACGGAAACACGATGCACTCGGAGCGCCCACTCCACCGCATGTACGAGCAGTGGCATCCGCTGGGTATCGTCGGGACGATCACCGCGTTCAATTTTCCGGTTGCGGTCTGGGCGTGGAATACGACACTCGCATCCATCTGCGGCAACATCAATATCTGGAAGCCTTCGTCGAATACGCCGCTGTGTGGCGTCGCGGTGCAAAAGATCGTTAACGAGGCCGTCGCGGACCTCGGGCTCCCGGCCTTCTGTAACCTGATTGTTGGCGGCAGCCACGACCTCGCAAACCAGTTCGTCGACGATCCGCGGATCAACCTGATTTCCTTTACGGGCTCGACCTGGGTCGGACGCGGAGTCGGTACCCGGGTTGCAGAGCGCTTTGGCAAGGTCCTTTTGGAACTCGGCGGGAATAACGCCATCATCGTCGACGAGCACGCCAACATGGATCTCGTGATTCCGGCAATCGTGTTTGGTGCTGTCGGCACCGCCGGACAGCGTTGCACGACGACGCGCCGCATCATCGTACACGAGTCCCGTCTCGAGGAACTCAAGGCCAGTCTTGTAAAAGCCTACGGCCAGGTACGCATCGGCGACCCCCTCGATCCCGATACGCTGATGGGACCGCTCATCAACCCCGCTGCCGTCGACGAACTCGAGGCGGCGGTTGCAGCGGTACGGGATGCCGGCGGCGAAATTCTGTGTGGCGGCGAACGGATCGACGGACCGGGCAACTTCATCACGCCGGCGATTGCCGTCGCGAACAACGACTGGGATATCGTCCAGACCGAAACTTTCGGCCCGATCCTGTACTTGCTCCCTTACCAGGCGCTTGACGATGCCATCGCAATCCAGAACGGCGTCGTCCAGGGACTGTCGTCGTCCATCTTCACGGACAGCCTGCAAAACGCCGAGTACTTCCTGTCGCACTCGGGCTCCGACTGCGGCATCGCGAACGTCAACATCGGCACCTCGGGTGCGGAGATCGGCGGTGCCTTCGGTGGTGAGAAAGAGACCGGTGGGGGCCGCGAGTCCGGCTCCGATGCGTGGCGGACCTACATGCGCCGGCAGACGAACACGATCAACTGGGGCAAGGAATTGCCGCTCGCACAGGGCATCAATTTCGACCTCTAAGCCCCAAAAAATAGGGTCAGAGTCGCATTTCCTGGAAATGTGACTCTGACCCTATTTTAGCTCGAAGCGATTCTCGTCGCGGTTCTTGCGCACATTGCCGGCCGCGAACACCTGCCCGCTCATCGCGATGTAGACCCCGGGCTCGGCCACCTGCACGGCGGCGACCGCCATACCGACGTTGAAGATCGCGTCCGTGGTACGAAATCGTGCCGGCGTTAGCGCACCCGTCAGCACGATCGTCTTTCCCGGAAGATCGACCAGGGCATCCGCCATGTCGGGCATCGTGTCCGTGCCATGAGTGAGGACGTAACGGCTCGCATCGTCCTTGGCAATGTAGTCACGCACCATCTCACGATCGGTATCTGTCATCTCGATACTGTCTTTGTGCAACAAAGAGACTACGTCGTAGTCAAACTGCACCAGACCCTCACCGAGTATGTGCTGGACCTGCGCCTCGCCGACCTCGAACTGGCTCAGTTCGTCGAAATAGATCTTGTCGATCGTGCCGCCGGTCGTGATGAATCGGATGAACATGGGCCCAAGCATGCCACCAAAATGGCCGCATCAACAGTTGCCGGCCTGCTATCATGATGCCATGAAATTGACAATCCGCCGCGTAATCACCGCCCTCCTGCTGGTTCTCATCGCCCACGGCGCCAGCGCCGCAGACAACAAGGTCGTCGTGCTCGAAATCGACGGCGGCATCGGCGTCGCGACTGCTGAGTACCTGCAACACGGCATTCGACATGCCGCAGAGCAAGGTGCCGAACTCGTGATCATCGACATGGATACGCCGGGCGGACTGATGAGTCCGACGCGCGACATCATCCAGGAAATACTCAATTCGTCAGTTCCCGTCGCCACGTTCGTCACACCGGCGGGAGCACGCGCGGACAGTGCCGGTACCTATATTTTGCTGGCCAGTCACGTTGCTGCCATGGCGCCGACGACCCACCTGGGCGCCGCGACGCCGGTCTCCCTGACGGGGGACCAGGTCACACCCGATCCCGTCGAGGAATCGAGTGACGAAGCGGAGGACGAGGGAGCATCCGACGATGCTGAAAGTGACGGCGCAGAAGACGATGCAGAAGCCGAACCGCAGTCGGACCCCGGCACTGCGATGGAGCGCAAGGTGCTCAACGATGCTGTCGCGTACATTCGCGGGCTCGCACAACGCCACGGGCGCAACGCCGACTGGGCTGAAGACGCCGTGCGCGACGCCTCAACACTAACGGCCAGCGAAGCGCTCGAACAAAACGTCATCGAATTCATCGCCAATGACCACTCCGACCTGCTTGAACAAGTCAACGGCCACGAAATCGAAGTGAACTCGGAGGCGGTTGTGCTCGCGACTGATCACGCGACAATCGACATATTCGAGCCTAACTGGCGCATCCGGATTCTCTCGGCGATCGCGAACCCGGAGATCGTGTTACTGCTCGGCATCATCGGTCTCTACGGACTCATGTACGAAGGCTGGAACCCGGGCGCTATCGTGCCGGGTGTCGTCGGCGTCATCTGCCTGCTGCTTGCCGCGTATGCGCTGCAGGTATTGCCCGTCAACTACGCCGGCCTTGCGCTGATCATTGTCGGCCTGGCACTCATGACCGCGGAGGCGTTCGCCCCGAGCTTCGGTGCGCTCGGGCTCGGCGGTATTGCCGCATTCGTGTTCGGTGCCATCATGATGTTCGACAGTGATATTCCCGGTTTCGGCATCTCGATAGCTTTCGTCATCGGCCTCGCACTGGTTGCGGCCCTGGCCATCATCTGGTTGGTCGGTTTTGCACTCAAGCTGCGCAGGCGCGGCGCCGTCACGGGATCGGATTCGATCATCGGCGGCACCGGCACGGCCATGCACGACTTCACGGGCGAAGGCAAAATTTGGCTCGAGGGCGAAGCCTGGGCAGCGCACAGTAAGGTAGCGGTCGAGAAGGATCAGCATGTCGTCGTCGTGGCGATGGACGGACTGTTGCTCGAAATCGAGCCGGTATCCGCACCCAGCGCCGACGACCCACAGTTACAAACCTGACGATACGTAGAAAAATTACATAGCGAGGGAATTCAGATGGAATTCGCAACATTTGGCGTGATCGGTGCACTGCTCATCGTCATCGCATACAACACGATCAAGATCCTCAAGGAATACGAGCGCGGCGTCGTTTTCTTCCTCGGCCGTTTTCAGAAGGTCAAGGGCCCCGGCCTGATCCTCCTGATCCCCGGCATCCAAAAAATGACCAAGGTCGACCTGCGTGTCGTCGTCATGGACGTTCCGACACAGGACGTAATTTCGCGCGACAACGTTTCCGTGAAGGTCAATGCCGTCATCTACTTCCGTATCGTCGATCCCGAGAAGGCCGTCATCCGCGTGGCCAACGTCTTCGAGGCGACGAGCCAGCTGTCGCAGACCACCTTGCGGTCGGTACTCGGCCAGCACGAACTCGACGACATGCTCTCGGAACGCGAAAAGCTCAACGCGGATATCCAGAACCTGCTCGATGCGCGGACTGACAACTGGGGCATCAAAGTTGCGAACGTGGAGATCAAGCACGTCGATCTCGACGAGAGCATGATCCGCGCGATTGCCCAGCAGGCTGAGGCCGAACGCGCCCGGCGCGCCAAGGTCATCAACGCCGAGGCCGAAAAACAGGCCGCGACGATGCTCGCGGAAGCGGCGAACATGCTGGCACAGGAAGAGTCAGCACTGACGCTTCGCTACCTGCAAACGCTGAAGGAAATCGCGAACGAGAAGACGAATACGATCGTGTTCCCGGTAGATCTCGTGAATGCGCTGGCGAGCGTGACGAAGACGCCCGGCAACCGTTAGCGAAACTGGCGTCAGGCCTTGCCTGGCCCCGATACGGGTGGGATAGACACCGTGATCTTCGCTCCGCCGAGGTCCGAGCGCGCGATCTTCAGTTTGCCGCCGTAGGAACGCGCGATGTCCTTGACGATCGCGAGCCCGATTCCATGTCCCGGGGTCGCCTCGTCGAGCCGCGTGCCACGTTCCAACAGTGCCTCGGCCGCTTCCTCGGGAATGCCGGGCCCATCGTCGTCCACGGTCAGGACCATGCCGCTCGCGATGGCACGGGCACCAGTTGATGGCGTCACCGTGATCTTTACCCTGCCTGCGCACCATTTGCAGGCGTTGTCGAGCAAATTGCCGGCAACTTCGAGAAAATCGCCTGTATCTCCGCGAAACTGCATGCCATCAGCCACATCGGTTTCGATCAGCGGCCGCTTGTCGTGATACACCTTGCGCAAACCGCTCACGAGACGCTCTACTTCTTTGCCGACCGGCACAGCGGTCAGTAGCAGGTTGTCGGCGACCGACGCCGCGGGCTTTCTGAGCTGGTAGCGGACGATCTCGTCCATGCGATCGATCTGTTCGTTGAAGCGGCCCTGCAGCCGTCTCTCCGCCGCAATGTCCCTGATCAGCGCACGCATGGCGGCAAGCGGCGTTTTCAGGCTGTGGGCGAGGTTGTCGAGCGTGTAACGGTAACGGTCCGATCGCGCACGCTCGTTGTCAATCAACAGGTTCATATTGCGCGCAACGCCAGTGAGCTCGGTCGGGAACTTCTCCGACAGCGACACGCGCTTGCCCCCCTCGATTTCGCCGATCTCGGTCTCGATCTGCCGCAGTGGCTTCAGCAAACCCCGCATCAGAACGGAGATCGACAGCAACATGATCAGCGCGATGGCCGCAAACCAACCGATCAACTGGCGTCGGAACCCGGCGATCTGGGCGTTGAACGAATCGAGACTTTCCGCGACCTTGAACACATACGGCTTGAGCTCGCCGTCCGGGAACTCCCATTGCACCGCCAGGCTGAGCGTCAGCAGCGGCGTCTCATCAGCGAGTGACTCTCGCTTGAACGCATGATTGCCCAGCTGCGGAAATTCGCCGCTGGGTATCTCCAGGCCAAGTGCCGAGCGGGACCGCCAAACGAGCTCGTTGTTATCGTCGCGAAGTTCGCCGTACAGGCCGGAGCCTATCGTGTTGAAACGCTCCTCGTGCAGGTCCGGCGGAAAACTCAGGGCACCTTCGGCATTCGGATTTGCCGCGGCGAGCAGCTGCATCAGGTGGCCGTCGAGAATGTCCCGCCGCGCCTGTTCGCCTGCCGATTGAAACGCTGTGTCGAGCACAAAGATGGTCGCGCCGAAGAACAACAGCAACAGCACGCTGACAGAAACTAGCAATCGGGCACTAAGTGAAGACATCGTCGATCCGAATACTAACTGGCTAACGTGGGAGCGCGCCCCAGCGCGCGATTCAAAATGCGATCGCGCGCTGGGGCGCGCTCCCACTGCATGTCCGGGCCCTACTGTCCTTCGCTGCGCTCGATGGCAAAGCGGTAGCCGCGACCACGCAGGGTCTCGATCGGATTCAGCGAGTTTTCCGGATCCAGTTTCTTGCGCAGGCGGCCGATAAACACCTCGATGACGTTGCTGTCACGCTCGAAATCCTGATCGTACAGGCGATCGGTCAGCTCGGTCTTCGAGATTACCTGGCCCGCCCGGAGCATCAGGTATTCGATAATCTTGTATTCAAAGCTCGTCAGCTCGACAGCGGCGTCGTCGACCTTGACCTCCTGCCGCGACATGTCGAGCACGACCGGTCCAGCGTGCAGCACTGACGAGGCCCAGCCGCCACTGCGCCTGAGCAGCGCGTGAACCCTGGCGCTGACTTCTTCGAAATGAAATGGTTTGACGACGTAGTCATCGGCGCCCGCGCTGAGCCCGTCCACCTTGTCCTCCCAGCGGTCGCGGGCCGTCAGGATCAATATCGGATAGGTCTTACCCTGTTCCCGCGCCTGGCGAATGATGTCGAGTCCAGACATCTCGGGCAGGCCGAGGTCGACGATCGCGAGGTCAATCGGGTACTCGAGCGCGAAATACAAACCCTCGCGCCCGTCCGCCGCCTGCTCGATGGCATAACCCGCCTCGACCAGCTGTTCCGCGAGCGACTCGCGCAGAGTGTCGTCGTCTTCGATGACCAGCAAACGCATAGTGAGTCCCCGAAATCAGCCCCTGGAACGACCGTTGATTCGGGCGGTCTTGACCGTGCCGTTCTTCGTCAGGTACCGGATGTAGTGAACTTCACGGTCACCTTCACGCTTCGTTTCAGCACTCAGGATCTTGTCGACATCGCCGCGACGGCGCACGGAGTCGATCGCCTGATCCAGCGTCATTCCGCCGCCCTGGGCAATATGAAGATCGGCCGTTTCATGCATCCGATACTGCTCGTGGAGCTGCTTGAGCGACTCCTCGAGGTCGAATGCCTGCGCGCCGAGAGGCGTAAGAACCAGTGCGGCAATCAGCAATGTCGGTACAGTCTTGATCACTTTGATTCCAGAAAGCTGTGGGAGCGCGCCCCGGCGCGCGATGCGAGTGCGGATCGCGCGCCGGGGCGCGCTCCCACACACAGCCCGCCGACAGTGTCCTCTGCCGACGGGCCGATTGCAACGAAGTGCATCACAGTGGTGCGATCGCCACGCTTACCCGGCCGGGCGGATGTCGACCCGAACCCGGATCTCGCGGCCCGGATCGTACGGCATGCGCGTCTCGTATTTTTGGCCGTGATACTTGTACACCACACGGTAGCCGTCGATACGTTCTTCACGATGTGACGTCATGCGAGTCTCGCAGCGTTGTACCGGCCGCGAATACTCGACCGTGCTGTAAGAAGCGCCGTAGCGGCGTTTGGCCGCGTCGTTACCGACGGCCGCGCCGATCATCGAGCCGGCAATCGTTGCGGCGTCGTTGCCGCGCCCACTGCCAAACTGGTGACCGATGACGCCGCCGACAATCGCACCGACGAGCGTGCTGGCGCCACTGCCGGGAACCGGCCGGTCCACGGTGTAGTACTCGGTGTCCTGCCAGCATTCACGCACCGGCGTTTTGACGGTTACCATGCGAACGATCGGCTCGGAGCTGACCACCCGTGCGTAGTCATACTGGGCAGCCACTGCCTGCGCAGAAACCACAGAGAGCAGCGCAACTGTGGCCAGACCTGTCGTTACTCGTTTCATTGCATTGCTGTTCATTGTCCTGGACCTTTTGCTTGCGACCGGCCCTTTTGCCAGCCTGGGGACAAGGTTACGGGGATAGCAATGAACAAAGCCTGAACGCGATCCGTCAGAAAACCCCTTAAAACTGAACGGTTTATGAATGGCCTATGGCTGATGCGGGGAGATGTTCGTGGGAGCGCGCCCCAGCGCGCGATCGATGCTGGAATCGCGCGCCGAGGTGCGCTCCCACAGAGCCCTTATTTCAGGCGTCGCTTGGCAGCTCGCCATTCTTTGTCCAGGGACGCGAGGGAGTGGTCCTTGAACGATTTCCCTGATTCTGTAATCGCGGCCTCCATCTCGCGAAAGCGGCCCTCGAATTTCAGATTGGCGGTCGTCAGCGCCAGTTCCGGGTCGACATCCAGGTGTCGTGCGAGATTGACGATCGCGAATAACAGATCGCCAAATTCCTCCTCTATCTGCGCCGCCTGCCGCTTGCCGACGGCATCCGTTAGTTCGTCGAGTTCCTCGAGGATCTTGTCGCGGACGCCACGCCGGTCGGGCCAGTCGAAACCCACTGACGACGCGCGTTTGCCCAGCTTCTGCGCACGTTTCAATGCCGGCAGTGCCTTGGCGATGCCCGCAACAACGCTCTGATCGTGGCTGTCGGCCCGTTCCTCGGCTTTGATTCGCTCCCAGCTACCCTTCGCATGCCCGGCGGCCCGCTCCGCATCGTCGCCAAAAACGTGCGGGTGGCGCCGCAGCATCTTGTCGCTGATACCCGCGGCGATGTCTTCGAAATCAAACTCCCCGGCCTCTTGTGCCATGCGGGCATAGAAGACAACCTGGAACAGCAGGTCACCCAGTTCGTCACGTAGTGCCGGCATGTCTTGACGCTCGATGGCATCGGCGACTTCGTAGGCTTCCTCGATCGTGTAAGGAGCGATCGTCGAGAAATCCTGTTCGAGGTCCCACGGACACCCCGTCGTCGGCTCACGCAGGGCCGCCATAACCTCAAGTAATTTATCGATACTACTCATAACATATTATTTCAACAGCAGTTTTCTTAACTCGATGACCATGTGAGCTGTCGCGCCCCAGATGCGCTCGCTCTCGTAATGAAACTCGATAGTCGGGATCGTCCGGCCCTGGTATTC
>Ga0255053_10001728_pt1 | contig 11921 bp, 9 predicted proteins | sample JV7_2_22_MG_FD_188635 | JGI IMG/M metagenome (GOLD analysis project Ga0255053, IMG submission 188635) | Seawater microbial communities from Jervis Inlet, British Columbia, Canada - JV7_2_22 | ecosystem: Environmental > Aquatic > Marine > Inlet | place: Canada: British Columbia | collected...
CAACACCGCCAGGTCGTTCTTCCCGATGGCGTTCCGCAGGGCCGTCTGGGCCGACATGATCAGCGCGTCATCGAACTGCTCCACCTCCAGGACCGCCTTTTCCGCGTCCCACACCATCCAGAACGCTATGGCGTCGACATTGACCGGAACCGTATCGGCGGTGAGGGTCGTCTCGGCACTGAAGTCGGTCACCCGGATCCGCTGGTCCACGAACTGGGCCACCTTGTCGATCACCGGCACGATGGGGAAGAGACCTGACTTGCGCAGTCCGCGGAACTTGCCGAAGCGGAGCAGTACGGCCCGCTCCCACTGGTACGCGATCTGTATCGAGGGGGCCACGATCAGCGCCACGACGGCGGTAGCCAGCAGGATCTCGCTGTTCGGACGCAGCTCGAGGAAGATCGACAAGCAGACCGCGGTGCCGAGGATGACGACCGCTTCCCACACCTGCGTCAAACGGATGAGGATGGTGAGGCCCAGGGCCGAGCCGATGGAGATGTAGACTGCTTCGATCGTGAACTCGTGCACGTTCAGGTGGACCGTCAGCCCGGTTACGAAGATTGCCACGAGCAACAGGGCGTTGAGCGGCGCGAATCGAAAATCGGCCCGGCTGGACATGGCGAATCTCTCGAGGGAGATCGCGAACTGCGACCTCTCGGGTCGGTCGTGTCTGGACTTTCGATGCATCATGATCCCTCCCTTCGCTGGTGCAGCCCCTCGAGCACCTCGTCTACGGTGAACCCATACCCGGAGGCGCGGGCCAGCAGTTCCGTGAGGATCTGGTCGAGCATCCGGCGGCGCTCGAGCTCGTCGATCTCCGGCCGGTGGTCGCCGACGAAGGTCCCGGAGCCCTGCTGCGTATTCAGCACGCCCTCGATCTCCATCTCTCGGTAGGCGCGGATGACGGTGTTGGGATTGACCGAAAGGTCTGCGGCGAGTCGCCGGACCGTGGGAAGCTGGTCCCCCGGCGCGAGAAGACCCTGAGCGACGCCGGATTTGACCCGCTCGATGATCTGCCGGTAGAACGGCACTCCGCTCTTTGGGTCAATGGAGAATTCCAAGGCGCGCCCCACAGTTCTAGAGTACTAGTGTTCTGGTGTTATAGTACAATATCACGCGTGGGGTGTCAAGTCTGGGACTCCCTCCTCTCCAACCTTGCGTTTCTGTTATTCGGATGACAATGTCGTGATTAGGAACTTCAAGCTGTTGCCCCTCCAAGCTCGAGGGTGGTCTCAGTGGTGCTGTCACACACTGCGGAGTACTCGTTGAAAGCGGTTCTGTACCTGGCCGAGCACGCAGTGGAGTGCCCCGTACGGGCCAGCACAACGGCAGACGCCCTGGGGATCCCCCGGGATTACCTCTCCAAGATCATGCACCAGCTCGTCCGTGCCGGCGTGCTCAGTTCGGCACGGGGGAAGCGGGGAGGCTTCGGCCTGGCGGTGCCGCCGACGGAGCTCACTCTCCTGTCCGTCGTCAGTCAGTTCGATCAAATCGAAGAGCGCCACAGCTGCCTGCTAGGGAGGCCAGAATGCAACGACGCGACCCCGTGCGCGGCCCACCAGCGCTGGAAGGCGGCCTCCGAACAGCTCTTGTCATTCTTCCGGGAGACGACCGTCGCCGATCTGCTGCAAGAGGTACCTGGGTCGGGGTGATCGTGGCAGGCGAGGAAGGAACCTCGATGGATGAACGGCGCGAGAGCGCACAGCCACAGGAGTGAGCCATGAGACCATGGCCTAGCCTCGCGAGTGGCGTGATCGGTCTACTCTTGCTTGCTGCTCCGTCGCCTTCCGGCGCCCAGACGGAGACGCAGCCTGCTGTGGACGCGGGCAGGACACTCTTCGAGGCCAGGTGCGCCCCCTGTCACAGCCTTGGTGACGAGCGGCTCGTCGGCCCCGGCCTGGCGGGCATTGGCGAACGACGCGACCAGGCCTGGCTCACGGGCTTCATCACCGCCCCCGATCGCATGCTGGCAGACGGCGACCCGATCGCCACACAGCTCCTTGCCGAATATCAGGTCGCCATGCCGAATCTGGGAATCAGTGTGGCGGAAGCCGAGTCGATCCTGGATTACCTGGCGACGGCCTCGAGCCCGCCCGCCGGTACCCAACCGGCTGGGCCCGCCCCAACCGGAGACGCCGCGCGGGGCAGGATGCTGTTCACCGGCGAGACCGGCCTTGAGAACGGTGGAGCAGCGTGCATCTCATGCCACACGGTGGCCGGACTCGGACGGGTCGGCGGTGGCACCCTGGCCAAGGACCTGACCCACGTCGCGGCGACCTACGGTGCCGGCCTAGGCGCCGTACTCGAGGCTGCGCCCTTTCCCGTCATGCAGGAGGTCTTCGCAGCCCGGCCCCTGGCGACTGTGGAGATCGCGGACATCGGTGCTTTCCTGATCGAAGCGGATCAGCAGGAGGCGGCGCGCGGCGGGAGCCGAGTGCTGTTCCTGATAACCGGGTTGGTGGGGACGGTTCTCCTGATGGCCTTGGCCGGCGCCATATGGCGTGGTCGCCTGCGTGAGGTTCGAGAGCCCCTGATTGGAGGCAGCAGATGAGCTGGATCAAGGACGTTGTGGATCCCAAGGCCCGGCTCTGGGAGGAGTTCTACCGCAATCGCTGGCAGTATGACAAGGCCGTGCGCAGCACACACGGTGTCAACTGCACGGGTGGCTGCAGCTGGATGATCTTCGTCAAGGACGGGATCGTGACCTGGGAAATGCAGGCCACCGACTACCCGAAACTCGAGGATGGGCTCCCGACCGAGGAACCGCGAGGGTGTCAGCGGGGAATGTCCTTCTCGTGGTATCTCTACAGCCCGATCCGCGTCAAGTATCCGTACATCCGCGGCGTCCTGGCGGATTTGTGGAGAGCGGCGAAGCGGGTGCACGGCGATCCGGTGGCGGCCTGGGCGTCGATCGTCGAGGATGCCGATGCACGCGCTCGGTACCAGCGCGCCAGGGGCAAGGGCGGATTCCGGCGGGCCAGCTGGGACGAAGTGCTGGAGATCCAGGCTGCCGCGAACATCTACACCATCAAACGGCATGGGCCCGACCGTGTCGTCGGGTTCTCACCGATCCCGGCCATGTCGATGCTGAGCTACGCGGGGGGATCCCGCTTCCTCCAGCTCATGGGAGGGATAAACCTCAGCTTCTACGACTGGTACTGCGATCTGCCGCCGGCCTCACCCGAAGTGTGGGGCGAGCAGACGGACGTGCCTGAGAGCGCCAGTTGGTACAAGGCGAAATACATCGTCGTGATGGGGTCGAATCTCAACATGACCCGCACACCGGATGTTCACTTCGCGGCCGAGGCGCGGCACAACGGAACGAAGTTGGTGGTCCTGTCACCCGACTTGAGCCAGGTGTCGCGCTACGCAGACTGGTGGATACCGTTGCATGCCGGCCAGGACGGGGCCTTCTGGATGGCGGTGAACCACGTGATCCTGAAGGAATTCCACGCAGACCGTCAGGTCCCCTACTTCACCGATTATCTCAGGCGTTACACCGACTCGGCTTTCCTCGTGACACTCGAGAACGACGCGGACGGGTGGAAGCCGTCGCGTCTGCTCCGCGCGAGCGACCTGGACCGCTACGCGTCCGTCGAGAACCCCGACTTCAAGTTCCTCACCTTCGACGGAACCAGTGGCGAGCCGAGGCTACCGCAGGGCAGCGTCGGGTTCCGCTGGGAGAAGCCAGGCGGGAAGTGGAACCTGGAGATGAAGGACGGCGTGGACGGATCGGAGATCGAGCCGGTCCTTTCGTTCATCGATGAGAGCGACGAAGTGCTCCAACTCGACTTCTCGGACTTCGCCGATGACGTCGTGCGACGCCGTGGCGTCCCCGTACGCTACGTCGAGACCGCGAGGGGACGGGTCCCGGTCACCACAGCCTTCGACCTGCTCATGGCCCAGTTCGGCGTCTCCCGCGGCCTCGCGGGTGACTACCCCGACGGTTACGACGACGCTTCGAACCCCTACACTCCCGCCTGGCAGGAGCGCTACACCGGCATCGCACAGAAGACCGTAGTGCGATTCGCTCAGGAGTTTGCCGCCAATGCCGAGGCCACCAACGGCAAGTGCACGGTCATCATCGGCGCGGGAATCAACCACTGGTATCACAACAACCTGATGTACCGCGGCCCGATAACCGGGTTGATGCTCACGGGCTCCGTCGGTGTGGACGGAGGAGGACTGGCCCACTACGTGGGTCAGGAGAAGCTCGCGCCGGCCGCTTCGTGGTCGAGCATCGCCTTCGCCACCGACTGGCTCAAGCCGCCGCGGCTCCAGAACGCGCCGTCGTTCCACTACGTCCACACCGACCAGTGGCGCTACGAGCGGGGGTTCAGAGACTACGACGCGCTCCCCGAAGGTGATCTCACGACTGGGCACACGATCGACCAGCAGGTCCGCGCGGTGCGGCTTGGCTGGCTTCCCTTCTATCCCCAGTTCCCGATAAACAGCCTCGAGCTGGTCAAACAGGCGACGGAAGCCGGAGCGAAGAACGACGATGAGATCGTGCAGTGGGTCGCCGACCAGATCAGCAGCCGGAAGTTGCGGTTCTCGGTCGAGGACCCTGACGCTCCGGAGAACTGGCCCCGCGTGTGGTACATCTGGCGCGGCAACGCACTGATGTCGAGCTCCAAGGGCCACGAGTACTTCCTGCGGCACTACCTCGGCACCCACGACAACGCCATCGCCGACGAGACGGCAGAGGGCTCCACCAGCGAGGTCGAGTACGCAAACGAGGGTCCGCGGGGCAAGTTCGACCTCGTGGTGGACCTCAACTTGCGGATGGATACGTCGGCGCTCTACTCCGACATCGTTCTCCCGGCCGCTACGTGGTACGAGAAGGACGATCTCAACTCCACCGATCTCCATACGTTCATCCATCCGCTCACCCAGGCGGTGCCGCCGTGCTGGGAGTCGAAGAGCGACTGGGAAATCTTCAAGGCCCTCGCAAAGCGCACGGCGGAGCTAGCGAAGAAGCACCTTCCCGATCCCGTAAAGGACATAGTCACCCTCCCACTGCGGCACGACTGCCCCGACGAGCTGGCGCAGTCGAAGATCCAGGACTGGACGAAAGGAGAGTGCGAATTCGTTCCGGGCAAGACCGGTCCGCACCTGAAGGTCGTCGAACGCGACTATGCGAACCTGTTCAACCACTTCATCTCGTTCGGGCCGGAGGCGAAGCGGAGTGGGATCGGCGCGCACGGAACGAGCTGGCCCATCGCCGACCAGTACGATGACCTGCTCCGAACCAACCCCACTGTGAGTTGGAACGGCAAGCGGTATCCCTCGCTCGACGATGCCGTGGATGCCGCCAACGTGATCCTGGCACTCGCTCCCGAGACCAACGGCGAGGCGGCCTACCGCGCGTTCAAGGCCCAGGAGGAGAAAGTCGGCTTGCCGCTCGCCGACCTGGCAGAGCCATACCGCGGCGTCACGATGACCTTTGCCGACCTGGTTGCCCAGCCGCGGCGTTTACTCACCAGCCCGGTGTGGTCTGGCGTCATCAACAATGGGCGCCCGTACTCCCCGTTCACTTACAACGTGGAGCGGCTGGTGCCGTGGCGCACGCTCACCGGGAGACAGCATTTCTACCTCGATCACGAGGGGTACATCGCCTTCGGCGAGCATCTTCCCACTTACAAGCCGAGGTGCGATCCGGAAACGTACGGAGACATCGTCAAGAGCCAGGGCGATGAGAAGACCCTGATGCTCAACTACCTGACTCCGCACGGGAAGTGGCACATCCACTCCACCTACTACGACAACCACCGCATGCTCACCCTCTCCAGAGGGATAGAGCCGTTCTGGCTCAACGACAACGATGCGGATTCGGTAGGAATCACGGACAACGACTGGGTCGAGGTCCACAACGACCACGGGGTCGTCGTGACCCGGGCGGTGGTGAGTTCCCGGGTACCCAAGGGAGTCTGCATCTTCTACCACTCGCCGGAGCGCACGATCTCGGTTCCCAAGTCTCCGCTACGCGGAAACCGGCGAGCCGGTGGGCACAACAGCCTCACTCGTACTCGCCTCAAGCCAGTGCTCATGATGGGTGGTTACGGCCAGTTCACTTACCACTTCAACTACTGGGGTCCGACGGGTGGCAACCGAGACACGTACGTACTCGTGCGAAAGCTGGAGGGGCGTCCCGTCTTCTAGGAGGCAGTGATGGATGTTCGTGCACAAGTTTCAATGGTCTTCCACCTGGACAAGTGCATCGGGTGCCATACCTGCAGCCTGGCGTGCAAGGGAATCTGGACCGACCGGCGCGGCACCGAGTACATGTACTGGAACAACGTGGAAACGAAGCCAGGCACGGGGTACCCGACCCTGTGGGAAGACCAGGAGAAGTACCGCGGCGGGTGGAAGCTGAAGGACGGCGAGATCGGCCTCAGGCTGCAGGGCAAGGCGGCTACACTCGGCAACCTCTTTCACAACCGAAGCCTGCCGGTCCTGGACGACTACTACGAGCCGTTCACGTACCGGTACCAGGATCTGTTCGACGCTCCACCCTCTGACGATCAGCCTACGGCACGCCCCATCTCGATGGTGACCGGCGATCTGATGGACATCGAGGCCGGTCCGAACTGGGATGACGATCTCGGCGGATCTCAGTTGTACGCGGAGAACGACTTCAACCTGAGTGCGCTGACCGACAAGGAGAGAAAGGCGCTCTTCGAGGTCGAGCGAATGATCCACTTCTATCTGCCGCGCATCTGCAACCACTGTCTCAATCCTGCCTGCGTGGCCGCCTGTCCGGCGGCAGCGCTCTACAAGCGCGGCGAAGACGGGATCGTACTCGTGAATCAAGACAAGTGCCGCGCCTGGCGGATGTGCGTCTCCGGCTGCCCTTACAAGAAGGTGTACTACAACTGGGGCACCGGAAAATCGGAGAAGTGCATCCTGTGCTTCCCCCGACTGGAGACCGGGCAGGCACCGGCGTGCTTCCACTCCTGCGTGGGGCGAATCCGATACCTCGGGCTGGTGCTGTACGATGCCGATCGGATCAGGAAGGCCGTCGAGGTCTCGGATGATGCGTTGGTTGCCGCGCAGCGCGACATCCTCCTCGACCCCTTCGATCCGGAGGTGATAGCGGGCGCAAAGGACAATGGAATCGACGATCTCTGGATTCAGGCTGCCCAGAAATCACCAGTCTACAAGTTCGTGAAGGTTTGGAACCTCGCGCTGCCGCTGCACCCGGAGGCGCGAACGCTGCCCATGCTGTACTACATCCCACCGCTGCTACCGGTGATGGCCTCGATGGACGCCCATGGGTACGAGATTCAGGGCGACGACTACTTCGGCTCCCTCGACCAGGCCCGAATTCCGCTGCGTTATCTCGCACGGCTCTTCGCAGCGGGGAACGAAGAGATCGTTCGCGCAGCACTCCAGAAGCTCATCGCGGTGCGCATCTACAGGCGACAGGAGACGGTCGGGGACGGCGATCCCGCGGGCGTAGAGCGGGCTCTCTCCGAGGCCGGGATGACGCCGGAGGAGGCCGAGGCGATCTTCCGCCTCACTGCGCTCCCGACCCTGGAGGACCGGTTTGCGGTCCCGCCCTACCATCGGGAGATGGCGATCGAGGCGACGGCTGATCCCCAAGCCCGCAAACAGGCCACTGGCGTCGGAGGTCTCAAGCCGCCCGCGAGGGGACCATGACGACGACCGCGCACGACGGGGAGTTCTTGCAGCTCCTCGCCAGGGCGTTGGACTACCCGCGCGGCGACACGGTCGCCGTTTGTCGCGAGCTAGCCGCGTGGACCCGAGCTGAGCGACCGCAGGCAGCGGATGCGTACGAGGAGTTTGCGGCGGCGGCCGACGCGCTCACCGATTACCGCCTGCGCGAGCTGTATGCGGAGACGTTCGACTGGAATCCCGCGTGCTGCCTCTACGTCGGCTTCCACCTGTTCGGGGAGAGCTACAAGCGTGGCGCCTTCATGGCCAAGCTCAACCACGAGTACCACGCCTGGGACTTCAGCGCCGGCAGCGAGTTGCCGGATCATCTTTGCGTCATGCTGCGCTACCTGTCGAGCGTCGAGGACGATGAGGTCGCGCTCTGGCTGACGGATGAGGCGATCGCGCCGGCGCTCCGCAAGATCGCCAAGGGCTTCGATGACAGTGACAGCATCTATGGCATCCTGGCGCGGGCGGCATTTGCCACGTTCGAGCGAGCAGGCCAGGGGGAATACAAGCCCACCGACCGCAGTTTGCCCGTGCTCGACGTGCTGGCACCTCCTTTCGGGGGGTTGGAACGATGACAGTCAACGCTGACCTGCTGCTCTATGCACTGTTCCCGTACGCGGCGATCCTACTGGCCGTCGTAGTCGGCTTGATCCGATTCACCGCGAACCGGTTCTCGTACTCGTCCCTCTCGTCACAATTCCTCGAGAGCCGCCGTCTTTTTTGGGGATCGGTCCCGTTCCACTACGGCATCCTGGTGGTGTTGGCGGGGCACCTGATCGGATTCCTCTTCCCGCGCAGTGTCGCGGCGTTCAACGGCGTCCCCGTGCGCCTGTTCATCCTGGAGGCCACGGCTCTCGCCTTCGGCATCCTGACTCTCGTAGGGCTCGTGGTCCTGATACATCGCCGGATCACCTCGGCGAAGGTCCGCGCGGTCACGTCGCGGGCGGACATCGTGTTGCTCGTCCTGCTTCTGAGCCAGGTCGTCACGGGCATCTACACCGCGATCTTCTACCGCTGGGGATCGGCGTGGTATGTCTACACGGCCACCCCGTATCTCCAGTCGCTCCTGAAGCTCGCCCCGGAGACGCAGTACGTGACCGGGCTCCCGCTGATGGCCAGGCTCCACATCCTGAACGCGTTCGGGCTCATCGCGGTCCTCCCGTTCACGCGTCTGGTGCACTTGCTGGTTGCGCCAATCCCATACCTCTGGCGGCCGTACCAGCTGGTGGTGTGGAACCGCCGCGTCGCCAAATGAGCCGCGTAAGAGGCACCCCCAACGAGGGATTACTTGGCGCCACCCTCGGGTTCTTCGTGGGCTTCGCGGCCGTGTCGCTCTTCGGCCCGACGGCCCACCGCTTCCAGGAAGTCATGGGGCTGAGCCCCGTCATGGTGGGGTTCCTCGTCGCGGCGCCCGCGCTCACTGGATCACTGCTGCGCATACCGTTCGGGGCGTGGGTGGATACCACCGGCGGACGACGCCCCTTCCTGATCCTGCTCGTCCTGTCGTTCGCCGGAATGACAGGCCTGCTGGCAGTAAGTTGGTCGCTCTATCCAGAAGGTCTGGCGAGCTCGCACTATCCCCTGCTGCTGGCACTTGGAGCGCTGAGCGGCTGCGGAATCGCGACTTTCTCGGTAGGAATCGGGCAGGTGTCGTACTGGTTTCCGCAGCGACGCCAGGGTTGGGCGCTGGGAACCTACGCCGGCCTCGGGAACGTCGCACCCGGACTCTTCGCGTTTCTCCTTCCGATCAGCCTGGCCTACTGGGGGCTGGCGGGCTCCTACCTGGCGTGGCTCGTACTCCTGGGAGCTGGAATCGGGATCTATTACGCAACCGGCGTGAATGCCCCGTTCTTCCAGCTTCGCAGGCAAGGGGCTTCCGTCGCCGACGCCAAGCGCGACGCCCAGGAGTTGGGTCAGGAGATCTTCCCGGCGGGCAGCATCGCGCAGAGCCTCTCGATCGCCGCCCGCGTGTGGAAGACGTGGGCCCTCGTGCTCGTCTACTTCACCACCTTCGGCGGCTTCATCGCCCTCACCGCATGGTTCCCGACCTATTGGATGTCGTACTTCGGTGTGGGTCTCGGCATCGCCGGACTCCTGACGGCCATCTACTCGGTGGGCGCCTCCCTGATCCGCGTGCCCGGGGGAGTCGTCGCGGACCGCCTTGGCGGAGAGCGCACCGCCATCGGCTCGCTCCTGATCATGCTCACCGGGGCGCTCCTGCTGACGGTATCGCAAACGCTGGCGCTCTCGATCTCTGGTGCGGTGCTGATGGCCATCGGAATGGGTGTCGCCAACGCCGCCGTGTTCAAGCTGGTGCCGCAGGAGGTGAAGGAGGCGGTGGGCGGTGCCGCGGGTTGGGTGGGCGGCCTGGGAGCGTTTGGGGGCTTCGCCATCCCGCCCGTGATGGGGCTCTTCGTGCGAGCCCGGGGCAGCGCAGGCTACGCGTCGGGCTTCGTCACGTTCGTGGCGCTGGCGACGCTATCGATACTGCTGGCATACGTGCTCAAGCGGAGCCACAGCGGAGACGCCACCCGGGCATAGCCGCAGGGCACTAGAGGTAACGGCCGACGGCCATCGTCGCGACGGCGACGCCAAGCAGTACCGCAACCACGCGTGCGCTCGTCCTGGCACGCGTTCGCAGCGCCTGTATCTCGGCCCGCAGCACATCTTGAGCCGGACCGTCGGGGCTCTGCTGTAGCTCAGCGCCGAGAGCGGCGGCTCGAAGCGCCGCCCGCCGCATCACGAAGACCCCCATGACGAAAGCGAGCACCGAGGCCAGGCCTCCCACCGTCAAGCTGATCCCGACGGGAGATGTGATCCAGGTGGGGGTCAGTCCGGCCGACACGCGCCAATAGAGGGCAATGCCCGACAGAATCGTGAGACCGGCGACCAGCGGCATGACGTTTAGGAACTGACGCTTCTGCAGCCCCCGCATCACGCTCGCACCGTCTGGTCCTGCGGCGCGCACACTCGGCTCCAGGAAGATCACGAAGAAGAAGATCGTCCCGGCCCAGAAGACGCCGAGGGCGATGTGAACGAGACGCAGCGTAATCATGAATGTGTTCATCTGGTCCTCAAGAGCACTCGTCGGTGTCCGAATCGTCGGAGACTGCCAAGGGTCCTCGGTGCGCTACTTCGCTTCCAGCTCGGCCAGGTACTCCCGGCACTCGATCTCCTCGAGCGTCCGGGACTCGTCCGTCTGGATGACGAAGTCGCCCCACTCGCCGCCAGGGGCGGGCTCGAAGGTCTCGATGTCCTCCACCGGTTGCAGAACGACGATCATGCGCGAGGTGCCGGGACGGTAGGCCTCGAGGTGCTCCGGCGTGCCGGTACCGCGCTCGACGTGGAAACCGCCGACCATGTGCAGCACGAGGGCGTCCGGTTCCCGCGCCAGGTACTCGGAGATCCAGTACGCCATCGTCGCGTCCCACAGCACCTGGCTGTGCAGCTGGTTCCCCATGTTGCCGTGTGAGCCGACGGGGGCCGGGGCCTGCACCGCCTCCTCCCCTTCCTCGGGCTCGGGGATCGGCAGTCCGCACTTCATGCCCTCTTCCTGCATCACCTCGGAGATGACCTGGATCCACTGGTTGCGGTACTCCTCGGAGGGCTGTCCATAGGGCAGGGGCGCGAGGCTCGCCAGGGCCTCCGGGCTCAAGTCGTACAGCGACTCGCGCCCGTTCATCGTCACCCGGGTCGCGTACCGCCGCGGGGCGTTCGCCGCGATCACGGCCAGCCCATTCTCCTTCGAGAACTCGATCAGGGGCCGGTAGTCGGTCTCGTATCGGGGCCACGGCCGACCGTCGGCCCGGAACGCCTTCTCCGTGATCAGGTCGGCCAGGTACTCGTCGAGGATCGGCTGCGCGTCGCGCTGAAAGAACTCGAGCGATAGCGCCACCGGACGGGGCGCGCCGTCGTTCGACCCCGGGGCTCCGTAGGCCTCGTACGCCCGCTTGAGCAGCTCGGCCTCGAGCATGTGGCCGGTCGGGTCGTCGTGGGTCTCGCCGACGAACACGACCTTGTGCAGTCCCATCGCGGCGACGATGTCATCGATCGAGGCAGGCTCGCCGGACCCAGTGAACACGCGATATTCTCCCGCCACGTAGGCGCTGTCTCCCATTCCCGGGGAAGGGTCCTGGGCGTGTGCCGGCAGCGCAATCATCAGAGCGAGCGGCAAGGCCGCGAGAATCATCTTTCTGTCCATGGCAGGGATGATATCAGGGAGCTGGGCGGATGTG